>PVBE010571048.1_pt1 | contig 15732 bp, 15 predicted proteins | sample 1631181 | NCBI WGS metagenome assembly PVBE01 (sample SAMN08397723, study PRJNA350692) | Marine metagenome, whole genome shotgun sequencing project. | isolation source: water | place: Pacific Ocean | collected 2012-04 | reverse complement strand
CGAAGCTCGCGTCTTCGAAGGGAAGCTCCGGCTCGCGGTTGAGATCGTGCACCACGACTTCGGTGAGGCGCGGATTGCGTTCGAGTTCCACGCGATTCATCCCCAGACCCGCTACACGCCCAAAGTGCATCTCTTCGGGAAGATGGGAAACCCAGGAAGACATCAGGTCCAGGATCTCGCCACCCGGCGGAAGGAGCTCGCGATAGACCTGAGTCAGGGACGCGATGGTCGCCGCGTCGATATGGACCACCAGGCGCGGAATCGCGTAGAACCGCGCATCGTCGCTCCCATCCTGGCGGTCGAAGAAGCTCGGCGGAAACTTCGGAAGTTCCGGCATCGTCAGGGTCGTGGACCCGGTCTTCGCGTTAACGAAGACCGACCTGCTCGGCCTGCTTCATGATGTGATCCAACCACCACTGGGGCGCGCCGCCCACCAGCGTCTGCATGTCCCAGTAATCGCGCCAGGTCTTGAACTTTCCGTTCTCCACCGTGTGGATCGAAACGAAAGGAAGCGAGACCACCACGCCATCTCCGAAGTGCCAGTCTTCCGTGTGTTCGGTGACAATGTTGTCCCCTTCCACGACGATCTTGTGCGTATGATGAACGTAGTTTTCGATCGGCCCGAGCCCGACACGAAGGCGATCCGCAATGGCCTTCGGCCCAATCGCCCCCGCATCCGGGGTGGGGACATCCTCGTAGTGGCCATCTTCGGCGAAGTAGCCCCCCACCTTGTCGAAATCGCGCTTCTCGAGATCACTCCAGAAGGCCTGGATGAGCGCGCGGTTTTCGTCTGTGTTCGCCATGGTTTCTCCGTCCACGTTGAATGGGAAAGAAGATTCAGTCTACCCCAGGAAAAAACCCACTTGGTTCATCCATCTCCCAGGATCTCGACGCGATCCGGGTAGAAGGCGACGTAATCCGTGAGGCCCGAGACCTCGCTGAAGGGATCCTCGTAACTCCAAGCCACGTTCTCCTCGTTCTGGTCCCCGACTCGCAAGGTCCAATAGGAAGCCTCGCCCTTGAAGGGACAAAAGCTCTGGTGCGGCGTGCGCTCCAGGAATTCGAAACGGAGACCGCTCCGTGGAAAGTAGACCACCGGATCGTGGCGGCTTTCGCGCACGAGCAATGTCTCGTCGCTGTCGGCAATCCATTCACCGTTGAAGCGAACGCGCACACGAGCGGAGTTGGGCTCGAGATCGACCCGGTAGTCCGGAAATTTGTGAAAGAGCGATTCGCCCTGGGGCATGGGAGTGACCTCACCGATAATCGCGCGGAACCAGTGGGTTCCTGAGCGGCTGTGCAGGGAACATCGGACCGCTGAAGTGTATCCCAGGCGTAAGTCCCGGTGGAGGGCCCGGAGATCACGGGGTTGAAATCCAGGGGGAATGTGGGGATGGCGGGTATTCTGGACACACTCGAACACTTTCGGACACCTCCGAGACAATTGTGCCAGAGAACTCTTTCATCGCCTTCGGGGCCCGCTACGTTCGAGGGCATATCACGCGGCGGCGCACGAGCGCTTTCGAAATGGAGGTCTGCAACGTGCAGCGAGCCACGAGCCAAATCGCGAAAACGTGCGCCCAGCGCATGTTGCTGGTCTTCTGTCTGGCCGTAGGCAGTAGTGCGCCGGGATGGGCCAACGAGCCGCCGGAGCATGCTGTACTCGCCACGCTGCCCTTCCAGCGGCCCGAAGAACCCAACCGCGTCTACATCGACCTCGCACCCGAAGGCCGAACTCCCTTCGTGATGCTCCTCGACACCGGAGCCACCACGAGCGTGATCACTCCCCGGATGGCACGGAAGATGAAAATAAGCGTGCGGCGGCTCAAGACCTCGCCCTACCGGAGAAAGACCGTGCTGGGCCGAGATCTCCAGTTCTGGATCGACACCTCTGTCACGGATACGGGTTCGAAGACGGGCTGGGAATACGGACTCCTGGGGGGCGATTTCCTCGACGACTACGTGGTGGAAATCGACTTCCCGGGACGCGTCGTACGCTTCCTGGATCCGAAGAAGTACCAGGTTCCGGAAACGACCGAGGAAGCAGAGGCGGCCGTCGTTCCGCTGAAGCGGGCCGGAACCCGGATCAGTGTTCCCGTCGAGTTGAATGGACAAGAATTTTCGGTTCTCCTCGATACCGGAGCACCGATGGGTCTCGTCCTGTCCGGGAAGGCCTTCCGTAAGATCGGCCTGGACGATTCGACCCTGGAAGACTCTGGCGAGGTGGGAACGACCCTCGGACCCATGAAGGTCAAGCGTTACGACGCCGAGGATTTCCGTTTCGGGAAGTTCGAATTCGGCCGGCTCCCGATCCTCGTGGCGCCGCGGGGCTTCTACAACATCGCGGGCTCCACCGACTCAGTGCTCGGTTACGAAGCCATGGAACCGTTCGTGATGCGCATCGACTACAAGCGCAAGCGGATCTGGCTGAAGCGCGAAGCCGGGACGACTCCGTCCACCGCCGTGGAGCAAAGCCCGACTACCGAGACGCTTCCTGCCTCCAGCGCGGGAGATTCCTGAGTCGAGACTGCCCGGGGGTCAGCTCTTGGCAGATTCCAGGCGCTCGCGCATCGCTTCCAGTTCGTCCACGAGTTGCTTCGGCATATGATCGCCGAAGGTCTCGTAGTACTCCTGGATCAGCGGGAGTTCCGCCAGCCACCCGTCTATATCCACACGAAGCAGTTGATCCATGTCCTCGGCCTCGATGTCGAGGCCTCCCACGTCGAGGCTGCCCTCGGTCGGCAGATTTCCGATTGGAGTCTCGACCGCCTTCGTCGTCCCCGCGCAGCGCTCGAAGATCCATTTGAGAACGCGGCCGTTCTCCCCGTAGCCAGGCCACAGGAAGTCGCCGCCGTCGCTCTTTCGGAACCAGTTGACGTAATAGATCTTCGGCAGCTTCGCTCCGGCGTGCTCTCCGATCTTCAGCCAGTGACTCCAGTAGTCCGCCATGTTGTATCCACAGAAGGGAAGCATGGCCATGGGATCGCGGCGAAGTTCGCCCACCTTCCCGGCGGCAGCGGCCGTCTTCTCGCTACTGATAATGGAACCGAGAAAGGTTCCATGCTGCCAGTCGCGTGCTTCGTGGACCAGCGGGACCACGGTGGCACGACGACCGCCGAAGAGAATCGCGCTGATGGGCACGCCCTTCGGATCTTCCCACTCGCTCGCGATGACGGGGCACTGGTGCGCGGGCGCCGTGAAGCGGGCGTTCGGGTGCGCGGCGGGGCTTCCCTTCTCGGGGGTCCAGTCCTCGCCCTTCCAGTCCGTGAGGTGCGCCGGAATCTCCTCGGTCATCTCCTCCCACCAGACGTCTCCATCCGGGGTGAGGGCGCAGTTCGTGAAGAAGCTGTTCTCGGCGAGGGACAGCATGGCATTCGGGTTCGAATCCATGTTGGTTCCGGGAGCGACACCGAAGAAACCCGCCTCGGGGTTGATGGCGTAGAGCTGACCATCGTCACCGAACTTCATCCAGCAGATATCGTCGCCCACGCACTCGACCTTCCAGCCCGGGATCGTGGGAGTCAACATCGCCAGGTTGGTCTTTCCACAAGCACTCGGGAATGCCGCGGCGACGTACTTCGCTTCTCCCTCGGGCGACGTGAGCTTGAGGATCAGCATATGCTCCGCCATCCAGCCTTCATCGCGGGCCATGGCCGACGCGATCCGCAGGGCGAAACACTTCTTACCGAGCAGCGCGTTGCCACCGTACCCCGAGCCAAAGGACCAGATCTCCCGCGTCTCCGGGAAATGAACGATGTACTTGTTGTCCGCGTTGCAAGGCCACGGGACATCTTTCTGCCCGGCCGCAAGGGGCGCACCCACGGAATGCAGACACGGAACGAACTCTCCGGAATCCCCCAGCACGTCCAGAACCTTGGCTCCCACGCGCGTCATGATGTGCATGTTCGCCACCACGTAGGGGGAATCGCTCAGCTGTACTCCAATGTGCGCGATCGGGGAGCCCACCGGCCCCATGCTGAAGGGGATCACGTACAGGGTGCGGCCCTTCATCGAGCCCGCAAAGAGATCACGCAGGGTTTCGCGCATTTCTCCAGGATCGCACCAGTTGTTCGTGGGACCCGCGTCGGCTTCGTTCTCGGAACAGATGTAGGTGCGGTCTTCGACACGCGCAACATCCGCGGGGTCGGACCAGATGAGATAGCTGTTCTTGCGCTTGTCCAGCTTGCGGGCGGTGCCGCCTTCAACCATCAGGCGGACCATTTCGTCGTACTCCGCCTGGGATCCGTCGCACCACTGGACACGATCCGGGGTGCAAAGGGCTTCAATCTCGGCCACCCAGGAATTCAACTTTGCGTTCTGGCTACTCATGGATTTCGTGCGCTCCCAATATCAATTCTCGAGCCCGTGAGAAGGGCTTCGGTTTGGCGGGCGTGTGGTTGAACGAGGGGAGGGTTCGCGTCGGCGATCACCCCGAAGGACCGAACTATATCCCGTCACCCAGGACTCCGCGATTGACTCGTCTCCGCGAAAGCAGGCGCCCGCGACGCCTTGAATGTCCCCGGCGGGCCCTGGGGAGTCCCCTGGTGGACCCGGTGGCCTCAAGCCGGCTCCGAAAAGAGCCTCGCTCCCTCCTTGCGAAGGCGACAGCCGGCCATGAGCCCCGCCAGATCGAGCATTTCTGCGCCTCGCGGGAATCGCTCGAGCAGCGTCTCCACCGCTTCCCGACCCCCGGGCCCCGCGGTACAGGCTTCGAGCGCGCGCTCCACGCGCTGCAGCATCCAGATCTGGTAGGGGATCACCATACGGCGCCCACTTGTGCCACGAATCTCGAAGTCGTGGGTCAGCGGTCCATCGCCAGTCTGCTGTTCGGCGAACTCAGGAGTCGCGGTGAAGGTCTTCCCTGGCAGCTCTGCGCCAATTTCGTGGGCGTCACTTGCGATGTAACGGGTCAGCACGTGGGCCGCATCGGAGAGCACCGGCCACATTTCTCCGAAGAATACCTCCAGCACGGCGAGGAGGGTCTCGGGAACTCCATCGTCCTCCAGCCATTCACCGCCATCGCTTGTGGCAACCCTCCCCACCAACTCGCCCTTCTCATCCAGTGAATAGAGTTGCTCTCCATACATGCGGGCATTGACAGCCCCTTCCCCGTTGGCACGTTCGACCCATTCGCACAGGACGGGGAAATAGCTGCGCATCAAGTAGCCCGGAACCGCGTCTCGGTAGAGGTGGGCATAGAGAGGAGCCAACAACCCAAAGTCGGCAAGACTCGGCCGCCCCCCCAGCGCGTAATCGTGCTTCCCAAAATGCGTATCGAGAAGGCCGAGCAGATGGTGCTGGCTCTCCTGCCAGGCGGCTTCGGTGTTTTCGTCAACGCCGAGATGGATCAGTCCCGCATAGACTCCCCGGGGTGCCGTGCGCGAGGTCGATATGCCAAAAGCTGCCTCAAAAAAAGACGCTCCCGCAGCGCGGCGCGCTGGACCTTCCGCCGTCGGCGCGATGACGGCACCCCACTGTTGTTCGTTGAAGCCGAGATGGTTGAGCCCGTGGCCCGGTTCGCTGAAGTACCAGCGCTCCCAGAATCCCGGCACCACCATCCATTCGTCCGCGAGCAGTTCCACCAGGTAGGCGGCGAGACACTGGCGCGGCGACGTCGCCGGATCGGGCACCACCGGCATCTCGGGATGCGCGGCTTCGCAAAAATCGATGATATCGCTGGAGTCCTGGACCCAGGTCCCATCGGGTGCCTCAATTTGGGGAATGGCACCGCTGCCTGAGCGCGGTGTCAGGAGCCCCCGCCGACCCGTTGAAATCGCCCCGTACCGGGGCCTCTTCCCCTCGCCCCCTCTATTTGACAGAATGCCTACTTATCGAACCCAAGGAAAACGCAGCTTGAACTTCCTATCTGCCTTCCAGCCCCCGATCGTTGAGGATCCGCGACGCCCAGCGCGGATCATGAGCGAACGAACTCATCCACGTTCTTCTCGCGCGCGTCGTTGACGAGTCGGTTGCACCCGCTGAACCGCCGGCCGGGTTCGATCCGCACGTGAGTGAAATGCTCGGCCGTGAGCCTCGGTGGCGAAGATGCTTTTCCTACTATGCCCCCGAAGCGTATGATATGTTCCCGGCCGTTCGATGGAGGCGCCGTGGCGTCGCAGTTGCCGGAAACTTGGAGCTACCGATGACTCGCACACGCGTAGCCGCGGCCGCAATCGTGATCCTGGCGGTTCTCAACGTCGCGCAGTTCCTTGCGAGCCGACGCGCCGCGAGCGGGCCGCTCCCCGACGAGGCGATCCAGCGCTTCGTGAACCACTGGTACGTTGCCCAGGACTTCTTCATGGCCAACCACTGGTTGGGTGTGCAGACGCTGCAGAACCCGCTCGATGCATGGGTCACCCAGGAGATCATCACCGAGGTCCGCCCGGACGTGATCGTCGAGGCGGGTACCTACAAGGGCGGAAGCGCGATCATGTGGGCGGCGATCCTCGAACAGCTCAACCCCAACGGGAAGGTCATCACGATCGATGTGAATGACGAGACCGAGAACGCGAAGAAGCACCGTATGTGGAACCGCCGGGTCGAGTTCCTGCAGGGCAGCTCGACCGCTCCGGCCATCGTGGAGAAGGTGCGCCAGCGAACGGAGGGCAAGCGCGTTCTGGTGATTCTGGACTCGCTCCACACCCGAGATCACGTGTACGACGAGCTTCGGACCTACGCGAAGATGGTTCCGGTCGGAAGCTACATCGTCGTCCAGGACACGGGTGCCTGGAAGCCGGAGGTTTCGGAGTTGTCGGGGGCCGCCCAGGCGATCACCGATTTCCTGGCCGAGACGGACGATTTCGAGATGGACCGCTCGCGTGAACGATTCCTGCTCACGAACAATCCCACGGGTTTCCTGAAGCGGGTGAAATAGCGGAATAGGCCCACCGGGTCGCCCTTCTTCCTGCTACTCGAACTCGGCGGACGAAGCGCCTCCAAACGCACATTGCCAGAGCCGCTCATACCCTTCTCTATTCGGGTGGCCATCGATGTACGTGTCCACAGCCCATCTTCGATGATCCTCCAGGAATCTCTCGTGGAAAAGACATAGCGATGATCCCAGTTGTAGTGATTCCTGAAGACGAACAGTTCGACGAACTCCAACAACACAGTGGTGATCGAAAAAATCACGAGAGCGTGTTTGATTTGGGTCATTGGCCACGCTGGCGTGTGACGGCGTCTCTCGGACCAGAGTTGAGGGCCGCTGAAAGCGGGGGAGAATAGAAGGGGAGGGCGCGCACGCGCGCGATGCTTCCCATCCCGGTTCGCGGTGCGGAGGGCGGTTTCGCGGAAGCGCCAGCTCTGGCAACCATTCGTGGACGTGGTAGTTGTTTCCCGTCAGCTGAGTTTGGACCGAATCGAGGTTTGAAGTAAGAGAGGGTTCCCCGTACCGGGGCCTCTTCCCCTCGCCCCCTCTATTTGACAGAATGCCTACTTATCGGACCCAAGGAAAACGCAGCTTGAACTTCCTATCTGCACCTTGGGGCCTCAACCTCTCTGGGCTCGGCGCATTCCGGTGGCGCTTATGCCCAGTCCATTGGGCGGCAGGAGCATGAAACTACGCGCTGTGGACAAAGCTGACTTGCCCACTCTCGCCTCATGGACTCGCGAGCTCCAAGAGGATGAGGGCGCTTCCGTAATGGGTACCGCGGACATCGAGTCCCGCCTGTCTCGCTGGCTCAGCGCGTCGTACGAAGCCGTCATCTTCGAAGAAGAGAAGCCTGTTGGCTACGCCCTGTGCTGCCCTTCGGACCCGGATCTTCAGGGCGTTGGTGGCATCTATCTACGGCAGTTCTTCATTGTGCGGCACGCCAGGCGCAGCGGCTTGGGCTCTGCGGCGTTCGGTCTGTTTCTCCGAGAAGTCGTCAACGAACGCCGCCTGGTTCTCGAGGCGCTTACCTCGAACCCAACGGGCCTGGCGTTCTGGCGCTCACTTGGTCTCGAAGAATACGCCACCACCTTCCAGATCCCGGGGCGTTCCGCCGTCTGACCTGCCGCTGAAGCCCGCTCCGTTGGGCGGACGCACGAGGGAGTTCGTTATGAACGCGGGAAGCTGTCTGTGTGGTGCGGTGCGCTACGAGTTCTCGGGAGGGCTTGAAACCGTTGTGTCGTGCCATTGCTCGCAGTGTCGCAAGGCCAGTGGCACGGCCTTCGCGACCAACGCTTCAGTGTCAGCCGAGGCGTTTCGATTCGTCGCCGGGAAAGAGCTGCTTGGTGAGTTTGAGTCCTCTCCAGGTCAGTATCGCTGCTTCTGTACGCGCTGCGGCTCGCCAATCATCAAGCGCTACCGTGACCATCCCGAGGTGCTGCGCGTGCGGATCGGCACCCTGGACACCGACCCACAGGTTGAGGTCAAGAAGCACATCTTTCTGCGAGAGAAGGCTCCGTGGGCTCGCGTCCCAGAGGGAGTCGAGCAGCTCGAGTAGTGGGTCGAAGCTCGAACACCAGCCTGCCGTGAGCGAAGAGGCCAGGGCGCTACGCGTCCGCCCGAAAAGCCGTTGAACCGGATGTCCCCAAGGAGGAGATCAGCCTCACCTCTGATCCGTCCGATCCGCTGGGCCGCGGACGCAGCACCGGTGCTGCACCTGCATTGATCATCCTGCGGCGATTTCGCCTATGGGCGCACGAGCAGCCGTATGCGCCGGCACACTCCTTGCTCGTATAGTTGTGTCGGAGGTGGTGCGATGTCCGAAGCCCCGTACCGGGGCCTCTTCCCCTCGCCCCCTCTATTTGACAGAATGCCTACTTATCGGACCCAAGGAAAACGCAGCTTGAACTTCCTATCTGCCGGAGTAGAATGAGGAGGAGTTGCCCTTTTTCTAAGCCCCGCTCTTTGGTTCCTCCCCAGGGGTCGTCGCATACTGGTCGATGCGCCTATTACGCCTGCTGTTGACGCACTTGCTGGTCTTTTCCGCTCACGCTTTCGCTTGCGATCGGGCGGAGATCATCGATGAGGCTGCGGCAGCCAATATCTGTCAGAAGACCCGCTGGCCATTTCCAGCGATGCCTCCTCGCCGCGGGGGTTGGAGCTTGCTCGTTGCCCTCGCGACCCTGGCGCTCGGCGCAATGGACGCTTCAGGCTATGACTTGTCGGCGGGCGGGGCTCACACCTGTGCGGTCGACGACAACGGCGTCACCTGCTGGGGCAACGACAGTTGGGGGCAATCGACGGTTCCGGCGGGTCTGACGAACCCCCGCACGGTCACGGCGGGCGCGGGGCACACCTGCGCCCTCGACGACAACGGCGTCACCTGCTGGGGACAGAACAACTACGGTCAATCGACGGTTGCGGCGGGCCTGGTCAACCCCAGCGCAGTCGCGGCGGGCGGACAGCACACCTGTGCAGTCGATGACAACGGCGTCACCTGTTGGGGGAACTCCGGGCTAACGACGGTTCCGGCCGGCCTGGTCAACCCCAGCGCGGTCACAACGGGCGACATTCACTCCTGCGCGCTCGACGACAACGGCGTCACCTGCTGGGGCAGCGACAGTTGGGGGCAATCGACGGTTCCTGCAGGCCTGACGAACCCCCGCGCGGTCGCGGCGGGCGCGGTTCAGAGCTGCGCGCTCGACGACAACGGCGTCACCTGCTGGGGCTACACGACGATTCCGGCGGAGGTGGTCCTGGTCAACCCCCGCGCGGTCGCGGCGGGCATGCTCAGCTGCGCGCTCGACGACAACGGCGTCACCTGCTGGGGGACGACCATTGCGACGGTTCCGGCGGGCCTGACGAACCTCCGCGCGGTCGCGGCGGGTGGGACGATATTTGCATCTGGGTACCACACCTGCGCGCTCGACGACAACGGTGTCACCTGCTGGGGGGACAATGGCTCCGGGCAAACGACGGTTCCGTGCCTCGTTTTCAGTGCCATTTCGGATGGCGACGGCGTGTCGAGCACGGTGGAGAACGGAGCTCCCAACGGAGGCGACGGCAATGGAGACGGAACTCCCGACGCCGATCAGGCAGACGTCGCGTCGCTACCGGATGGGGAAACGGGTGCGGCCTATTTGACGGCCGAGGTCGGGGGCGCGTGCTCCTCGATCTGCAAGGTCCAGGCGACGAGCGAGAGCGCTGCCGCCGCGCCCGACCCGTTCTTCGACTTTGATTTCGGACTGATAGGTTTCCGACTCCCGTGCACCTCGGGAACGGTGAAGCTCTACTTTCACGGAACCACCGGACTCTCCCCGCCTTACCGGAAGTACGGACCGACCACCCCGGGTGTCCCAGGCACGATCGACTGGTACACACTACCCACGGCTGTCTACGGCTCGGAAGTGGTGGGCGGCCAAACAGTGGCGACGGTGACCCTCACACTCATGGACGGCGCCCTCGGCGACGATACGGGAGTGGACGGCGAAATCGTGGACGAAGGCGGCCCCGGAGTGCTCGCGGTGACGGTTCCAGCCCTGGGAGCCTCGGGGCGCGCGCTGTTGGGGCTTGCACTCGTAGCTCAAGCGGCTCTAGTCGCAGTCCGACTGCAGCGTCGGCGGGCTGTGTCGGGCTAGCGCGCATACTCTACATGCGGCGCGAATCGAGATCCCCGCTCCGCCGGTTCCCAGGCCCCGCAAGAGCATCCGGCCGCCGCGGGTAGAATCAGCCCGCGCGTCGTCGGCGCGGCGCGAGTGCTCCGGCCGCAGCGAGTACAACGGGAATGGATTGGGCGCGGACTTGCCCGCTACCGCGCCTCCTCATCGAGCATCCCGACCCGCGCCGCTATGCGTCGCGGACCTGGCCCCCGAAGGCCCAAGCGCTCTTCCACTGTTGGGACGGCTACTTCTTGAACGGAAGCCCCGTCAGGCCTGGCTTCACGTCCGTGCCGTTTCTCTTGTTGAACACCTCGATCAGGGCGTTCGTCACCGCCGCTGAGTCCGGCTCGACGCCGCTCAGGCTGAACTCAGTCCACTTGTAGGCAGTCATCGAGTCCGGCGGCCGCTTGGTGCGCTGCGGGGGTGCCGGGAAGCTCTCGTGGTTCGGCATGGCCATACGCGTGCGCACGCCGTCCTTGGTCACGTTCCAGGTCATGAAGTCCATGGCCAGATCCAGCGGCCCGTCGTAGGTCTTGCGGATCTCCTCGGCCACGACGATCTGCGTGTCGAAGTCGTTCTGGAAGTGGTAGCAGACCGCGTGCTTGGGCGCGGTGAGCGACATGATCTTGCCGAAGGCCTGCGCCGAAGTGTGACCCTGGGTGCCAACGTACACGGCCTCCGATGGGGCCATGCCGTACCGCTCCATCATCATCTGCGGCGGGATGAAGCACTCGTGGATCGAGAGATCCGCGCCGGTCGCGTGCTCGCGCCACCACTTGTTCGGCAGCGTGTCGCTCGAGAAGGCGAAGCGCAGCCCGTTCCAGTCGAGGAGGAAGCTCACCGACTGGTCGAGGTGGATCGCGGGCAGCGTGCGGATCTTCACCCCCCGCTCTTCGTAGATCACGTTGTTGACGGCCATCCAGTCGAACTCGTTCACCTGGAGTTCGAGACCGCGCGGGTCGACTGCGCTGCCGCGACCGGCCTTTTCCCAGGCCCACTGCTCCTGCATCTTCGCCGCCCAGGTCTCGGTCCCCCACTCGGGCCTCACGCCGCTCGGCCCCGTACCGGGGCCTCTTCCCCTCGCCCCCTCTATTTGACAGAATGCCTACTTATCGGACCCAAGGAAAACGCAGCTTGAACTTCCTATCTGCCGCGGAAGCCGGCTTCCGCGCCGGGCGGGTCCACTTCTCCCGGGTCTGGTTGCTCCACGTCCTCGGAGCCTTCCTGTCCACCTGAGGTCGATCTGGAGTCGCGCGACGCCGCCGTTACACCGGGTCGCACAGGGGCTAGTCTCGGTGCCATGGACCGTACGAGGCGTTCACTGCTCGTCGGGCTCGCCTCACTGCCGTTGAGCGCGATCGGCGCGAGGCTCGGCCTGGCCGCGGACCCGCGCCCGGCGCGCAAGCAGCGCGTCCTCGACGGGCCCATCGGGCTGAAGTCGGGTGACGTGATCGAGAACCTGGAGCTCGTCGTGGGCCCCCGCTTCCGCTGGAAGCCGCACTTCGGGGTGATCTGGGGATCGAACGTGCAGGACGTGCTCATCCGAAACGTCAGCATCGTCGGTCCGCAGACGTGGGCAGAGCGATGGAATGTCTACAGCGAGCCCAAGGGTGCCCCCCCCACCGGCATCCCGACCCAGCTCAACGGCATCCGGATGCACGGCGCCAAGAACGTGACCATCGAGCAGGTAAGGATCGAGGGCCTGCCGCGCTACGGCATCACCGGCTTCGGCTACGACGACTGCGTGATCCGCGACGTCGAGGTCACGCGCTGTGTCGTCGGGATCACCATCAAGCACCTACGGCCGAGCCACCGCCTGCTGGTCGAAGGGATCCGCGTCCACGACACATGGGGCCCGGCGCACGGCCTGTGGAAGGGACGCGGTGGCGGCGTCCCCAGCAAGGTTCACCCCGGTGCGCACACGGGCGGCGACGGCATCGTGCTCGACACGGTTCGCGAGGGAATCCTGCGGAACTGCGACGTCCGAGGGGAGCACTATGGCAGCTACAAGCTCGTGAATCCGATCGACTTCGAGGCCCACCACCTCGAGGGCATGAGCCTCATGGTGCAGGGCACCTCGGACAAGCAATGGAAGATCCACAAGGAGCCGGCCCGCAAGATCCGGCTCCACGACTCCACCTTCGACAAGAGCCGCGGGAAGTCGGGGAAGATCCGCAGGGATGGGAACGTGCTTCAGATCTCCTTGCACGTACACGACCTCGAGGTCGAGCGCTGCAAGCTCAGGGCAGACGGCATGGGAGGCCACGGAATCCAGCTCGCCCTGGACGCCCATGCGCGGGTCGTGGACTGCACGTTCGAGGGGTTCAACGGCATGCGGGGCGGCCAGCCCTGCTTCGCGGCCGACGTCTACGAGGACAGCTCGCTGAACGCCGACTTCGAGCAGCGCAACCGGTTCGTGAATCAGGAGCGCAAGGTCAAGAGGCGGTGACCCCCGCTCCGGATGACCGCGAGGTCGTCCCCTGCGATAGCGCCGCGTCGTGGGCGCGCGGAATGCCCGTACTCCTGGACTATCCTGAGGCGGGGGAAGAGCCGGAATGTCGCCGCGGCGAAAGTGGCTGCTCGCATATCTGGGCCTGGTCGGCCTCGCCCTGACGACAGCCGCGCTGCGCCCGGTCGCCTTCCAGAAGATCAACTCGATCCGCGCGGGAAGCCCTCCCCCGCTCGCCGCGGGCGAGGCCCTCGACGTCGCGGCCGTGGTCGGCGCAATCCCGTATCGGGAGGGCGCGGCCTGGAGCGTCCTGCCCGCCGAGAAGTACCGCATGACCATCGAGAGGGGGCTGGGAAACTGCTCCCAGAAGACCTTCGGGCTCGCCTGGCGTCTCGACCGGGAAGCCAAGCCCTTCCAGGTGGTGCACATGCTCCCCATCGATTCGTTCCTACGAGGCGGCGGTCACACCGTGCTGCGCGCTCGGATCGACTGGCGCGATCCGGAGGCGATCGCGATCGTGGATCTCCGCGAGGGCGCCCTGCCCTTGAGCGGCGACCGGCCGATCGACGTCGCCGACCTGGCGGCCGGTCCGATCGAGTCGTTCGGCTTCGCCCAGCTGAACCCCGGAGGCGAGGATTCCTCGCGCTACTACGGCCCCCCCCTCGAGCAGGCCGTGGTGGGAGTGATCCCGGGTGAAGAGGTCTCCCGCTACTTCCGGTTCCTCGAATCGGTCTACGTTCCCCTGGGATCTGCCCGGCTCGAAAAGCTCGGATACGATGGCCTCGCCATGCTCCTCGGCTTCTTCCCGACGATCCACGTGGACGACACCGCCCGCCTGCTCGAAGGCCGCGCCCTGGAAACCGCGTGGTCTCGCGGCGCGCTCTGGATCCTGCGCTCGGCCCTCGTGATCGTCCCGCTCTTCGTGCTCCTGGAGCTCTTCGCCCGCCGTGCACGAGCCTGAGCGCGAAGAGCCCACGGTCCCGGCCTACCGGGCGATCGCCCTGCTGGTGGGCGCGCCCGCGTTGGGTGCGACCCTGGGCCTGCTGCTCCTGGTCACGCTCGTGCTTCCCAACATGTCCCTGGGTGACCTCCAGCGAATCATCGAGCTCGGTCGCCACCTCGACGAGCCCGCGCCGGCTGACCGCGTCGTCTTCCTCGGCGACTCCATCGTTCGCGACGGGATCGATGCGGCGATCGTGCGCGACGCCGCATCCCCGGGGTGGCAGGTCGAGAACCTCGGGCTGAGCGGCTGCGGCCTCAACGAGTGTCGCGTCCTGCTCCCGCGCCTGATGCAGACGCGCCCGAGCATCGTCGTGACGGGGCTCCACGTGAGGAGCCTGTGCACGCTGGACCGCGTGGGCCCCGACAAGGGCTACGCCTACGCCTACGCGGGCTTCACGCGTGCCTGGCCGGACCACTTCGCGTTCGCCGACTTTCCGGGGATGACCCCTCCGACCTTCGACGCACTGCGGTCGACGCGGCTCGCGCAGTGGCTGCATTTCCGGACCGCCCCCGCCAACTGGTTCGACCACCGGATGCGGGTCGCCGCGCGCGACGATCTTCGATCCGGCTACGAAGCCGACTGGGTGCACCCCTTCACACGCACGGGGTCGATCCACGGGCCGCGGCTCGAGCGCCACCTGGCGAAGCTGGCCCGGGGGCTGACGCGCTGCGCCGACGGCGACTGGGAGGCGGCGGGGGCCGTCGCGAAGCGCCTGAACGTCGAGATCCAGGGCCAGGGCGCGACGCCGATCCTGCTGCTCCTGCCGGTTCACCCGCGGCTCAGCGAGCTCGCGACCCCGCTGCTCCCGAGGCTGAATAGCGTCGCGAACCGGGTCGCGGCAGAGACCCGCGGAGCCGTCGTCGATGCCAGCGCACTGCTCGGGGAGGACGCCTTTGCCGACGCCGTCCACCCGAACGAATCCGGCCGCGCAACGCTCAGCACCCACGTCGGCCGCCTCCTACCGGCGCCGGACGGGCGATAGCGGACCGCATGCTCTTCCAGACGCCCGAATTCCTGATCTTCTTCGCGGTGGTGCTCCTGGCGATCGCGCAGCTGCGACGCCGGCGGGACCAGCACCTCTTCCTGCTGCTCGCGAGCTACGTGTTCTACGGCTGGTGGGACGTCCGCTTCCTCGTCCTCATCCTCCTGAGCTCGATCATCGACTACGCCGCGGCCCTCGGGATCCGCGGCGTGCGGCTCTCGTAGTCCACCCGAATCTGGATCTCGGCGCTCTTCCTGGGCTTCTCGGGCGCCTGCATCGGGCTGGACTGGCCGGCGCTGCAGGCAGGTGGAGACATCACTCTCACGACGTTCCTGGGCGCCCGCTGGCCCGGCGCGCGTGCCGCGTGGTTGGCCTGTCTGGGCTTCGGGCTCGCCGGTCCGGTCCTCTACGAACGAGCATTCCGCTCCGATGAGCGCCACCGGCGCAGGGTATTCCTCCTCACCAGCGTCGTGGCGAACCTCGGCGTTCTCGGCTTCTTCAAGTACTACGACTTCTTCCGCGACAACTGGACCGGGCTCGGCTCCGCATTCGGCCTGGAGTGGGCGCCGCCCGTCCTCGCGGTCGCTCTCCCGGTCGGGATCAGCTTCTACACATTTCAGACCATGAGCTACACGATCGACGTCTATCGCGGACACGTGGAGCCCGAGCGCTCGCTCCTCCGCCTGGCGCTCTACGTCGCCTACTTCCCCCAGCTGGTGGCCGGGCCGATCCTGCGCCCCGCGCAGTTCCTCCCCGCACTGGAGAAGTCTT
>PVBE010287498.1_pt1 | contig 15733 bp, 13 predicted proteins | sample 1631181 | NCBI WGS metagenome assembly PVBE01 (sample SAMN08397723, study PRJNA350692) | Marine metagenome, whole genome shotgun sequencing project. | isolation source: water | place: Pacific Ocean | collected 2012-04 | reverse complement strand
CTGAAACCTTCCCGTTCGCGCCTAGAATCAACCAGAACCTGCGCACAGACCGTCCAGAAACGGCCAGCAAACGACCAACAAACGACCAACAACGACGGGCAAGGCCTGCCGACCAGCGCGCGGCCATCGCCAACGTGATAGGCCTGCCGACCAGCGGATGGGTGGCGACGGGCAAGCCTTGCCCGCTGGTCGGCGTTTCCGATACCGGCGACCCGATGTTACCAACATTGGGCCGGGACATCGATATCCGTACCGATATCCCTAGCTACAACGTCTACCGTGACGGCGAATTGGCGGAACAGGTCGGCGACATCTCGGAACTGTGGCGCGACGACTTTGTGACTTTCGTTATCGGCTGCTCCTTTTCCTTTGAGCAGGCCTTGGTCGACGAGTGCGTGCGGCTGAAGCACTGGGAAGAGAAGCTCATCGTCTCCATGTACATTACCAACTTGGAAACCACGCCGGCCGGGTCTTTCCGCGGCGGTACCGTGGTTTCCATGCGGCCGATGACGGCCCGTCATGCCATCCGTGCCGTGGAGGTCACCTCGCGGTTTCCTCATACCCACGGCTCGCCCGTACACCTGGGCAATCCGGCGGAGATCGGTATCGCTGATATCTCGAAGCCCGATTGGGGCGACGTGCAGACCATCGAAGACAATGAAATTCCGGTCTTCTGGGCCTGCGGCGTGACGCCGCAGAACGCCATCCGGCAGGCCCGGCCGGAAATCTGCATCACCCACACGCCGGGCAGCATGTTGATTACGGATTTGCCGAGTGCCCAAGACAGCCGCTTGCGGGACTAACGCCCTTCCTTCAGCCAGACCTCCTTGTCGAAGGCGACGTTGTCGCCGAAGAAGTGGACCACACGGTCGAGCTTATCCATTTCTTCGATGCGGTAGACCTTGTTGGGTGTGAGAAAGGTCTCGCTCTCGTCATGGGTCTCGACCCAGGCCTCGACCCATGCCTCGGCCGTTTGCAGGGTGCTTTGGCGCTGCAAGACATCCCAGATGTAATAGTGGTGCGGAATGATGACGCGCGGCTTCAGCCGGTCAACGATTTGCGCCGTGTGGATATGGCCCATGACGTGCTGCGAGGCGTCCACGGGCAGCAGCGCTATATCGATGTGGCCCAGCGCCTTCCAGATATTGTCCGGCGGATCGTGGCGGTTGTCGCCCCAATGGACGATCTTCAGGCCGCCGGTCTCGACGATGATCAGGCAGTGATCCCAGGAACGCGGATTGTCCGGCGGCTCGACGTCGGTGCCATGGAAGAGCTTGTGGATTTTCTTGAAGTCGTAGATGGCGCAACTTGAATCGGTGGCGTGCTTGTCGGCAAAACCGTGAATGGTCAGGTCGCCGAACTTGTACACACCGATCAGACGGTCCAGCAGCATGTGGGCGTCTAAGCGGTGCAGGGCGTCATGGTCGAAATGCGCGTGCGTCGAGGCGCCGATGTCGACCGGGGTGATGGGAAAGTCGTGGAAATACCAATCCCAGGTCCGCGAGGGATGATTGCGCCAGGGGTCGATCATCACGCTGACGCCCTTGGGCGAGGTGATGCGGAAGGCGGAGGAGCCGAAATAGGCGATCTCCACCGGACCGTCTTCGGCCGGCGAGGTATCGGCTTGCAGCTCGATCATCCGGTTGTGGTTCGACGTCATCTGCCAGACGTTGAGGCCGGTGTCGATATCCGCCACGGCAATCGCTAATGATAGACCTGATCCGGCAACCAGGTGGCCAGGTCGGGGAAGATCAGCAGAAAGGCGATGAGGAAAAACATTGCGAACAGGAACGGTACGGCGCCGATGCTGACGTCGCTGAACTTGCCGCCGCGCGAGCGAATGCCATGCACCACGTAGAGGTTGATGCCGATGGGCGGCGTGATCAGGGCGGCCTCCATGAGCACGGTGATCATGATGCCGAACCAGATGGGATCGAAGCCCAAGTGCATGACGATGGGGAAGACCACCGGAATCGTCGTCAGCAGCATCGACAGCGTCTCCATGAACATGCCGAGCAGCAGATAGAAGAGGATGATGACGATCATCGTCTCCATGGGCGTCCAACCCAGATCCTTGATGGTTTCCAGCATGGTTTGCGTCACGCCCATGAAACCGAGCACGAAATTCAGGAACACGGCGGCCAGGATGATCAGCATGATCATCGAGCTCGAGCGCATGGTGCCCTCGAAGGCCTCTTTCAGCATCTCCACGGTGAGAGCCCGGTTCCAGGCCGCGATGAGCAGCGCGAAGACGACGCCGATGGAGGCCGCCTCGGTGGGCGTGGCGACACCGGCGTAGATCGAGCCCACCACGGCCACGAACAACAGCACCGGCGGCAGCAAATCGGGCAGCACCCGAATGCGCTCGGCCCAATTGGTCTCCACCTTGTCGCCACCCCAATCCTTCTTCCACAGACAGGCCACGGCGATGACCGCCATGAACAGGATCGCCAGGGTAATCCCCGGGAAGATGCCGGCGAGGTAGAGCTCCGGCACCGAAGAATCAGTCAGCAGGCCGTAGATGATCAGGTTGATCGACGGCGGCACCAGAATGCCCAGGGTGCCGCCCGCCGCCAGGGACCCCAGGAACAGGTTTTCATTGTAATTGTGCTTCTCGATCTCCGGGTAGGCCACCGTGCCGACAGTAGCCGCCGTGGCCACGGAGGATCCTGACGAGGCTGCGAAAATGGCGCACGATCCGATATTGGCGTGCATCAGGCCGCCGGGCATCCAGGACAGCCACTGGATGACGGCGTTGTACATGCGCAGCGCAATCCCGGCGCGCAGCATGATCTCGCCCAGCAGGATGAACATGGGAATGGCCACGAGAATGTACTCGATGCTCTGCTCCCAGATGAAATCGCCAAGCATCAGCGAGCGCCGGCCACGCATGAAAATTTCGTCGAGAGAGAGGCTGAGGATGCCCAAAACGGCGGCAACAGGCACCGCCGCGACAATCAGCCCAAGCAGGATGCCGATGATCAGGAAAGGCATGGACGCGTTCCAATGCTTGAGCGGTGAAGAGACGACATGACTAGACGTGTGTCTCCTCGTCGATCTCTTCTTCCACCGATTTGACGCCGGCGATTTTGTTGATCGTTGTCCAGTCGCCGCGGAAAAGGGCGACAAATCCGTAGACCGACAAAAAAATCAAACAGAGCAGGAAGAATCCAAGCCCACTGATCCAGAACACCTGGGGTATCCATAGTGGTGTCGCCAGGGTGGTCTGGGCCGAGGAATTGAACTTGATGTTCTCCATGAACATGCCCCAGGCATTGCTGGTGAGAAGAAAAATGTAATAGAGCAGCAACAACAGGCCGACCAGGTCCAGCACGGACTTCGAGCGCAACCCCAGCAGGTTGTAGAAGGCATCGATGCGGATATTGGACCGCGTCAGCAGGCAGTAGGAATAGGCCCAGGTGGTGCCGGCGGCGAAAACGTAACCGGAGATTTCGTCGGAGCCGCTGATGGTGACGCTGAAAATCTTCCGCGCCAGAACGTCCAGCGTCACCATGATGGCCGACAGCATCAGCGCGCCGCCGCCAATCCACACGGCAACGCGCGAGACGCCGAATAACTTGTCGTGGATGGTTGCGAACATGGGGTCGCGGCGGCAGGGTTCAAAAACCGTGCGGGGACACCGCCCCCGCACGGCCTTGGGTGGTTTGAAGCCCTTGCCGGGGTGCTAGTCGGTCGACGCTTGCATGCCGACGATCTTGCCGATCGTGGCGTTCCATTCTTCGGCGCAGGTCTTGCCGCAACGCTTGGCCCATCGCTTGAGCACCACGTTCTGGGCAATATCCTTGAGCATGGCCTGATCGGCAGCCGATGGCGTGATCGGCACCATGCCACCGGGCTTGCCCTTGTCGCAGGGGCCGGCGGCGTTGCAGTCCATGCCTTTCTGGTCGAGGCTGCTCTCAAAAGCCCAGATGTCGTCTTCCAGCTTCTTGGCCTCCGACATGATCAGGCTCTGGGTGTCCGCGTTCAGGCCTTTCCAGGTATCCATGTTGATGGCGGTGAAGGTGGCCGCATAACCCACGCGAACGCGAATGTTATGGGTCACGACCTGCCACCATTTGGCGTTGTAGGCCGGCATGGTGCCGGTGATACCGCAATCGGCCACGCCTTTTTGCAGGGCCGGCACGACCTCGGCGAAAGCGATGGTCACGGCGCTGGCGTTCAGGCCTTCGATGAAATCGCCCAGCGTGCGGCTGTAGGTGCGGATCTTCTTACCCGCCAGGTCCTTGAGCGAGACCTTCTTGATGCTGCGATCCTTGAGGTTGCACCAAAGCTGCTGGCTGGGAAAGGTATAGACGTTGATCAGTTTGGCGTTGTACTTCTCGGCGATCTCACGCTCCAGAATTGGCCTGTAGGCGTTCATGGCCTTGCGGTAGGTGGGAAAGTCCTGGATGACGCCGGCCAGGTCGATACCTTCCAAGGCCGGGCTGGCCTTGGCGCTGTAGGAAGTCAGCGCATGCACCGCGTCATAGGCGCCTTTCTTCAGGCCCGACATAACCTCGTAGCCCTTGAGGCCCAATTCCGTGTAGGGCTTTGCGTTGGCCGAAAGCTTGCCGCCCGACGCCTTGGGCAGGCGTTCGGTCCAGAAACGTTTTTCGTACTGCTTCCAGTTTTCCAGGAAACCCCAGGTGCCGACCACTTCGAAATGAAACTTCTGTACCTCCGCCGCCGCTGGAATTGCGGCCAGTGCCAGGGCGCCGCAAACCATGGCGCCGGCCAAAAATTTGTGAGATTGCATCATTGTCCCTCCCTGCTATGGCAACCGCTACCAATTGCCGAATTTTGTTATTGAGATTGATAGTTAGGTCCGTGAACATCATCGGGGCCCACGCTACACCGTTCAAGCCCTTTTTCGAACGCTTAGGCGTGGAAGACAGGAGGATTCGGTATGCCGCGCATCAGCGAGATCGAGGCCGACACGCTCGCGGCCGACGCCCAGGCCATATTCCGCCGCTACATCACGGAATACGGCCCCTTCGAGAACCAGGCCAAAATCTTTGCCCAGCGGCCGCCGGCGCTACGCCACATCATGGGGCTTTTGCTGGAACTGATGGATGAGGCAGTGCTGCCCAAACGCTATCTGGAAATCGCCCTGGTGACCGTCTCGAAAATCAATGCCTGCGCCTATTGCGCCGCCCATCACGGGCCGCGCATGACCAGCCAGGGCTTCGATGCGCGGGCTTTCGACCAGTTGTTGGAAGATCAAGTCCCCGGCTTCGACGAGGTCGACCATCTGGTGCGGGATTTTGCCAGGGAGGTAACGGAAAACTTTCAGTACATGCGCGACGCCATCTTCGATCGCCTGAAGCAGCACTTCAGCGAGGAACAGATCTTCGAGCTGACGCTGCGCATCGCGCTCTGCGGCTTCTTCAACCGCGTCAACGACGCCCTGCAGATCACCATGGAAGATGGCGTGGTCGAGGACCTGGAGGCTATGGGAGCTTCGCTCTAGCAGTAGCTTTGGTTCGTGCCACCCCCTCCCTCACCCTCCCTTGCAAGCGAGGGAGGGAGCGGGTGACAGTTCGCTTGCTTCCCCCTCCCCCTTTGAGGGGGAGGGAGGGGGTGGGGCGCCGGACGCGGCGCAATGAAGAAAAGCGGCGGCTCGCTATCCCGGTTCGGCCCCGAAAGCCCCACCGCCGGGCGTCTCCATGACGAAGGTATCACCCGACTCGACGTCGATTTCGTCGTTGCCGGCCAGGTTCACGACCTCACCGTCTTGGCGGCGCAGATAATTCTTACCCCGCGCACCGGCACCGCCACCCTGCAAACCGTAGGGATCGGTATCGCGATGACTGGTCAACAGCGTCATCTTCATGCTGTCCAGAAAGGTGACCTCACGCACGATGCCGTCGCCGCCATCGTAAAGCCCTTTACCGCCCGATCCCCGGCGCACGGAAAAGCTGTCGACCCGCACCGGGAAGCGCCATTCCAGAACCTCCGGATCGGTCATTTTGGTGTTGGTCATGTGGCTGTGCACGGCACTGGCGCCGGGATGATCGGGGCCGGCCCCGGTGCCGCCGCATATGGTCTCGTAGTTCTGATAGACATCATTGCCGTAAACGAAATTGTTCACCGTGCCTTGAGACGAGGCCAATACGCCGAGCGCGCCAAAGAGGGCGTCGGTGACACCCTGACTGACCTCGGTATTGCCGGCGATCACGGCGGCCGGGTATTCCGGCGAGATGATCGATTTCGGCGGCACGATGACTTTGAGCGGTTTCAAGCAGCCCTCGTTGAGGGGAATGGCATCGTCCACCAGACAGCGGAAGACATAGAGAACCGCGGCAAGACAGACGGCGGTGGGGGCATTGTAGTTGCCGGAATATTGCGGCGAGGTGCCGGTGAAATCGATCAGCGCTTCCCGCGCCACCTTGTCGACGCTGATCTTGACCTGGACTTGGCAGCCGTTGTCCATGGGATAGATGAATTCGCCGTCGCTCAAGCTATCGAGCACCCGGCGCACTGATTCCTCGGCGTTGTCCTGCACGTGGTGCATGTAGGCCTGCACCACCTCGATGCCGAAATGCGCCACCATGTTCAGCACTTCCTTGACGCCGGTGGCGTTGGCGGCCACCTGGGCCTCCAGATCGGCCATGTTCTGGGCCGGGTTGCGACACGGGTATTCGCCCGAATTCAGCAACGCCAGCGTTTCCTTCTCCCGCAGCACTCCGTTTTCGACCATCAGGAAATTGTCGATCAGCACGCCTTCCTCGTGGATCGAGACGCTGTCCGGTGGTGCCGAGCCCGGTGTACGGCCGCCGATGTCGGCGTGGTGGCCGCGCGAGGCGACGTAAAACAGGATCTCTCGGCCGTCTGCGTCGAACACCGGATTGACCACGGTGACGTCGGGCAGGTGGGTGCCGCCGTTGTAGGGCGCGTTGACCACGTAGGCGTCGCCGGGCTTCATCTTGCCCTGGTTTTCCTTGATCACGGTTTTGATGGAGGCGCCCATGGACCCCAGGTGCACCGGCACATGCGGCGCATTGGCCACCAGGCTGCCGTCGGGCGCGAAGATGGCGCAGGAGAAATCGAGGCGTTCCTTGATGTTCACCGAGTAGGCGGTGTTGGCGAGCGTGGCACCCATCTGCTCGGCAATGGACATGAAGAGGTTGTTGAAGACCTCCAGCATCACCGGATCGGCCTTGGTGCCGATGGCTTCGCGCTTGGGCAGCGCTACGACGCGAGTCAGCAGGCAGTCCCCCTGGGCAGTCAATTCGGCCTGCCAGTCGGGCTCCACCACGATGGTCGCGGTTTGTTCGGTGATCACCGCCGGTCCGTCGATCTTCTGGCCGGCGATCATGTCCTGGCGCCGGAAAACCGGCGTCTCCCGCCACTCTCCCTGCGTATGCACGGAGGTTTTGTCGATTGCCGCCGCCGGTTCGCTGAGTCCCTGATCGAGCAACGGCCCGACGTCCTCGGTTTCGCTGGCCCCTATGGCTTCCGCGGATATGGCCTCGATGACCAGTTCCCGGTCCGGCGCGATATAGCCATAGCGCTGCTGATGCGCCCCCTCGAAGCGTTCCACCATGACCTCTGGCCGGGGATCGGGATCGATGAGCAGCGGATTGTCGGTGCCGGCATAGCGGAGATGCACCTTGGGCAATACCGAAATACGTTCTTCCGGGACTTCCTGGGCCAGAACGTCGGCCCGGGCCTGTTGGCCGAGTTCGGCGAAAGACCGGTCCAATAGGTCCCTGACCCCGGGCTCGAGCGGCTCGTTCAATTGGCGCTCGCGGATCGAGCGCACGTCCGCCAAACCCATGCCATAGGCCGAAAGTACGCCGGCAAAGGGGTGCAACAGGATCTTTTCCATGCCCAGGCTGTCGGCCACCAGGCAAGCGTGCTGGCCGCCGGCCCCGCCGAAGGAATTCAAGGTGTATTCCGTTACGTCGTAGCCCCGTTCGACGGAGATCTTCTTGATGGCGTTGGTCATGTTCTCTATGGCGATGCGCAGAAAACCCTCGGCCACCGCTTCCGGTGGTGAAAGTTCTGTGCCGGTGGCGTCGGCTATTTCCCGGGCCAGTGATTCGAACTTTTGGCGCACCACCTCGGCGTCCAGCGGCTGGTCGGCGCCGGGGCCGAAGACGGCGGGGAAATGTTCGGGCCGCAGCTTGCCCAGACAGACGTTGCAATCGGTGACGGTCAACGGGCCGCCGCGGCGATAACTGGCCGGGCCGGGGTCGGCCCCCGCGCTGTCGGGACCCACCCGGTAGCGGGCGCCGTCGAAGTGGAGGATGGAGCCGCCGCCGGCCGCCACGGTGTGGATATGCATCATCGGCGCGCGCAGGCGGACGCCGGCCACCACGGTTTCGAAACGCCGTTCGTATTCGCCGTCGAAATGGGAGACGTCGGTCGAGGTGCCGCCCATGTCGAAACCGATGACCTTGTCGAACCCCGCCATGGCCGCGGTACGCGCCATGCCGACGACGCCGCCCGCCGGTCCCGACAGGATGGCGTCCTTGCCCTGGAACATGCGGGCATCGGTCAGGCCGCCGTTGGATTGCATGAACATCAAGCGGGGCCCGCCATCGTCCTCTTCGGCATTCAGATCACCTGCGACCTGTTCCACATAACGCCTCAGCAGCGGCGACAGATAGGCATCCACCACGGCAGTATCGCCGCGGCTGACCAGCTTCATCAGCGGGCTTACACGGTGCGAGACCGAGATTTGGCTGAAGCCGATGTCCTCGGCGATTTCGGCCACCCGGGCTTCGTGTGCGTGGTAGCGGTAGCCGTGCGCGAAGGCGATGGCGACCGAACGGATGCCGTCGTCGAAGGCCGCCTGCAATTTCCGCCGGGCGACGCTTTCATCTAGCGCCACCACGATATCGCCATGGGCCCCCACCCGTTCGGGGATTTCGACCACCGTCTCGTAAAGCATTTCCGGCAGCACGATGTGGCGGGCAAACAGGAACGGCCGATTCTGGTAACCGATGCGCAAGGCATCGCCAAATCCCTGGGTGATGGCCAGCACGGTACGGTCGCCCTTGCGTTCCAGGAGCGCGTTGGTGGCCACCGTAGTGCCCATTTTTACGTTTTGAATGCTGCCCTGGGGGATGCTTTGCCCAGGCGACAACCCCATGAGATCGCGCACCCCCTGAACCGCGGCGTCCGTGTATCGTTCCGGGTTCTCCGACAGCAATTTATGGGTGACGAGGCTGCCGTCCGGCTTCTTCGCCACCAGATCCGTGAAGGTGCCGCCGCGATCGATCCAAATTTGCCAATTGGCCTTTGCCGTCGTCATAGAGATATCACCCCGAATAGCCCGGTACCGCGCCACCCGCGACCCAGTTCCGTATACAGATAGGAGCCCTGCGCCCCGCCTCGAGCACGATCTGGCGGTATTGGTCGAACCCGGCCTGTCAGGCCCGCGCCGTGGGGCGGCTGGAGACGCGCTGCCACCACGCGCCGAGATTGGCAAGTTCGTCGGGCGCCCGCGCGCCGATGCCCTTGCCCATCAAAAGGCCGCACTGCAGCGCGATGTCGGCCACGGTGTAGTCGTCGGTGGCGATGAATTCGCGGCCCTCGAGCTCGCGGTCAAGCCAAGCGTAGCGTTCCTGTACCGTCTTGGCGCATTCTGCACCCCATTCGGGGATCTGGGTCAGGACGCCCTTCCACATCTCGTGGGTGTGGCTGAAGACGTGCATCAGGGGCTGCAGGATCTCGAGCTCGGCGCGCCGGTGCCACATTTCGACCCGGGCGCGCTCCAGCGTGTTGCGGCCGAACATCGGCGGCTCCGGGTGCAATTCCTCGAGGTAGCTGCAAATCGCCACGCTCTCGCTGATGCAGGTGCCGTCGTCGAACTCCAGCACCGGCATTTTGCCCAAAGGGTTCTTGGCCAGGTATTCGGGTGTCTTCTGCTCTCCCTTGCTCATGTCGATGATTGTGGTGGGAATCTCGATGCCCTTTTCCGCCAGGTAAATGCGTACGCGGCGCGTGTTGGGCGAAGCAGCCAGGTCATATAGCTTCACGGATCTCTCCTCATCGGCGGCGTGAAAGAGGGATACTATAGCGGCTCCACGTTCACCAAGAGAAGGAACACCATGGTGTCGACGATTGAAGCCCCGCCCTGGTTCGAGCGCGCACTGGATACGCCCTATGAAAAGCGCGAGGTCGAGGTCGAAGGCTGCCCCATTCGATATTTGCTCTGGGGCGAGGAGGACAAGCCGGGGCTGCTGCTGGTGCACGGCAACGGCGCCCATGCCTACTGGTGGAGCTTCATCGCGCCCTTCTTCCTCGATCACTACCGTGTCGCCGCCATCAACCTCGGCGGCATGGGCGACTCGGGCTACCGCGAGCGCTACCGGGCCAGGACCTTCGCCGCCGAACTGATGGCGGTTTGCGAGCACGCCGAACTGGGCCAGCGGCCGATCATCGTCGGCCACAGCTTCGGCGGTTTTATCAGCCTGAAGACCGGCACCCTTTATGGCGACCAGTTGACCGGCGTGGTGTTGGTCGATTCGCCCGTCCGCCCGCCCGACTACCAGTGGGAGTTCGACCCCCGGCGCACACCCATCCGGCCCAAACGCCTCTACCCCGACCGCGAAACCGCGCTCGGCCGTTTCCGGCTGATGCCGCCGCAGGACTGCGAGAACGACTACGTCCTCGATTACATCGCCCGCCATTCGGTGATCGAGACCGAAGGCGGCTGGACCTGGAAGTTCGACGACCAGCTCTTCAAGCATTTCAAGCGCAGCAACATGTCCGAGGAACTGGCCAGCTTGAAGTGCCGCGTCGGCGTCATCTACGGCCAGGATAGCGATCTGATGAACCAGGACATCGTCGACTACATGTTCGAGGTGCTGGACCAGAACGTGCCCTTCGTCGCCATCCCCGAGGCCCACCACCACCTGATGCTGGACCAGCCGCTGGCCTTCATCGCCAGCCTGCGCACCCTACTGGCCGAATGGCGCCACTCGCGGCCGTTGCGGGGGAGCTAGGGGCGAAACCCGAAACTCGAAGGCCCGGTTTCGCGCAACGGCGCAGCTAAATTGGCGAATTCGCACAACAGCGGCCTCGTGTCGCGGGGATCGATGATCTCCTCGACCCAATAGGTTTCGGCGGTGCGGAAAGGTGACCGTGCCTTTTCCAGCCTCTCTTCGATCTCGATCCTCAGCGCCTCGGGATCGTCTGCCGCTTCCAGGTCCGCCTTGTAGGCCGCCTCGATGCCGCCCTCGACAGGCAACGAGCCCCAGTCGGACGACGGCCAGGCGTACCTCATCCTTGTGCGTGAGGTGTTCATGTGGGCCGCTCCCGCCACGCCGAAGCACTTGCGCACGATGACGCTGCACCAGGGCACTGTGGCTTGGAAGACCGCCGCCAGGGCTTGCGAGCCGAAACGGATGGTGCCGGCCTGTTCGCCCTGCAGGCCGATGATGAAGCCGGGGATGTCGACCAGGTGGACCACCGGCAGATGAAAGGTCTGGGCCAGGTCGACGAAGCGCGTCACCTTGCGCGAGGCATCGGCCGTCCAGGCACCGCCGTAGTGGTAGGGATCGCTGGCCAGCAGCGCCACAGGCCAGCCGTCGAGCCGCGCCAGGCCGGTGATCACCGAACGCCCCCAGCGCCGGCCCATTTCGAGGAACGAGCCTTGATCGACCACGCTCTCGATGATGGGCCGCATCTTGTAGACTTTGCGCCGATTGCGCGGGACAGTGTCGATGAGGCTTTCGTCGCGGCGCCCTGGATCGTCTTCGCAGGCGCCGCGGGGCGGCAGCTCGAAGACCGATGAGGGCAGGTAGGAAAGAAACCGCTTGGCCTGCTCGAAAGCCGCTTCTTCGCTCTCCACCACGTCGTCGACGGCGCCGATGTCGCCATGCATGTCGGCGCCGCCCAGGGTTTCCTTGTCGATCGGCGCCGCCACCCGAGCCACCACCGGCGGGCCGGCCACGAACATCTGGCTCAGCCCCCGCACCATCAGCGAATAGTGGCTGCTGACCAGTCGCGCCGCACCCAGGCCGGCGACGGGACCCAGGCCCAGCGCCACCACCGGCACCGTGGCCAGGTTACCGACCACGTGCTCCCAGCCGAAGGCCTGGCTGACGTAGGTGCGGCCTTCGGTCTCGATGGACTTGACCGAGCCGCCGCCGCCGGTACCTTCGACCAGCCGCACCAGCGGCAGCCTGAGTTCGCCCGCCATCTGCTCTGCGGCCACCATCTTGTCCCAGATGGAGGCGTCGGCGGCGCCGCCGCGCACCGTGAAGTCGTCGCCCTCCACCAGGATCCGGCGGCCGTCCAGATCGCCGCGGCCGAACAGGAAATTCGCCGGGCGCACATGTTCGAGGCGGCCCTCGGGGTCGTAGCTGGCGACGCCGCCCAGCGCCCCGATCTCGTGGAAAGAACCATCATCGAGCAGCCGTTCCAGGCGCTCGCGCACGGTCAGGCGGCCGGCGTCGTGCTGGCGTTTGATCTTTTCCGGGCCACCCATCTCGTGGGCAAAGGCTTCGCGCCGGCGCAACTCCTCGATCTCGGGTTTCCAGGTCATGACCTGCTCCGCTTGGCTTGCCCGGCCCCGGCCAGGCGCTAGACTGACTCTCCAGCGTACAAAGGAGAGCGGCCGTGGCATACAAGTACATTCTTTACGACGTCGAAGACAAAATCCTGACCATCACGCTCAACCGGCCCGACAAGCTCAACGCCTGGGTCGAGCCCATGGGCCTGGAGATGATCGACGCCCTCGACCGGGCCGATGCCGACGACGAGGTGCGAGCGATTATCTTCACCGGTGCCGGCCGTGCCTTTTGCGCCGGGGCCGATCTTTCGGCCGGGCGCGAGGCCTTCGACTACAACAAGCGCACTACCGACGAGATCCCCGAGCAAAACCGCGACGGCGGCGGTCTGGTGACGCTCAGGCTTTTCGAATGCCAAAAGCCGGTGATTGCCGCTATCAACGGCCCCTCGGCCGGCGTCGGCGTCACCATGACACTGGCCATGGATATCCGCATCGCCTCCGAGACGGCCCGCTTCGGCCTCGTCTTCAGCCGCCGCGGCATCGTGCCCGAGGCTTGCTCGACCTGGTTCCTGCCGCGCATCGTGGGCATTTCGAAGGCCCTGGAGTGGATGTATTCGGGCCGTGTCTTCCCGGTCCACGAAGCCCTGGAAGCGGGCCTGGTGCGGAAGGTGGTGCGGCCCGAGGAGCTCCTGCCCGAAGCCCGCAAGATCGCCCGCGAGATCGCCGACAACACCTCGGCCGTCTCCGTCGCCCTGATCCGCCAGACGCTCTGGCGCATGCTCGGCGCCGACCATCCCATGGAGGCCCACAAGCTCGATTCCCGCGGCATAGTGGCCATGGGCCAGGGCCCCGACGCCTACGAAGGCGTGGCTTCGTTCCTGGAAAAACGCCCGCCCAAGTTCAGCATGAAGCCCAGCACCGACATGCCCGACTATTTCCCCTGGTGGCAGCCCCGCGAATTCGAGTAGACGAGTTCCCCCTCCCGCACCCTCCCCCGATTCGGGGGAGGGGGTCGGATACTATCCGCTCTATTCTCCCTCCCCCGAGTCGGGGGAGGGCCGGGGTGGTCGCCGATCAAGCTCGATTCCTGCAGCATCGTGGCCATGGGCCGGGGCCCCGACGCCTACGAAGGTGTGGCTTCGTTCCTGGAAAAACGCCCGCCCAAATTCAGCATGAAACCCAACACCGACATGCCCGACTATTTCCCCTGGTGGCAGCCCCGCGAATTCGAGTAGACGAGTTCCCCCTCCCGCACCCTCCCCCGATTCGGGGGAGGGAGTCGGATACTCTCCACTCTATTCTCCCTCCCCCGAATCGGGGGAGGGCCGGGGAGGGGGTGGTCGCCGATGCTGCAAGGCAACTGCAATGGTCTCGACGACTCCTTCCAGGTTCTCGAAAACTTCGTTGTTCCAGAACCGCATGACTGCATAGCCGCGGGCTTCCAGGAAAGTCGTACGCAAGATGTCCCGCTCTGTTTGCTGGGCGTGTTGTCCGCCATCCAGCTCGACAATCAGTTTGCGCCGCTTGCAGGCGAAATCCACCACATAGGGTCCGATCGGGACCTGACGGCGGAAATGGGCGGCTTCGAGTTGGTGCCTGCGCAGCCGTGTCCACAGTTTCTTCTCGGCTTCGGTGGCGTCCTGGCGCAACCTCCGGGCGCGGGCCGTGTTCATGCTCTTAGACTACTTCTACCGGGGCTCGACCAAGGAGGGGCAGGCCAATGAACTCAGCTGCCCTCGCCCGGTGCTTCCAACATTTCCACCAGGTCGTTGATGAAGGCGGTGGCTTCGGCGCCGTCGATGTAGCGGTGGTCGAAACTCAGGCTGGCGGCCAGCATGGGGCCGGCTTCGAGCTGGCCGGCGATCACCCGGGGGCGCTCGACTATGCGCGAGACCCAGAGGACGGCGCTTTGCGGCGGATTGATGATGGGGCGGGTCGAGATGATCGTGGCCTCTTCCAGGCCGCCGGTGCTGGAAAGCGTGAAGCTGGCGCCTTTGATGTCGGCAAGCTTTAGCTGACCCTGGCGTGCCCGAGCCGTGATGTCGGTGATATCGGCAGCGAGATCGAACAGCGAACGGTTTGCCGCGTCGCGCAGCACTGGCACGATCAAGCCGTCCGGCGCCGCCACGGCCAAGCCGAGCCCGACGGTCTGGGACACGATCAGCTCGTTGGCGCTCTCGTCGATGGTGGCGTTGAAGCGTTCGTGGCGGCTTAGCACCGCGGCCAGACACTTGGCGACGACGGCAACCGGACTGACTTTCAGGCCTTGCTGCTCGGCCACTGGCCGGGCCGCCTCGAGGCATTCGAGAATGCCGTCGCCGCGGGCTTCGAAGCTGGTGGTCGAAGTGGCCAGGGTGTGGACTGACTGGGCCAGATGCCGAGCCACCGTGGCGCGGGCGCCCTTGAGCGGGATGCGCCGGGCGTCGTCGCTGCCGGCAGCCGCGGCTTCGACGTCCTCGAGTCGGATGGCACCGCCATCACCGCTGCCGGTGAGACCGGCGAGGTCGACACCAAGCTCGCGGGCTCGGCGTCGCGTCGCCGGGGCGGCTTTGACCTTGCCCTGGGCGGCTGCCGGAACGGCTGGGATTTCTACGCTCTCGTCCGAGCCGTCGTCGATCTCGACGATCACCGTGCCAACGGCGATGATCTCTCCGATCTCGCCGTAGCGCGCCCGAATGGTGCCGGCCCGCGGCGAGGGCAGCTCGACGGTTATCTTGTCGGTGTTGACGACGGCTATTTCGTCGCCTTCGGCAACCTGGTCGCCGACGGCCACCCGCCATTCCAGTAGTTCTGCCTCGCTGATGCCCTCGCCGACGTCGGGCAGCTTGAAGGCGAACATCAGAGGCTGAAGTCCAGCGTACGCCGCGCCGCCGCCGTAGGGATAGGGCATATCGGGCGCCGCCACGCGTTCGATGGGGGCTTCGAGAAAGCCGAAGGCGCGGCTTTGCACGGTGGCCGCCAGCTCGGCCCCGAAGCCCAGGCTGAGCGGTGCCTCGTGCACGATCAGCAAACGCCCGGTGCTCTCGACCGAGGCGACGACCGCCTCGATGTCGAAGGGCACGATACTGCGCAAGTCGATGATCTCGATCTCGAGGCCCTCGGCCGCCAAACGATCGGCCACGCGCTGGCAGTCGTAACGGATGGTGGCCTGCCCCCCGAAAACTGGTCCAGCCCGGATGTTAGGATTGGGTTGGCTTGAAGGAGGGCAAAATGGCGAAGAAGAATCACACGGTTGAGCAGATTATCGGCAAGCTCCGCGAGGCG
>PVBE011833110.1_pt1 | contig 15736 bp, 9 predicted proteins | sample 1631181 | NCBI WGS metagenome assembly PVBE01 (sample SAMN08397723, study PRJNA350692) | Marine metagenome, whole genome shotgun sequencing project. | isolation source: water | place: Pacific Ocean | collected 2012-04 | reverse complement strand
GGGTCCTGCAGTACGCCGCCGAACACGACGGCAGTCCTTGGTGCCGCATCTGGAGCTGCTCGAGCGCGACTTCCCAGAGGTCATCGCCTACCTGCGGCACGTGCTCGCCGACGATGCCTACCAGGGCAACCACGATGCTGTGGCTCGCTTCGGCGAGCACGCACGGTTGACAGTTCCGGTGCACCCCAGCGGGCGCTCGACGGCCACAGTGGCTGCCACCTTCAAAGGTATCAACCACTTCACCAAGATCGGCGTGCCGGTCTGCGAGGCTGAGCATCGCTTCGAGATGTGGGGCCGCGACCTCGCCAGCGAGCGCTACATCTGGGCCGCACCCGACGATGACACATCACCGTGCTCGTCACCGCGGGCTTGGGCATTCTGGCCTCCAGCAACGGCTACGGCGAAGACGCCACCAAGGCCGAAGAGATGGTCACCCAACTCGAGAAGTTGAAGGGCAAGGACGACGCCGCGGTCGTCGAGCTACGGACGACCGTCTCCGGCTACAAGACGTCGTCGACCGGCGCGCTCATCCTCGCCTTCCTCTCCATCGTCCTGCTCGGCGTGACGTTCATGAAGAAGGAGAAGCCCCAGCTCATCGTGGTCGGCGGCATGATCGGGATCGCCATCCTCTTCATCATCCTCAGTCCGAGCATCGAAATGAGCGGTCTGGCCAGTAAAGCGGACCCGCGTCAGCAAGCAATGATGGTCGGCATTCCAGCCATCCTCGCAGCGGTCTTCGCGTTCGGCGCCGAGAAGCTGCGTCAGAAGAACGCGGCCTGACCGACCCCCGACCCCTGGAAGCGGCCCGCACGAGGGCCGCTTCCGCGTCGCCTGCACGGGTTGCGGCCTGTGGGTGGCTGGCGCCGCGTGACTGCCCCCCTCTGTCCCGCGGCGCTCGCGTCTACGCGCCTGCGACCCCGCCGGCCACCCGCGCAATCCTCCTCGTCATTGCGTCGCGCGACCGCGGTGCCTGGTTGATCACGTCGCCAGCGCGCACTACGTTCTGCGCCGTTTCGAAAGACGGGGAGAACAAGATGCGTCTCGATGAACTCAAGGGCCACCGGGTCGGCATCTGCGTGTCGGGTGGGCTCGACAGCAAGACGGTCGCCACGCGGCTGCTCGAAGCGGGCGTCGACATCCACGGCTTCACGGCTGACCTCGCGCAGCCCGACGAGACCGACGTCAACGACATCATCGCGCGCATGGCCACCACCGGCGCAGACACGACCGTCGTCGACCTCAAGGACGACATGGCGGACGCGTGCTTCCTCGTACTGAAGGCGCAGGCCACCTACAACGGCGGCTATTGGAACACGACGGGCATCGCTCGCGCCGTGACGGTGCGCGGCCTGCTGGGTGCCATGCGTGAGCGCGACTGCACCGTGCTCAGCCACGGCGCCACCGGGCGCGGCAACGACCAGATTCGCTTCGAGCGCTACACCAACGTTCTCGCCCCCGAGATGCAGGTGTACGCCCCGTGGCGCGACCCAGGGCTGCTCGAGCAGTTCCCCGGCCGCAAGGAGATGGCCGCGTATCTGCGCGCGAAGGGCATCGAGGCCGACGTCGGGGCCACCAAGCGCTACAGCACCGACGCGAACCTCGCCGGCCTGTCCCACGAGGCCGAGGACCTCGAGCACCTCACGACGCCCTGCAACATCGTCGACCCCATCATGGGCGTTTGGCCCCAGGACGCGCCCGACGCCATCGAGACCGTGACCCTTCGTGTCGAAGCCGGTCGCGTGGTCGCCATCAACGGCGAGGACGTCACGCCGCTGCAGGCCATGCAGCGCGCCAATGACATCGCCGGGCGCAACGGCATCTGGATGAAGAACGCCCTGGAGAACCGCGTCGTCGGCACCAAGAGCCGCGGCGTGTACGAGGCCCCCGGCATGGAGCTGCTCGGCTTCGCGATCCGGTCGGTCTACCAGGCCACCATCGACCGCCGCAGCGGCGACCTCTTCGCGCACCTCTCGCAGCTGGTCTCCGACCAGATCTACGACGGTCGCCTCTTCGATCCGTCGACCCAGGCCGCCCTCGCCGGCATCGACTACCTGGCGCAATTCGCCTCCGGCACCGTCGGCGTCGGCCTGTACAAGGGCAACCTGTACTTCCAGTCGCTCACCGACGTCGCCCACTCCCTCTACAACGAAGAGGACTCCTCGATGGAGGCCAGCGACGGGCTCAACCCGGCGAGCTCCCAGGGCTTCCTCGAGGTTCAGAGCGTCGAGGCCATCGCCATGGCCCGGGCGGGACAGATCAAAGACCGCCTGCGCGGCTGACTTCGTTCACTCGAGCGGCGTGAAACCGACTATCCCGGGCATCTCGTGGAGCTCAGCCAGCGGGTGGCGCCCCAACGTCTTCTTCGCCTCCGCTGACAGCTTCCCGCGACCCTTGAGCACGAGCCGGCCTCGGCTGATCCTGTGGTCGATCGACCAACGACTGTCGAACAGCGCGATGTCAGAAGCGACCGGGGGGGGCGAAGACGTCGCTCGCCTGCGATTATGCATCGCTGCGAACGACTGTCCCCTGGGCCGCTGCATTGGGACCGCAGCAGTTCTGACAGGGACACCCTGTGAGCCCGCCGCCACTTTCCGGTCGACTAGAGCGCGGCGAAGGTGGCATCACAGCGCCCGAGTGATTTCCACCAGGAGTCCAACGTGGAGACGCGTTCGATCGGGTTCTTCGCGCGCCTCGCGCTCGCCTTCAAGCTGCTCTTCGACGGGACGCTCGCGGGCCGGGCCGTGCACGCGCTCGAAGCGGGGCCGACGCCGACGCCTGCGCCGCAACCCGAGCCCGAGCCCGAGCCCGAGCCGGAACCGGAGCCTTCCGAGCCGGACGCCACGACCGCGCTGCAGCTTCTGGGGCTGCTCCAACGCGAGGGGCGCTTCGTCGACTTCCTCATGCAGGACGTCACGGACTTCCCGGACGCGGACATCGGCGCCGCCGCGCGCGTGCTGCACCAGGGGTGTCGGAAGGCGCTCGACGACTACCTCACCATCGCGCCCGTACGCACGGAGGGTGAAGGCGATCCGGTGACGCTGGAGGCGGGCTTCGACGCCGGCGAGGTCCGCCTGACGGGCAACGTCGTCGGTGAGCCGCCGTTCCGCGGGCACCTGGCGCATCACGGATGGAAGGTCACCGACGTCTCGCTCCCGACGCTCGCCGAGGGACACGACGCGGGCGTCCTGGCGCCGGCGGAGGTGGAGCTCCCGTGAGCACCTACGCGATCGGTATCGACCTGGGGACGACCAATTGCGCGCTCGCCTCGGCCACGTGCGCCGACGAGCATCCGGCCCCGACCCCGCTGGAGATCCCGCAGGTGACCCGCCCCGGCGAGGTCCAGGGGTTGCCGCTGCTCCCGTCGTTCCTCTACCTGCCGTCATCGGTGGAGTTCCCGGCGGGCTCGCTCGACCTTCCGTGGGCGCCCGACGCCACCTCCACCGCGGGCGCGTTCGCGCGCGACCACGGCGCGAAGGTCCCGGCGCGGCTCGTCTCGTCGGCCAAGAGCTGGCTCTCCTACGCTGGGGTCGATCGTCGCTCGCCCATCCTGCCGTGGGAGTCCCCGGACGAGGTGCCGCAGTGCTCTCCGCTGGAGGTGTCGGCGCGCTACCTCACCCACCTGCGCGCCGCGTGGGACGCCGCACATCCGGAGGCACCGCTCGCGCAGCAGGACGTCGTGCTCACGGTGCCCGCCTCGTTCGACGCGGTGGCCCGCGAGCTGACGGCCGAGGCCGCGCGCAGCGCCGGGCTGGGCGGCCAGGTGCGGCTGCTCGAGGAGCCCCAGGCCGCGCTGTACGCGTGGCTGGCGGACCGCGGCACGTCCTGGCGCGACGACGTATCGGTCGGCGACGTGATCCTGGTGTGCGACGTCGGCGGCGGGACCACCGACTTCTCGTTGATCGAGGTCCGCGAGCACGACGGGCGCCTGCAGCTCGAGCGCATCGCCGTCGGCGACCACATCCTGCTCGGCGGCGACAACATGGACCTCGCCCTCGCGTGGACCGTGCGGCAGCGCCTCGAAGCCGAGGGGAAGCGCATCGACGACTGGCAGATGCGCGCCCTCTGGCACGCCTGCCGCCTCGCCAAGGAGACCCTGCTCGGCGAGCCAGACCGCGACGCGTACCCGCTCGCCATCGTGAAGCGCGGCAGCCAGCTCATCGGGGGCACCATCCGCACGGAGCTGTCCCGCGCCGAGCTCGAGGCGACGCTGCTCGAAGGCTTCTTTCCGCAGGTCGACGCCGCGGCCCGTCCGCACGCCCCACGGCGCGCGGGCCTCACGACGCTCGGGCTCCCCTACGCGAGCGACGCCGGCGTCACCCGGCACCTCGCCGCGTTACTCGGCCGCGGCGCGCTTGACCGGCCGGCCGGCCGCGCGCTGGTGCACCCGACGGCGATCCTCTTCAACGGCGGCGTCACCCGCTCGCAGATCATCCGCGACCGCATCCAGAACATCGTCGCCGGCTGGACCCAGGCGGAAGGGGGCGTCGCACCGCGCGTCCTCGAAGGCGTCCACCCCGACCTCGCGGTCAGCCGCGGCGCCGCGTACTACGGACACGCGCGACGTGCCGGCGGCGTCCGCATCCGCGGCGGCACGGCCCGCGCCTACTACATCGGCGTGGAGCGCGCCGGGCTCGCGGTCCCCGGCATGCCACCGCAGCTGGACGCGCTCTGCATCGCGCCGTTCGGGATGGAAGAGGGCGCCGAGGTCGAGCTGCCACAGCCCTTCGGCCTGGTGGTCGGCGAGCCCGCCTCCTTCCGTTTCTTCGGCTCATCGGAGCGTCGCGGCGACGGCGTCGGCTCCGTCGTCTCGCCGGCGCAGGTGAGCGAGCTGTCCCCCATCGAGACGGCGCTCGAAGCCAGCGCCGACGACGCGGGTCGGGTGGTCACCGTGCGGCTCCAGGCCCGGGTGACCGAGGTCGGGACGCTCGAGCTCGCGGCAGTGTCCGAAGACGGGCGCCGCTGGAAGCTCAGCTTCGACGTGCGCGTCGAGTAGTCCGCCGTGTCCGCCCGGTACGTCGTCGGTATCGACCTCGGCACGACTCACTGCGCGGTGGCCGCCAGCCCGGTCGACCGCGACGAGGTCGAGCTCTTCCCCATCCCGCAGCTGGTGGCCCCCGGCGAGATCGCCTCACGTCCCCTGCTGCCGTCGTTCCTCTACCTCGCCGCGGAGGGTGAGATCGCCGAGCCCGACCGGACGCTCCCGTGGGGCACGCCGGCCGATGTCACCGGCGAGCTCGCGCGCGCCCTCGGAGCCCGCTCCCCGACGCGCCTCGTGGCCTCCGCGAAGAGCTGGATCTGTCACGGCGGCGTCAACCGTCGCGCGCCGGTCCTCCCCTGGCAGGCGCCCGACGACGCGCCGCATGTGTCGCCCTTCGAGGCCCAGACGCGCTACCTCGACCACCTGGGTGAGGCCTGGGACGCCGCCCACCCCGACGCGCCGATCGACCAGCAAGAGGTGGTCGTCACGGTGCCCGCCTCCTTCGACGACGACGCCCGCGAGCTGACGGTCGCCGCCGCGCGCGAGGCCGGGCTGCCCAATGTGCGGGTGCTCGAGGAGCCGCAGGCGGCGTTCTACGACTTCCTCGGGACCCACGCGCCCGAGCTGACCGCCCTCATCGGCGACGCGCGCCTGATCCTCGTGGTCGACGTCGGCGGCGGCACCACCGACCTGACCCTGCTGCGCGTGATCCCCGGCGACGGCGACCCGGAGATTGAGCGGATCGCCGTGGGCGGCCACCTGGTCCTCGGCGGCGACAACATGGACGCCGCCCTCGCGCACCACGTGCAGAAGGCCGCGGGCATCGCCAAGGTCGATCCGACCGAGTGGTCGGCGCTGGTGCAGGCGTCGCGCGTCGCCAAGGAGAAGCTGCTCGCGGCGGATCCGCCCGACGAGGTCGTGGTCCCGGTGCAGCGCCGCGGCTCGCGCCTCATCGGCGGCACCAAGAGCGTGCCCCTGACCCGGGCGGTGGTCCACGAGCTCTTGCTCGACGGCTTCTTCCCGCGCACCGGACCCACCGACGTCGCCGAGAAGGCCGCGCGCACCGGATTGACGACGTTGGGGCTGCCGTACGCGACGGATCCGGCGGTCCCCCGGCACGTCTGCTCATTCCTGCGCCGGCACGCGCGGTCTGCGAAGGAGTGCGGCGCCAGAGTCACCGGCGGGCTGCCGCGCCCGGATCTACTCCTGCTCAACGGCGGCGTGTTCAACGCGCCCGTCGTCGTCGAGCGGCTGGCGTCCGTGCTCGAAGGCTGGTTCGGCGCGCCGGTCGCGCAGTTGCCCCACACCGGGCTCGACACCGCCGTCGCGCGCGGGGCGACCCGCTACGCCCTCGGGCAGCGCGGGATCGGTCGGCTCATCACCGGCGGCACCGCGCGCGCCTGGTACGTCGGCGTCGACGGCGCGGACGGCCGCCGCGAGGCGTTCTGCGCCGTGCCCAAGGGGACCGAGGAGGGCGAGGCGGTGAAGCTGCCGCACCGCACCTTCGAGCTGCAGCTGGGCCGGCCCGTGGCGTTCCCGCTCTACAGCTACGACGGCGACCGCCACGACGCCGCTGGCGCGCTCGTCGAGGTCGACGACGAGCTGGCGACGCTGCCTCCGCTCGAGACGGTCCTGCGGCGTGACGGCGCGCGGGGCGACGAGCGGGTCCCAGTCACGCTCTCGGCGAAGCTGACGGAGAGCGGCACGCTGGCGCTCCACCTGGTAAGCCACGAGATCCCGCCCAGCCGCTGGCGCCTCGAGCTGGGCGGCGACACCGGGCCGGCCACCGCAGCCGAGGCCGCTGCCGCCTCCGAGGCGCCGCCGCTCCCGGACGGCTTCTCCCGCGTGCGCAGCCTAGTCAACGACGTCTTCGGCAAGGGCAAGACCACCGCCGACCCCAAGGTCGCCAAGGGGCTGCGTCGGGAACTCGAGCGCCGCCTCGGCCCGCGTGGCGAGTGGTCGTCGACGGTCTGCCGCGCGCTCGCCGACGTGCTGATCGCCCGCCGCACGCAGCGTGGGCGCACGGCCGGACACGAGCTCGCCTGGGTGCGGCTGCTCGGATGGTGCCTGCGCCCCGGCTTCGGCGCGCCGGGGGATGCGGAGCGGCTCGACGCGCTCTGGAGCATCGGCCCGACTCAGGACGGCGGCGGGCTCGTGCACTTCAAGGACAAGGGCCTGTGGTCGGAGTGGTGGATCCTCTGGCGTCGCATCGCCCCGGGTTTGACCGCCATCCGTCAGCGCTCGCTCTTCGACGTGGCGCAGCCCTGGCTCGGCGGCGGCAAGCTGCCCCCCGGACCGCACGTGCACGGACAGCCGGAGATGCTGCGCATGGTCTCCACCCTCGAGCGGCTCTCACCCGCGCAGAAGGAGACGGCCGGCGGCTGGGTGGTCGAGCGCCGAAAGAAGCTGGGGACGTGGTGGCCGCTCGGACGCCTCGGCGCGCGTGTCCCGTTCCACGGCGAGACGCGCGACGCCGTCCCGCGCGCCCTCGCCGAGCGCTGGCTGACGCTCCTGCACGACCGCGATTGGAAGGCCGAAGACGGCGCCGCCTTCGCCGCGGTGCTGCTCGCTCGCCCGACCGGTGACACGGAGCACGACGTCCCCACCGAGGCGCGCGAGAAGGTCACCACGCGGCTGCGCGAGCTCGAGGCGCCGGGGCGCTGGGTCGACCTGGCCACGGGCGCGGCCTCCCTGGGGTCCGGGGACGCCCGTACCGTCTTCGGCGACGCCCTGCCCGCCGGATTGCGTCTCTCCTGACCGCCGTGTCAGCGGCGGCTGCCAGACACCCTCACGCGCCCAACGACCGCGTCAGCAAGGGTCGAACCAGCTCCCGGACCTCCGACGGCAGACGGAACAGTGGACGGTCACTCTTCGTCTTGATGGCCTCGGTGGCGGCGTTGAGACTCAGGAGGGGCAACTCCAGTTCGTCACATCCGGCACCCGCCTCTTGCCAGGCTGCGTTCCACTCGTCGAGCTGAGATTCCGAGTAACCACCGGCGTCGAGCGCGCCGATCGTTCTCGTCACGCCCTCGCCCAGTCGCTCGGCGGCACCGTGTTCGATGTAGATGGGAGCCAACTCCTCGATGTATCCCCTCCACTCCCCGTGCCCCCGCCGAAGCACCATCGTCAGGAGATCGTGAGAACTCCCTCCGTATTCGGTCGCGCCTTGTTCACCTTGTCGGAACGCGGCGCGTAGAGCTTCGAGCATGGCCTCGCGGCTGGATGTGACCACCATCGGCTCCGGCAGGTTGAAGAGCGCGGCAGTTCTAATGCCCGGCGAGACTCCCGGCACCGACAGCGCCGCTTCAAAATCTCGCTGCGACGCCCGGTCTCTTCCCTCCCGCCAATGCACGGCGCCACGACCGTTCAGAGCTCTTGCCCTCTGGTCGGCGGCCGCATCGTTCATCTCGACGACCGCCGCGTAATCCGACAGCGCCCGCTCCAGTTCACCTTGTCGCCCGAAGGTGCCGCCCCTGTTGACCAGAGCCATTGTCCTCTGCTCGGTGGGCGCATCTTCCATCTCGACGACCGCCGTGTAGTCCGACACCGCCTGCTCCACGTCGCCTTGTCGCTCACGGGTGACCCCGAGGTTGATGAGAGCGGAAGCCCGTTGGTCGACGGGGGCATCATCCATCTCGACGACCGCCTCGTAATCTGACACTGCCTGCTCCACGTCGCCTTGCCGCCAGAGGCTGTTACCACGATTGACCAGAGCCATTGCCCTCAGGTCGGCGGGCGCATCTTCCATCTCGACGACCGCCGTGTAGTCCGACACCGCCTGCTCCACGTCGCCTTGTCGATCGAGGGCGGCGCCACGGTTCCACCGTGCCATTGCCCGCTGGTCGGCAGGCGCACCTTCCATCTCGACGACCGCCGTGTAATCCGACCGCGCCCGTTCCAGGTCGCCTTGCCGCGAGAGGATGTTGCCACGGTTGACCAATGCCAGTGCCCTCCAGTCAGCCGGCGCACCTTCCAGCTCCACGACCGTTGTGTAGTCCGAGTGCGCCAGATCCAGGTCGCCTTGCTGCCCGCGCGTGACTCCACGGTTGAGGAGAGCCACTACTTTCCCGTCTGCGGGGGCGTCCTCCATCTCGACGACTGTTGTGAAGTCAGATAGCGCCCGCACCATGTCACCTTGTCGCCCGCGGACGACGCCACGACTGACCAGGGCGATTGCCCTCTGGTCGGCGGGCGCATCTTCCATCTCGACGACCGCCGTGTAGTCCGACACCGCCCGCACCACGTCGCCCTGTCGCTCGTGGGTGATGCCATCGTTGACCAGGGACCGTGCTTTCAGTCCGGTGGGTACATCTCCGATGTCGCCGACAGCAGACAGCTCCTCCCCTATCGAGGCGGCCCCGTTCCGTTCGGCAATGGTGGCGCTCACAAACGCCGCAGCCTGCGGATCGATGTGATGCAATTCAGCCGCAAGTGCCGCTGCACGGTCGTACATCTGGTCCCCAATGCGAGCGCTGATCTCACTCATCAAATCGGCCGCAATGGAACTGTCGAACCCCTTTTGCAGCTGAATCGCACTCTCATGATATCGCTGGCCTCGAGAAGAGACCGCCGTGCCAGAAGACCCCTTGCGCAACTCCTCGTCCGAAAACCACGCACGTAGGAACTGCGCGACGAGCTTCAGCGGGCGGCCCCGTTGCTGTTTAACTTCGAGACACAAGCGCATCAGCGGTTCGGTGACCTCGTAGAAGGACTCCTTGCCCTGCTTCTGGGAGCGTACGTAGCTCTTCCGCTTCAGCTCCCCGAGTTGTTTGGAGCAATTCCGTTCGGCGATGAAGGTCTCTTCAGACACCTCCTTGACGGTCATCGCGCCGGTGGCGCCGCACAGGCACTCGACGATCCTCGCTTGCTGTGGCGCCAGCGACCGAATGCGGCTCTGGAAGTACGGCGTGAGCTCGTCGGCGAGGAGTTCGAACGCCTCCACGAGGTCGTCCAGCGAGTCCTTCGTCAGGAATTCGGACAGCAGGACGTAGAGCCGATGGTTGCCGCCCGCGAGATGGTGCAACGCACGAACCCTGTAGCGCCCGGCCGAGGTGTGAAGAAATCGAGTCAGACCTTCGTTCCGCTGCTCAACGCTGATATTGCCCATCAGCTCGTGCGCGGCCTCGACGGTCAGCGCCTTCATGTGATGGACTTCAAAGAAGCCAAAGAAGGCCTCGTCCCGACTGGAGACGCCGCTGAACAGCTGCTGCGAGGTCGCCAAGATGGCGAACTTGCACTGCTCCTGTAGGAAGGCGCGCCATTTCTTTGCGCCAACATCACCGAGACCGCGGAACGCCCGGTCCATGTTCTCCATGATCAGGATGACACTGCGCTCTCCAAGACGTTCGGCCAAGGCAACCAGGACGGATTCGGCGGCGTCGTCAGAGGACAGCCCGCGAACTGCCTCTCTGTAGTCTCTTGGGAATTCATCCGGATACTCGCTGGCCAATTGGCCCGCTATCGCGAAAGCGAGATCGACCAGACTCGCGATTGTGTCGTCCTCACCGAGCCACGCGATTCGCATGACGTCGTCAAGCTCAGGTCGATTGCCTAGCTCATGTTTCGCCAGACTTACGAGATGCGTCTTTCCGCTCCCTCGAGGCCCTACGAGCAAGATGTGATGTTTGTCGCTCGAGGTCATGCTGCGCGCGAGTCGGTCGACCAATTTCTCGAGCAGGCGGCGACGTTGAACGAAGATCCGATCCAGCACCTCTGGATCCGTATTGCTTGGCGTATACGCCGAGACGACGCGACGCATTAGTTTGACAACCCCTGTGCCAACACCCACCAGCGTTGGACCAGCGGAAATCGGAACGCATATCGCTTCTTCGTATTGCTCACGAGGTAGTGGTCTTGAGCCAGAGACTTGAGCAGGTGGACGATCTGGGCGCGATCTCCCAATGGCAGTTGGGCCTTCACCGCTGACCACACCTCATCGATCGAGAGCGCTTCCGGGGCGGTCGCCACCGTGTCGAGGATGTGCGCGGCGACCTTGGCGACCTCGATGTCTTGGTCGTTCGCACCCCGGGTGGTCCCGGTGTAGTAGATCTTCAGCCGCGAACGGAAGTGCTCCATCTCCCAGTCGTCGTAGTCGTCGGTCAGGTGGACCGCGATGACTGCGCGCGCATCCTCGAGCGTGACCGCGTCTTCGCTCTCCGCGAGCTTTGCGACCACGCGTTCGATGTAGAAGGGAACACGGTCGGTGAGGACCGCTATCTCGGCTGCGAGCGGGCCCGCATCCGACGCCTCGAGGTTGACCTCTTCCATGTCGATCAGGCGGCGTGCGAGAGCCGTAGCATGGGTGTCGTCGAGCGCTCCGATCTCTTGCCTTGGCATGTCGTTTACGGGCTCGGCGGCGAGAGTCGTCCCCCGCAGGCTATCCAATACATGGTGAAGCCCGACCGACCCCGCGAAGACCATCCGTAGGTTCCCGTGTGCCATTCGCCTCGAGCGCATGATGTCGAGAACGTCGAGCGCGGCGTTCCCGGTGGAGCCTCGATGGGACTCGTTGACGGAGATTTTCTGCAGCATGTAGGGTAACTCGTCGAACATCAGAACGAGCCGAGCATCGGCATTCGCCGTGCAGATCCCGTCGAGCGCCCGCTCTAGCGTGGACCGCCAGCCCAATTCACTCTGCTCTGGGAACTTGATGAGACCTCCGATCTCCGACCCTCCGAGCGCCTGAACCAGCGCCTTGAAATCGGCGACCGCTCTGCCCTTCTTCGACAGCAATGGCTTCACCTTCGTGAGCAAGGTCTCGGCCAGGCGCAACGGCGAATCGATGCCCTCGACGTCGAGAAAGAGGACGTGAGTCCCGTCGGGGGGCTCGGCCTCCATCTTCTTCATGACCGTGGTCTTCCCGATTCTGCGTTCCGCGGTGAACTGAAGTGAGCTTCGTTCGAGCTTCTTCCACATCTGGCTGATGAGCCGGTCCCTTCCGACGACGTTGTCAGCCCCGATTTGAACGGCCATTTACTTCTCCCTCCACCTCACACGACGCACGACAACAACATCGTACGATGAACATATCGTACGCACACCTTGGTGTACGTCAAGCGCCGACCCTCGTACGAGACACGCCTGGACGAACCCACTGAGTCGCGGTCAGGCCAGGAAGCGTTGCACCGCGGCGTGTACCGCGTTGGGGTGCGTCGTCGGCGCCAGGTGGCCGGCGCCCTCGATGGCCTCCAGTCGCGCGGTTGGCAGCCCGGCCGCGACCAGCTCGGCCACCCGCGCGATGCCCTCCGGCGTCTTGGTGCCGCGCAGCACCAGCGTGGGGACCGTGAGGTGGCGGTAGTCGTCGAGGCGGAGCGTCGCAGTGAGCTGAGCGGCGCATGCGCGGACGAGTTCGGCCTCCATCAGCGCAGCCGTCGCCTTCTGCTGGCGCGGCGGCGTCCAATCCCAGGCGCCGTCCCCGAGCAGGTACTCCACGAAGATGCGCGCCGCGCCTTCGTAGTCGCGGGCCGCGCCGGCGTCGACGATGGCGTTGCCGACGGCGGCCAGATCGTCCCATGCGTCGGGCTGTGAGTCCTCGCGCAGGAACGCGAAGAGCGTGGGCTCGATGAGGACGAGGCGCTCGACCTCGATCAGCGCACGCCGGGCCACGTGCAGGCAGATGGAGCCGCTCCACGAATGCCCCACCAGCGCGACCGGACCGTCGACCTGACCGGTGACCGCCTCCACGAGCGCGGCGGGGTGGTCGAGCGTGTACTCGCCGGTCCCAGGCCAGCGCGGCGTGCCACCGTGGGCGTACAGATCCGGGGCGAGGACCCGCCGCTGGGGCGCGAGGGTCGCGGTGAGGTCGGCCCAATTCTCGCTGGTGGCGCCCGCGCCGTGGACGAGCACGACCGGGCACCGGGGTCCGTTGAGGGCCGTGTCGCGGTACGCCACGTCAATGCCGGCGTGGGCGAGCGTCAGCAACGTGGGGGGAGTCGCGCCCATCGCGCCTGGATGTACCACTCTTCGGTCCTCCCGGCGCAGGTCCGCTGCTACGATTCGTCCGGGACTGCGGAGGACACGCATGCGAGGGACGAAGCGACGGGGCCGGCCGCTGATGCGCCGCCTGTTCCTGCTCGTGTTCCTGCTCGGCTGCGACGACGGATCCGCCGGTCCGCTGCTCGGGCCCGGCGAGGCGTGCACCAGCTCGTCGCAATGCAACTGGGCGCTTGTCTGCGTCGGGGGCGTCTGCGGCGACGACCTGCAACACGGCGGTGGGGGCTCGCCCGTTCCATCGGAGCCGGACGCTGCCGACATCCCACCGGGACCCGATCCTGACGCGTGGGTTCAGCCGCCGCTCGACGGCGCCGCCCCGCCGCCTCCGCCGCCCCCCGACGCTGCGCCGCCGCCGCCACCGCCCGACGCAGCACCAGACGTCCCACCGCCACCGCCCGACGCGGCGCCGGGCGTTGTGTGTGACGAAGCGAGCGGCCGAGCGGTGGCGCCGGGTCCCTTCCAATGCGCGGAGGCACCGGAGACGGTGACGGTCGACGGTCGCTTCCAGATCTTCAGCTACGAGGCGAGCCACCCCACAGCCACGCGCGACCAGGCCTTCCCGTGTGCGAGACCTCGCGGCGGTGGGCTCGAAGCGCCGGACGTGCAAACCGAAGCCTGCTCAATCCGCGGCGTGCGGCCGTGGCACTCCGTGCGTTGGGACGACGCGCGCAACGCCTGCTCCGTCGTGGGCTGGCGGCTGTGCACCACCGACGAGCTGGCCCGCGCATGCGGCGGACCGCAGCGCTTCGCCTACACCTGGGGCCCGGAGTGGGAGCCGGGCGCGTGCAATCTGCGCGAGAGCTGGTCTGTGGGCGGGGTGGCCGGACCCGCCCCGGCCGGCGAGTTGCCTCGCTGCGTGAGCCCGGAGGGCGCCTTCGACCTCACCGGCAACCTCTGGGAGTGGGTCTCGGCGAGCGGCGGCGCCGATCGGACCCACCAGGGCGCCGGCTGGCGCACCATCGCCGAGCGCCACCGCGAGAGCGACCTCGTCTGCACCACGCGCACCCGGATCGTCGGTGCGGTGGCGCCGGCGTACGCCAACTCCGACGTCGGCTTCCGCTGCTGCCGGTCGTTATGATCGTGGGCGCGACCGGATCGGCGCGACCGGCGTCTGTCTCCGGATGAACACGTTCCGATACAGCGGGCGCGCCCTGGCGCTCGTCTGGCAGACCAGCCCCCACCTCACCATCGCCCTCGCGCTGCTTACGCTCGTCGCCGGAGTGCTGCCTGCAGGCGTGGCGTACGCCGGCAAGCTCATCGTCGACGCGGTGGTGCTGGCGATGAAGACCGAAGCGTACGCCGACCAGGTGCAAGCGCTGAAGTGGGTGGCGCTGGAGGCTGGGATCATCGCCGCCCTCGCCGCCGCCCAGCGCGGCCTGCGCGTCTGCCAGTCGCTCCTACGTGCCCTGCTCGGCTACCGCGTCAACGTGCTCATCCTCGAGAAGGCGGTCACCCTCGACCTGCCCCAATTCGAGGACGCCGACTTCTACGACAAGCTCACGCGAGCGCGTCGCGAGGCCTCGAGCCGCCCGCTCAGCCTGGTTCAGCGCACCTTCGGGCTGGTGCAGAACGCGATCTCGCTGGTCACCTACGGCGCGCTCCTGCTCAACTTCTCGGGCTGGGCCGTGGTGGTGCTCGCGGTCGCCGGCCTGCCCGCCTTCTTCGTCGAGGCGAAGTTCAGCGGCGACGCATTCCGGCTGTTTCGCTGGCGCTCCCCGGAGACCCGCAAACAGATATCTCGAGACCCTGATGGCGCGGGAGGACTACGCCAAAGAGGTCCAGAGCTACGGCCTCGCGTCGCTCTTTCTGTCGCGCTACCAGGGCATCTTCGACGTGCTCTACCCCGAGGACCGAAGCCTCACGCTGCGCCGCGGATTCTGGGGCTACCTGCTCGGCCTGCTCAGCACCGCCACCTTCTACGGGGCCTACGCGTGGATCGCGATCTCGACCATCCAGAAGCGCATCTCGCTGGGTGAGATGACGATGTACCTGCTGCTCTTCAAGCAGGGGCAGTCCGCGTTCTCGGCGGCCCTGACGAGCATCGGCGGGATGTACGAGGACAACCTCTACCTCTCGAACCTCTACGAATTCCTCGAGCAGGAGTCGGTGAGCCGCGCCGGCGCCGCCACGAGCGGCCCCGACCCCGACGCGGGCATCGAGTTCCGTGACGTGTCGTTCACCTATCCGGGGAGCGAGACCCCGGCGCTACGGAGCGTGGACCTGACCATTCGCCCGGGCCAGAAGCTCGCGCTGGTGGGCTCCAACGGCTCGGGGAAGACGACGCTGATCAAGCTGCTGACCCGGCTCTACGAGCCCTCCGAGGGGGCTGTGCTCGTCGATGGCCGCGATCTGCGCGAATGGGACACCGACGCCCTGCGGTTCCGGGTCAGCGTCGTGTTCCAGGACTACGTGCGCTACCAGCTCAGCGTCGGCGAGAACATCGGCGTCGGCGACGTGCCGAACATCGAAGACGACGAGCGCCGCCGCCGCGCGGCGGACAAGGGCATGGCGCTCCCGTTCATCGAAGAATTCGAGGACGGATTCGAGACGCAGCTCGGTCGCTGGTTCAAGGACGGGCGCGAGCTCTCCGGCGGCCAATGGCAGAAGGTCGCGATGTCCCGGGCCTTCATGCGCGAAGGCGCCGACATCCTGGTCCTCGACGAGCCGACCAGCGCGATGGACGCCGCCGCGGAGCAGGAGGTCTTCGAGCGCGTGCGCGCGATGACCGACGAGCAGATGGCCATCATCATCTCGCACCGCTTCTCG
>PVBE012310837.1_pt1 | contig 15738 bp, 13 predicted proteins | sample 1631181 | NCBI WGS metagenome assembly PVBE01 (sample SAMN08397723, study PRJNA350692) | Marine metagenome, whole genome shotgun sequencing project. | isolation source: water | place: Pacific Ocean | collected 2012-04 | reverse complement strand
CTGGCGGAATCGCACCATCGAGCTCGCTTTCGACACCGGGAAGGTGCGTAGCTCCGGCAGCTGGGCCCTGGTCTTGATGGGCTTCCTGACGACGGTGTTCGCTTTGCTCATCGTGTGGGGCGGGCTCATCGCGGCACAGGAGCGTACGGCGGCGAGTCTGACGACCTTGCTCGTCGGTGCTGGCATGGCCTTGTTCTTCCTGCCGTTCTTCCGGCGCCAGTGGAAGGCCATCCGCGCGGTCGATGCAAGGGCGATGGCCGAACCGGCTTCGCTGCTGCGAGGACGGGCGGACTTGCTGAACGTGGAACTGCACGCATGGACAGGCAAGAGCGTCAAGCTCGCCCACTTCTTCGTTTTGCCGGTCGTGCTCGCCGCCTTTTCGTGGTGGACCTATTCGTCGCAGGCGGTTTCCTGGGCATATGCGGCCACCACTGTGTCCTTCTGGGCGGTCGTCAGTGTCCATGGGTACCTGGTTCGCGTCCCGAAGCTGCGCCGTGAAATAGCGGAACTCAGGCAGGTGGCAGCGTCTCACGGTGGAACCCAGACCCCGCCGCCAAGGGACGGTGGGGATCAACCCACGGTTTCGGGTTGATGCTTCGTTGTCCAGGCGAGAGGATGGATCCCATGACCACCCAGATACCCAAGCTCCTCGATGTCCGCTGTCCCTACGACGACCGCCTGCTGGCCCAGCTCCCGTTGCAAGGGCGAGATGAGCTCGAGCGGATGTTGGTGAAGGCGCGTTCCCTGCACGACGACCGCGCCGCCTGGCTCGCCCCCGGTGAGCGCAAGCGCATTCTGGTGCGGGCCGCGGGTCTGGTCGAGGCGAGACTCGAGGAGCTGTCCAGCCTGGCAGCCTCCGAGGGCGGCAAGCCCTTGGTGGACTCTCGCGCCGAGCTGAGGCGGGCCGTCAGTGGGATCCTCTGGGCTGCCGAGGAGATCGCGCGCCTCACCGGTGAGCAAATACCCATGGGCTTGAACGCCGCGTCCGAGGGGCACATCGCGTACACCTTCCGCGAGCCGGTGGGTGTCGTGGCGGCAGTGAGCGCGTTCAACCACCCCTTCAACCTGATCGTCCACCAGGTGGTCACCGCTGTCGCCGCCGGCTGCCCCGTGATCGTCAAGCCCGCCAGCACCACGCCGCTATCAGCCCTCGCGCTGGTCGCGATCCTGTCGGAAGCGGGGCTGCCCTCCGGCTGGGCACAGACCCTGGTCTGCGAAGTTCCGGTCGCCGAGACGCTGGTCTCCGATCCTCGCATCGCGTTCTTCAGCTTCATCGGTTCGGGGCGCGTCGGCTGGTACCTCCGCTCTCGCTTGGCTCCGGGGGTGGGCTGCGCCATGGAGCATGGCGGCGCGGCACCGGTGCTAGTCGAGCCCGATGCGGATCTCGACGATGCCTTGCCCCGCATCGTGAAGGCGGGCTTCTACCACGCCGGCCAGGTGTGCGTGTCGGTCCAACGGCTGTTCGTGCACGAAGACGTCCTGCAGCCAGTCTTGGACCGTCTGGTCCAGTCGGCTCGGGCACTGCAGGTGGGGGATCCCTTGGACGAAGCCACCGAGGTCGGCCCGCTGATCGTCGACGGCGAGGTGGACCGGGTGCACACGTGGGTCACCCGCGCCGTAGAGGCGGGCGGGACCCTCCTCTGCGGCGCCGAGCGTGTAGGTGCCCACGGCTACGCGCCTACCGTCATCCTGGATCCTCCCGACGAAGTCGAGGTTTCACGGTTGGAGATCTTCGGGCCGGTGGTGGTGGTCTACCCCTACCGCGAGCGAGACGTGGCCATCCGGCGGGCGAATCAGCTCGACTTCTGCTTCCAGGCGGCGGTCTTCACCCGCAGCCTCGACACCGCGCTGGACTGCGCGCGCAGGCTGAACGCCAACGCGGTCATGGTGAACCAACACTGTGCGTTCCGCGTGGACTGGATGCCCTTTGGCGGCAGAGCGTCCTCGGGTATGCGCCTGGGCGGCATCGGTCATTCCATGCGCGATCTGAGCGCCGAACGCTTGGTGGTCATCCGCTCGCCATCGGTCTGGCCCTAGCGTCCCGGCTGGAAGCCTCCTAGCGGTTCGTCAGCCCCAACCGCTCGCGGCACTGCTCCACGGTGGCCACCTTGCGACCCTGGTCTCGGACCATGCGGGCGGCTTTTTCGACCAGGTCGCCGTTGGAGCCGGCCATCACGCCGCGGCTCACGTAGAAGTTGTCTTCGAGGCCAACGCGGATGTTGCCACCCATGGCGATGGCGGCGGCCACCATGCGCCACTGGTCGTGGCTGATGCCGATGACTTCCCAGTCGCTGTGGGGGGGGAGCTGGCCGACCATGCTGGTGAGCCCGCCCACCGTGGGTGGGATGCCCCCCAACACGCCCATGATCAGGCTGTATTGGTAGGGCGGCTGGAGCAAGCCCATGTCGATGAGAGGGAAGGAGTTGCCGACCTGCCCGACATCGAAGCACTCCATCTCCGGCTTGGTGCCGACCTCGTTCATGGCCTTCACGATGTCGCGGATCTGGGAGAAGGCATTGTCGAAGACGAACTCGAACACGAAACGTTTGTTGCGGGGGCTGTACTTGGCGTAGTTCATGGAGCCCATGTTCAGGGCCCCGATCGCGGGCTTGACCGCCAGGATGTGGGCAGTCTTCTGTTGGGTGGTGATGCCGATGGCGCCGGTGGAGAAGTTGATGATCACCGGGCAGGCGTCGACGATGGCATCGCGGATGGCCTGATAGTCCGCCACCTCGTAGCTGGGCTGGCCCGAGGGCGTGCGAGCGTGGACGTGGACCACGGCAGCCCCGGCTTCCCAGGCCCGGCGGGCTTCGGCGGCGTACTCTTCGGGTGTATACGGGATGCCGGGGCATTGAGCGCGGTTGGCCACCACGCCCGACAGGGCGCAAGTGATCATGCAAGGGCGCTCGAAGTCCAGGTTGTCTCGGGTCCACAGCGATGCCATGGCGTGCTCCTATCGGCCCTTCCAGACCGGCTTGCGCTTCTGCATGAAGGCCGCGAGACCTTCGAGGGCGTCTTGGGTCTGCATCAACACGGCAAGCTGACCGCAGAGATGCTGCATCGCAGGCTCGAGGTCCATGCCTTGGACCGTGGACAGCGCCTGCCGTCCAGCGCGCAGGGCCAGTGGCGCCTTGCCGGAGATGGCGGTCAGGGCGGCCTCGACCCTGGGATCGAAGTCATCCGGATCCAGTGCTCTGGTGATCAGGCCGAGAGCTTCGGCCTCGTCGGCATCCAACATGGCCGCCGTGTAGATCATCTCGAGGGCCTTCGCCCGGGGGGCGGCCCGCAGGATGAGCGGGGTGATCATCATGGGGAACAGACCCACGTTCAGCTCGGGCGTTCCGATGCGGACGCCGCGGCGGGCGTAGGCGATGTCGCAGGACAGCAGCAGCCCGAGGCCACCCCCCAGGCAGTGACCATTGACACGTGCCACAAGCGGCTTGCTGTATCGGTCAAGGCGCAACAGGAGGTTGGCGTAGCTCTGCATGGCTTGCATGGGGGAGCCCGCGCCTACGGTGGCCATCAGGTCGGCGCCCGAGCAGAACGCCTTGTCACCAGCGCCGGTGATGCATACGACAGATATCTCTGAGTCGGCCTCGGCCCGGTCCAGGCACGTGGCGAAGAGCTGGATGGTCTGGGGGGAGAGGGCGTTTCGGCGCTTGGGCCTGTCGATGGTCAGCAAGGCCACTGCGCCGCGTCGTTCATATCGCAGCTGGGGGGACTCAGGCATCGTCGTCACGCTCCTTGGGCTCGGGCTGGATCTCCACCAGGATGTTTCCCGGCGAGACATTGGCTTCTACCTGTGTGTTGACGGCGCAAACCGTTCCCGCGAAGGGGGCGACGAGGGTGGTCTCCATCTTCATCGCAGAGAGCACCACCAGGGCCTGGCCCTGCTCGACGCAATCGCCAGGCTCGACCAGCACGGCTGTGACCACGGCGGGCATGGAGGGGGTGACCTCGCGCCCCATGGCTCCCCCCGCGGTGGGTCGCCGACGACCGCTGACCTCGCGCACCAGGCGGGCGCGGCCTTCGGTCCACAGCCAGGTGCTGCCGTTGGTGCGCGCCACCCAGCACTCCACGTTGCGGCCTTCGATGTTCAGCAAGATCTGGTTGGGGCCGGGTGAGGAGAAGGCGAACCGCCGTGTGACACCTTCGATCTCCACCTCCAACACGTGTTCGTCGGCGGTGGTGGAGACCCGAAGCTGCTCGCGCTGGTTGGCGATCTCGAGATGGTGGTCCATGGTGTTCACTCCAGCAGGTCCCAGGCACCCAAGCTGTGCCAAGGCTCGAGCCAAGACCGGGTGCCACCTGTCGTCGGTGCCGCCGTGGCTTGCCGCCCTGCGCCGGTGGCTCGGTCGGCGAGGTACCCCAGGCGGGCGTGCAGGTCGCCCTGTGTCGCGGGTGCCCAGTCGGCCATCTGTTCGTCGACGAAGCTCGTGGTCGTCTGGCCTTGCACGAAGTCCGGGTGGGCCAGGACGTCGAGCATGAACTCGGTGGTGGTGGTCACGCCCAGCACGACGTTGTCTCGAAGGGCGCGCGTCATGCGCTGGATGGCCGCAGGGCGATCCTCGGCCCAGACCACCAGCTTGCCGAGGATCGGGTCGTAGTGAACAGACACATCGCTGCCGGTTTGCACGCCGGCATCGAAGCGCACTCCAGGGCCGCTCGCAGGTCGCAGCAACAGGATGCGTCCCGGACACGGCATGAAGGCTCGGGCGGGATCTTCGGCGTAGATGCGGCACTCGATGGCGTGGCCCCGCTGGGAGAGCTGCGCCTGCTCGAGGTCCAGCCGGGCCCCGGCTGCGATGGCGATCTGCCAGCGCACCAGGTCGAGCCCCACGGTCAGCTCGGTGATGGGGTGTTCCACCTGGATCCGCGCGTTGACCTCGAGGAACCAGAACGCTCCGGAGGCGTCGAGCAGGAACTCCACCGTGCCCGCACCCTGGTAGCCAGCGGCTTGGGCGGCATCGATCGCGGCTTGGCCCATGCGTTCGCGTAGCGGTGGATCGAGGGCAGGGGAGGGGGTCTCCTCGATGAGCTTCTGGTGGCGCCGCTGGATGGAGCACTCGCGCTCGAAGAGGTGAACCACGTGCCCGTGCTGGTCGGCGAGGATCTGTATCTCCACGTGTCGGGGGCGTTCGAGGTAGCGCTCGAGGTAGACGCTGCCATCTCCAAATGCGCCACGGGCCTCGCTGCTGGCTTGGGTGGTGGCGGCTTCGAGTTCGTCGGGGCCGTGGACAACGCGCATGCCCTTGCCTCCGCCGCCGGCCACGGCCTTGACCAACAGGGGAAAGCCGATCTTTTGGGCTGCGCTGGCGAGGGCGTGGGGTTCTGCGTCGGCGCTCATCATGCCGGGGATGACCGGTACGCCGTGAGCTGCCATCAGCTTCCGCGCGGCGATCTTGTCGCCCAGCTGGGCGATCACGTCCGCCGGGGGGCCGACGAAGCACAACCCGGCAGCCTCTACGGCTCGCGCGAAGGCGGCGTTTTCGGCCAGAAAGCCGTAGCCGGGGTGGATGGCGTCGGCGCCGGTATCCACGGCGGCCTGGATGACGGCGTCACCGTTCAGGTAGCTGCGGGCTGCGTCGGCTGGGCCGATGAGCACGGCTTCGTCCGCGGCGATGACATGGGGGGAGGAGGCGTCCACCTCTGAGTACACGGCTACGCTCGAGATGCCCAGCTCGCGGATGGTGCGCAGGATGCGGACCGCGATCTCGCCGCGGTTGGCCACCAGGATCTTGTTGAACATGGCGATCCCTACATCCTGAAGGTGCCGTGGCCCTGGTGGCGCCCCTCGAGGGGGGCGTTCAGGGCGGCGGAGAGGGCGAGCCCCAGCACGTCGCGAGTGCGAGCCGGGTCGATGATGCCGTCGTCCCAGAGGTTCGAGGTGCTGTAGTAGGCGCCACCCTGCTGGGCCGCGGCCTGCAGAATGGGCTTGCGCATCATCTCGACCATCTGGGGCGGGAGCTGGGGCTGGCCCAGGCGGGCCATCTGGTCGTTCTTGACGGTGACCAGCACGTCGGCGGCCTGTTCGCCGCCCATGACGCCGATCTGGGCGTTGGGCCACATCCACAGGAAGCGCGGCGAGTAGGCTCGGCCGCACATGCCATAGTTGCCGGCCCCGAACGACGCCCCGACGATGACCGTGAGCTTGGGCACCGTGGCGGTGGCCACGGCGTTGACCATCTTGTGGCCGTGCTTGACGATGCCCGCGCGCTCGTAGTCTCGGCCCACCATGTAGCCGGCGATGTTCTGCAGAAAGACCAGGGGGATGCCCTGGCGATCGCAGAGCTGGACGAACTGCGTGGCCTTCAGCGCGCTGTCGGGGAAGAGCACCCCGTTGTTGCCCAGGATGCCCACCTGCTGACCGTGCAGGTAGGCCCAGCCGCAGACCAGCGTGGGACCGAACAGGGCCTTGAACTCCAAGAACTCCGATCCGTCCACCATGCGGGCGAGCAGTTCCCGCACGTCGTAGTGGGTGGAGAGCTTCTGGGGGACGACGCCCCAGATCTCCTGGGGGTCGTACAGGGGCGGGCGCGGTTCGCGGCGTGGGATGGTGGCCTTGGGGGTGGTGGGCAGCATGGCCACGATGTCGCGCACGATGCTGCAGGCGTGGGCGTCGTCGTCGGCCATGTAGTCCGAGACCCCGGACTCGCGGCAGTGCAGGTCGGCCCCGCCCAGCTCTTCGGCGTTCACCTCTTCTCCCGTGGCCGCCTTGACCAGGGGTGGGCCCGCCAGGAAGATGGCTCCCGTGGCGCTGACGTGCACCACGTGGTCGGACATGGCCGGGATGTAGGCGCCGCCCGCCGTGCAGAGGCCCATGACCGCGGTGATCTGGGGGATGTTCAGCTTGGACATCCAGGCCTGGTTGTAGAAGACCCGCCCCCCGTCGTCCACGTCGGGGAAGATCTCGGACTGCATGGGCAGGTAGGCGCCCCCGGAGTCCACCAGGTTGACCATGGGCAGGCGGTTTTCGATGGCGATGGTCTGGCTGCGCAGCGTCTTCTTGACACCCATGGGGTAGATGGTGCCGCCCTTGATCATCGGATCGTTGGCGTGCACCAGCACCTCGCGGCCCTGCACCACGCCGATGCCAACCCGCGTGCCTGCGCCATGGATCTTCTTGTCGTACATGTTCCAGGCGGCCAGTGGGGCGATCTCGAGCCATGGTGTGCCGGGATCGAGCAGGGCGTCCAGTCGTTGCTGGACGGGGAGCTTGCCCAGCTGGGCGTTGCGCGCACGGGCCCTGTCGGAGCGCTGTGAGCGGGCCTTGTCCAGCTCTTCGCGCAGCTTGGCCACGAGCTGTTCCATGGCAGCATGGTTGGCCTTGTAGGTAGCGTCGCTGGGATCGATGCGGCTGTCGAGGACGGTGCTCATTCGACCGGGCTCCTGGCGATGAGGTCGGCCGCGATGGCCATGCGGGCGCGCTCGGAGGTGGTGCCGGACAGGGCCGTGAGGCAGGCTTCACGGTGGGCGCGCTCGAGGGGGCTGCCGCTGCGGTAGCCCTGTCCCGCCAGGACCTGCAGGCCGGACCTGGCCACTCTCTCCGCGGCTTCGCCCGCGAAGACCTTGGCGCACTGCACGACGGTGCTTGCCTCGGGGTCGTCGACCGAGCACAGCCAGGCGGCTCGACGCACCATCCACTGGGCGGTCTCGACGAGGGTGAGCATCTCAGCGAGGGTGAAGGCCACCTGTTGGCGGCGGATGATGGGTTTTCCATCGCGCTCGTGGCTGCGGGCGTGGGCGCGCGCTGCGTGGAGGCTGCGTTGGGCCAGTCCCACGGCACCCACGGCTAGGAGCAGGTCTTCTTGGCGGCGCAGATTGGCCAGCGCCTCGGGGCCCTCGAAGGGACCCATCACGTGGGTTCGACGGACTCGGACCGCGTCCAGCTGCAGCGAGCCCACGGCGAGGCCACGGTGGCCCAGGGTGTCGATGCGGGAGCCGACGGTCAGACCTTCGGTGGCGGCCTCGAGCACACAGACGGCCTGTCGGGGGCCTTCGTCCATCGTGACGACCACCGCGAACCAGTCGGCGATGGGGCCGTTGGTGACGAAGGGCTTGCGTCCGCTGACAACGAGCCCGTCGCCGTCGGCGTGCCCTGTGCAGGTGGCAACCGTTGTGGCGTCCCCGGGACCGTCGTTGGTGGCCACGGCACCGATGGCTTTTCCCGTGCCCAGGGCCCCGAGCAGCGGGCGGGCCTCGTCCGGCTCGATGGCGGTGGCCAGCAATCCTCCGAAGAGGGTGACCGAGACCTCGGCGGCCAGGAAGAGCGAACCGCTGGCACGCGCCAGGGCTTCTTGGGCGGCGAGGCGGAGGATGGGGCGTCGGTGGGCGTCATCGAAGTAGCCAGCTTCGGCCAGCTGACCGAGCAGCTGGCGGGTGGTACCGGCGAAGCTGCCCGGTTCCGCATGCTCCAGGGACTCGATCTCGGCCAGGGTGGCGCTGTCGAGCACCGCGGCGACACGCTGCTGCAGGTCCTTCTGCTCTGGGGTCCAGTCGAAGTTCATGGCGCCCTCCTACATCAGCCGGGAGATGATGAGCTTCTGGATGTCGGAGGTGCCTCCCCCGATGGGGGCCAGCCGCCCGTCGCGGAACACGCGCTCGATGTCGTATTCGTGGCAGTAGCCATAGCCGCCGTGCAGGATCATGGCGGCGTTGGTGGGGCCCAGGGACCAGTCGCCGATGAACAGCTTGGCCACGGCGGCCTCGAGGTGGTTCAGGGGGCGCCCTTGGTCCTTGCACCAGGCCACGCGGTAGACCAGGGTGCGCGCGGCCTCGAGGAATATCTTCATGTCCGCCAGCTTCTGGCGGGTGGCCTGGAAGGCGGCGATGGGACGCTGGAACTGTTGGCGCTCCTGGGCGTAGCGGGTGCTGCGCTCGATGAGGTAGGCCATGGACCCCAGGAAGGGGGCCAACAGGGTGCTGCGGTCCCACTCGACCGTCTGCATGGCCATCGGGAAGCCCGCGCCTTCGCGACCCAGGAGGTTTTCCTTGGGGATGACGCAGTCGTCGAAGACCAGCTCGGAGGTGGGCGAGGTGCGGACACCCATCTTGTGCAGGTCTCGCCCCACGGAAAAGCCCGGCGTGCCCTTCTCGACGATGAAGGCCGAGATGCCGGCGTGCCCTGCGGCTGGGTTGGTCTTGGCGTAGACCACCGCCACGTCGGCGATGCTGCCGTTGGTGATGAACATCTTGGTACCGTTCAGCCGCCAGCCCTCGTCGCAGGGCGTGGCGCGGGTGCGAAGCGCCGCCACGTCGGAGCCGGCGTCGGGCTCGGTCAACGCCATGCAGCCGATGGCTTCACCGCTAGCCAGGCGCGGCAGCCAGTGGGCGCGCTGCTCGGGCCGGCCGTGCACCAGGATGGTGTCGGCGCAGAGGAAGCTGTGGGCACCGTAGCTCAGGGTCAGCCCGCCATCGCAGCCGGCCTGACCCAGGGCTTCGCCCACCAGCACGCAGGAGAGCACGTCTGCGGCGCTGCCGCCGTACTCCTCGGGCAGGTGCAGCCCCAGCACGCCCATTTCTCCGAGCTTCAACCACGACTGTCTGTCGAAGGTCTGGCTCGCTTCGTGTTCCTCGACCCGGGGCACGATCTCCTTGCGCGCGAAGCGCAGGATCTCCTCTTGCAGCATTCGTTGCTCGTCGGTCAGCTCGAACTCCACGCCAGCCTCCTGCGGTCCGGACGCCCGAGTTCCGGGCATACGGGGTGTGGTTTGTCTATTCCGAGCATGGTGGTTCGTCCTGTCCTTGCACGACCTCCTGCGCCACCATTTGCGTCGGATGGCCCCCCACCAGGGCATCGCCGACCTCGTTCACCGAGGGCAGGGTAGGCTTCTCGTACGTCACAGCCAGGACTTCGGCTGCGCCGAGGTGCTGGTCGAGGAGATCCCCATCGAAGGCATCGACGCCACCCTGTTCGTCAACGTGAGCATGGCCGGCACTTTCCTGAACGCGACCACCACCAGCGGCGAGTCCACGGGCTCCGCCTCCTGCGAAGGCACCAACTGTGACTGGCTCGAGGACTTCCCCTGCTCCATGGTACGGGAGTTCACGGGCACCGCCGACTAGCCGGCAGATCCAGCGGGGGCAGGTCTCACACGAGGCCATGCAGCTCGCTCTCGTGGTCGTCCTAGCCGGCACCGTCCCTGCCTAATGGCTGCTCCAAGGCAACCACCTGGCCCATACCCGCTCTGACCCTTGCCACGTTGCGGTTCATCAGCCGGCGGCCCACGAGGGCGAAGAGAAGCTCGCGGAACCCCGACGTGTTCGTACCATGGCGCTCGTAGAACTCGTCTGGCGAGGAGAAGATCCCGAAGTCGCCGTCGATGCCGTCCTTCTGGATGTAGGTACACTCGCCCTTCCACTCGACGGGCGGGGCCTCGAAGGGGGCGATCGCGACCCCGTAGCCACAGAAGGACCCCCTGACATCAGGGAACAGCTCACGCAGCTTGTCGAGGTAGGGCTGGTCGAGGATGAACCCCTCGAGGTCGATCCAGCTCCCCTCGTGGAGGACCTCCACCCAGCTGTGGATGATGCTCCTGGGAGCAAAGCGATAGACCACTCCGGTCATGGCCCCCTTCTGCAACGCCTTGTCGATCGTGAAACCATGGAAACGGCAGGGGATGCCCACTCCACGCAGCAGCGCCATGAGCAGCGAGCCCTTGGTGTTGCACTGCCCATACCCATCCCGAAGCACCGCGGACGCGGGGATGTCGTCGGACAGGTTGTAGCCAAAGGCGACCTCGTTGCGCACGTAGTCGTAGGCGGCGCCGATGCGCCCGAAGGGCTCCATCCCCGCCCAGCCCCGCGCTTCGATCAGCCCCGCAATGGAGGGATGCTGGTGGTCGAGGATCGGGGTCTGCTGCAGGTACCGCTCGGTGTCCATGTCGGCTCCGGTCTCCACCTGGGCGGGGAGGGTTCGATTCGCGGCCGAAGGAGAGACGGCCCGTTCGAGGATACCGCTCCTTTCTCCTGCCGTTCAAGGACAGGTGGCCGCTACCGGTCGCCGCGGGCTGGCGTGAAGGTGGGGTCGGAGCTGTCGCGGTCGTGGCTCTGGTCGTTCATCTGGGCGTGGGTCTCCCTGTCATGCTCCGCCCATTGCTTCTGGAGCGCCCGGTACTCGTCCCTTCGCGTCAGGAGAGGCTTCTCGTCGAGGGCCTGCTTCAGGGTCTGCCCGTTGTCGAGCCGGATGTCCCTCGGGTTGTAGTAGCGGTTGATGGCACAGCGGAGATCGGGGAGGCGCACCAGGTAGTTGACGCCCTTGTTGCCCACCAGGTAGCCGCGCGTCTCGCCATGACCGAAGTCGACGGTCACCTTGCCGAACAGTCCGAACATGGTCTCGGGGTCGGTGCCCCACACTCTCTGGGCGTAGTTTGCCCCCACCGAATGGGAGAGGCGGCTGCGCAGGTTCGTGTAGGGTTCCCCTCGCAGCGCATCCAGGCGTTTCTGGCGCTCGGCACGCAGGATGGCCAGCTCGTAGGCAAGAGCCTGGATCTGTTGCTCCAGCTCCTGCTGCTTGATGGGGTTGTCCTCGTGCTCGCTGGCGGTGTGCAGGTACTTGAGGCGATTCTTGCCCTCGATGTACGGCAGGTCCACCTCCCACAGGTTGGCGAAGTGCTTCCAGAACACCCTTCGGGACAAGGGAATCATCACGTCGTCGATCAGCTCCGCGCCGATGTCGGCGACGCTGGGGAGATCGTGTGTGCCGAGATCGGAGTAGTCCTCGTGGGGGCGCCGGACGGTCACGAAGCTCTGGGGGACGTAGTCGAGCCCGTTCGCGGCCGTCACGCGGCACTCCTCCTCGGACGAATCCGCGGGCTCGAGAAAGGAGTAAAGCAGGGGACGAGGGATCAGATCGGGGAAGTGCTCCTGGACGTTTTCGTACAGCCCCCGTCCGATGGCCGCCTTCCAGTACTCCTCGTCCGGCTCCAGCTCGTAGCGCTCCCAGAGGGCCAGCAGCTTGTCCAGCGCGGTCTGCGCCACCAGATCCGTCCTCTCTTTCCCCTGGTCCACCTTCGAGATCCAGGCGGGGAAGCTGCTGCCGTCCTCGAGGTGACACGAGCCGCTCGCTCCAGCGAAACATCCATCCTCGTCCATGGTCACCCGCAGCTCGCAGACGGCCCGCTTGCAGTCAGCCCGCGCCCAGAAGAACTTCATGACGCCGTCCTCGATGCGGCCGCCATAGACGTTCACCAGGCTCCCGGGAATGCTGCCCTCGATGCCCGTGGAGCCGGTGCGGAAGTGGGCGGTCGAGCCGCTCATGTTCCAGGTACCCTCTAGGAGCGGTGTGAGCTCGGGGCACTTCTCGTCCAGCACCCTCGCGACGTCCGCCAGGGCGCCGTTCGCCGGAGCTGCCACCTGGACGCAGCTTTCGTCGTCTCCCTCGTCGGCCAGGGCCATGTCCGGCAGGAAGAACAGAAGGACGAGCAGCGCGAGGGGCATGGTCCACTCCTGGGTGGAGTCGAGGGCTGTCGGAGGAAGAGATCCTCCATGATGCTCTTCGGTCCTGCCCGAGAACCTTGAGAATGGCGAGGACGCATCCCGGCGCGACGCCGCGATGTGCCGGCACGGCATGGCTGGCACCAGGCTCGCGGCGTCGCCCCGTCTGCTCCGAGACGAGTCGTTCGCCCTCCGGAGAAAGGCACGACGAGGGCCCTCGGGAGCAGTGCTGTCATGGCCGAGCGCGGTGGCCAGGTCGGATCGAGGCCCATGGCTTCGAGCCCCGCCGGGCTGGCCGGGCTAGTCCGCCGTGCCGGAGAACGCCTCGACCATGGAGCAGGGGATACCCTCTATCCAGTCGCAGTTGTCGCCTTCGCAGCTGACCTCTCCCGTGCTCTCGCCGCCGGTGGTCGTGGCATCGGAGAAGGACCCGGTGAGGCCGACGTAGACGTAGAGCGTGGCCTCGAGACCGTCGATGGGGACCTCCTCGATCAGCAGCCCGGGGCAGCTGTAGTCCTGGCCCGTCAGAGTACATTCGTGCGTGAGCCCTTCATCGTCGGTGATGGTGAACGTGCCGGCACCGGTGTTCGCAACGGTGACCGTCGACTCGGGATCCGCCTCGCCGGTGTCCTCGCCCCATTCGGGGCAATCGTTGTAGGTGATCTGTCCCGCGGTGAGGGTCCAGCTACCCTCTTGGGGGGTGAAGTCCGTGTCGGCGTCGGTATCGGCGTCGGTGTCGGCGTCCGCATCGGCGTCGGCGTCGGTGTCGGCGTCTGCATCGGCGTCGGTGTCGGTGTCCGTGTCGGCGTCGGTGTCGGTGTCCGTGTCGGCGGGTTCGGGGTCTCCCGTCTCCTCCTTCTTGCCGCAGGCCGCGCAGAGCAGGATGGCGAGGGGAACGAGCGTGGTGGGCCTCATGATGGTCTCCGAGTTGTTGGGGAAGTGTCGAGAAGGAGCGGGGGTAGAGGTGCTGCGTCACGCATGTTCCGAAGAACCTACCTGTCGGCGCTGCCAAAAAGCAAGTACATCCTGTCGATACATGGCGCACCATGATGCCGATGTCGTCCGTCGAGCACGAGCCGGAGGAGAGCGCGATCCGGGTGGAGGCACACGAGGCCCCACCGTTCGAGCTGCCCATTGCCGATCCGCTCGCGGAGGATCGATGGGTTCGGCTTCAGCGACTCCGCGGTCGCCGATCCGACAGCAGCACCAAGACCGACGCTGCGATGAAGCCGTAGCCGATTCCCGCTGCCACACCCAGGTCCTCGGACCACAGCCACATTGCGACGAGCCCCCCGAGCAGGGGCTCGACCAGGGTCGCGGTGGCGACCCTACCCGCATCCATCCACTCGAGCGCGTGGTTCAGAGCCGAATGACCGATGAGGGTGGGGACCGCTGCCATGAGGCCGAAGCACAGCCAGGTCTGGGCGTCCCAGGAGAACACGGTGTGCCCGGTCAGGGGCAGGGCGATGGCGCAGGGCAGCGCGGCCACGCCGTAGACCACCGTGACGTACAGGGTGTTGGGAATGCCCTTGCGCAGGTGCTTGCCCAGCAGGAAGTACGCGCTGAAGAACAGGGCGGACAGCAGGGACAGCCCGTCCCCGACGAGGTGCTCTGGAGCCAGCTGCAGGTCGCCACGCCCGATGACGGCGACGCCCGCCAACCCCAGCCCGATGGAGGCCAGCAGTCGAGGGCTGGCCCGCTCTCGGAACAGCAGCGCCGCTGCGGTGGCCGTGACCAGGGGATTGATGGCGAAGAAGAGCATGGCGTTGGCGACGGTGGTGTGCTGCACGGCCGCGATCCAGCTGACGAAGTGGGCTGCCAGCATCAGGCCCACCAGCACGAGCAGGAAGGCGTCGCGTCGGCCCAGGCTCCGCAGCGTCGCTCGCTGTCGCCAGGCGAAGGGCGCCAGCACCAGAGTGGCGAGCGCCAGCCGCCAGGCCGCGATGCCCACGGCCGGGGCGTGGCCCAGGCGGATGATGTTGCCGCTCTGGCTGGCCGCCAGCAGGCCCACGGCCAGGAAGAGGACCTTGGAGGAGGGGCGCTTCAAGGGCTGTGTCGGTGCGTGGGTTCCCGCGGACCTAGGGGGACCCCAGGAACAGGTAGGCCGCGCCTCCGTTGCTGCCGGTCGTGTCGTTGAAGGGCGCGCCCAGCAACAGGTCGTTGTGGCCATCGGCGTCGGTGTCTCCCACGCCCGCTACGCTCAGGCCCAGGCGGTCACCCGCGTCTTCGGCCGCGAAGAGCAGGTCGGCGTCCTCGATGGTCATGGTGCCGCCGAAGGGGGCGGAGATGACGAACGCCGATCCCGAGTTGACCCCCACGTCGTCGTGCAGGTAGGCGCCGAAGAGCAGGTCGGTGTCTCCATCGGCGTTGACATCACCGACATCGGCTGCGGCGCACGTGCCGGAGTCGTCCTCGGGGCCCACGAACTTGACCGCGGCCTTGGTCATCAGGTTGCTCTCTCCCGAATCGGCCGGCCCCAGCATCAGGTAGATGACGCCCTCGTCGGCGCTGTCCAGGGCCATGCTGCCGGGGGCAGCCACCAGAAAGTCGCCGTAGCCGTCGCCGTTCGAGTCTCCAGCACTGGCCACGCAGTCCCCCGCGCGGTCGTCCTCGTGCCAGCCAGCCAGGACGCTCTCGGCCTGTCCGACGTCCAGGCTTCCGGTGGTGGGGCCCAAGAAGAGGTATGCCGCTCCGTCGTTGGAGTTGAGATCGTCGTAGGACGGTGCCCCGATCAGCAGGTCGGCGTTGCCGTCGCCGTTGGTGTCCTCGATCAGGGCGACGGCCGAGCCGGTGTAGGCGGTGTCCTGCAGGCCCGCCATCTTGCCATCGGCGGTGGCCAGGGACGCGCTGTCCGTCACGGGGCCCAGCACCAGGTAGGCTGCGCCGGCCCCGTAGGCCTCGGAGGACTCGTCGCTGGCGCCGATGAGCAGATCGTCGTAGCCATCGCTGTTGGTGTCCATGCCCCCCGAGAGCGCCCAGCCTGCGGCGTCGTCGTAGCTCTCGGAGATCAGGCGTACGTCGGCATCCTCGAGGGACATGTCCCCCGTGACGGGCCCGTGCATGACGTAGACCGCTCCCGTGTAGCTGTCGGAGATGGCGGTGCCTTCCCAGGGCGAGCCCACCACCACGTCGTCGTAGCCGTCCTTGTTGAGCCGTCCGCCCCCAGTGATGGAGTAGCCCGCCAGGGAGGCGGACTCGATGCCGGTGAAGCGGGCGTCGTAGTCACCGAGATCGGCCGCGGTGACCGGACCCAGCAAGAGATACGCCGCGCCGGAGCTCGTACCGCCGGCGTCGCTCTCGTAG
>PVBE010662924.1_pt1 | contig 15738 bp, 21 predicted proteins | sample 1631181 | NCBI WGS metagenome assembly PVBE01 (sample SAMN08397723, study PRJNA350692) | Marine metagenome, whole genome shotgun sequencing project. | isolation source: water | place: Pacific Ocean | collected 2012-04 | reverse complement strand
TAAATCTACACCAAGAACCTGTTGTTAAATTGACAACATACTGGTGATAATCCCGAACCGTCGAATTTGGCACGTTGAACACGCCAAACCCACCTTTGGGATAGAGAACAGTCTGCCAGCCAAACGTAGTCTTAAAGTTTCGCGCCGCCTCTTTCACCGAACCCGATATTTTGTCAGAAATGGCTTGACTTGGCGCGGAAAGTCCTAACGGAAGCACCTTGGACAGAGGCAAGAACCCGTTTTCCGTTGTTACGATAAGGTCAGCCCCGACCTTCTCAACGCAACGCCGCCCTATTGGTCTTCCGATGTTAAAAACACCTACCAGCTTCCAAGCGTCTGCGCTGCTAGGGTTGGTTCCAGCGTAGACTATGGCCTCGCCTTCACTGGTAAGGAATACAGCAAGATCGTCCGACCCGTCGCCGCCATCCCTTGTCCAAGTTCCAATCGCTGACAACGTGCCGCCTCGCGTAGCTATCGAAGCAAGGTCAAAGGTTGAAACCGTGCCAGCTATACTCGCCACAGGCAGATAGCCAAACTTGAGGCTGTTGGTTAAAACGAAAAACAGGCGCGTTTTATGCGCCGTCACGTTTACAATTGTGCTGCCCGTCACACCGCTAATGGTAGGCGTTGCCCAGGACGTTCCATTGTAATGTCTTGGTGCATCCGCTCCATTGCATATCCACAGAAAGTTGCCGCCACTGGTTCCAAAATTTACATATTGAAACTGCCCGTTGGATAAGCCTGAGATAGCCGCAGAACCAACGGCCCCCGAACTTGTTACATCGTAAATATTGCCGCCCGTGGTTGCTGCAAACATCTTACTCGCCGCGCCCGACTTGTACGACATGAGCGACTCAACATCATGCGTCAATCCTGTAGCATGGGATGCGCTGCCTTTCCTCAAACGTACCTCGTTCTCGTCTGGAAAGAAGTTATCCAAAACCACCGCATCGGCTGGCCCCATCATGTCCACCGCATCACGGGAGTTCCAGCCCCCTATTGGTGCGGGGATTGACGTGCCTTGTGCCTGACGCATTATTTTCCTCGTAATTTCTGCTACATTTTGCTATAGTGTCTGGCTTTGCAAGGGAGAGATTTAATGCCTGTTCAAGACCAAGAAAAAGCTATTTCCACCACTTACAATACACTAGAACGCCTTGCCCACAGTGCTTTAAACACTCACGGGGCAAAGTGCTTTGCCGAACTTCCTGATGATACCAGAAACTCTTTATTAGACGAACAATCACGGTTATTCGCCCTACACGGCATATCCCGTGACCATTACCTTGGCGATTCAGAGTTTATTGCTATCGACTAGATTCTAAATACCTCATCACGCCTGACAACCATTCATCATTGGTAGGCTGCAAGACAGGAGTCATTTGAAACGCTCTATTGTCACTTGCCATTGGCGAATTGCTTTGCCGCCGCAAATTATACCATTCGGGGAACAAAACACTTCGTGGGACCGCTCTCTCTAGCCCTCCTAAATAGTCACCCGCAAGGTCAACAGAATATGTGCCGTGAGGCATACTTAGCTCACTTGTTGGCCGTTGAGTGCCAGCGGCATCCATTCGCGCTATAGATTGCCCTGCATACTGTTCCACGCCAGCGGGTAAATCTCTAAGCAATGGGTCTTGAATGGCATATCGTGCTTGCGTTATGTTTGGAAAACCTTTGTCACGCCACTCAGCCTTATCCATAAATTTAAATAATGCCGCCCTTCGCGTTCCAGACTTGTCCAGCCAAGAATTAAGTTCTGGCGAATCTAGCCCAGGAAAATCTTTCGTAAGGGCTTCCGATTCTTTTTGCTTCTTAAACCTTTGGTCAAAATCTTTAACGTCTTTTTTACGCAAATCTTTAGGATCAAAATTTCGCAACGCAACATCTCGCGTCATATTTGCAAAATCTGAGCTTGTTCCGCTCATGGCATTATATGTGCCATATACAGGCTGGCCCTCTGCCGACTGTACCTTCTTACCTAACGACCTGATAACATTAGGATCAGATGCCCACGCTCCTGTACCTTTACCACGCATATATCCCATGCCACCTTGTAACGATATGGGTACGTCTAGGTCTTCGCCTAGTAACCTCGTAATGCTCCCAACGTCTGTCCTATCGCCAACTAAATTTAGGAGATAACCGTCACTTGCTAGGTCTTCTGGCGATATTGTTTTGGTCGGCACATAATCAGACGTTTGCTTAACCGTTGTCCCCCTCTTTAAAAGTTCTGGCAAATCAGGATCAATTTTATAATTTGAATATGGAGCGTCATACAATAATTTGCGCCCTCCACTAAACGCACCAAGCACCGCACCTTCTGGAACTATGCCCGATGCGCCAGCAAACAATCCCGCCGTCAGCGGAGCGTCGATCATAAATTGTGTTACCGCATTCGGATCAATTGGCGCGGCCCCTGCAAACATATCACTGACTCTAGCTGCACCCATTAGTGGGTCATAAAGCAATCCTGGCAAAGCAAACTCTAGGCTTCGTTCTTCTGTGATGTCATCACCGGGGTCGGTAAACGTGCGCCTTCCAACAGGCAAGATTGTCGCCCGATCTAACGCCGGGTCAGAAAGCGTGTTAGCTAACGAGCGAGGTAAAGACGGAGACATTAGGGCTTCCGCTACCACACGCCGGTCATAACCCCGCTTCATTTAAGTGCCGTAATTAGACGATGGAATATTGACGCCAAGGAACCCGTAGTCCATCCCCGCCATGTCAATATTAGGCTTCGCGCCGTCCTGACCTCTGACAAGCTCAAGCCGCTCACGGTAATGAGAGAACGAGGTCGCAAAATCTAACCCTCTGCCTTGCAGCCATCTAAACGTGACGCCCAAGGTCATAAGCTCCTCATCGAAAACAACCGTGTTTGCATCGTTGTTGAACGCTGAACCATCAGCCACCGCAGGGGTAGCGCCCGAATTTAAGTCCACCCAGTTCTTGGAGAAATACTCAAACTTAACCGATTGGCTCGCCGCAGGGTTGGGAGTGAATAACAGCGTCCCGCCGCGTATCCGAAACCAGTTCGTCACCCCGCTGGTAACGTCAGACTTCTCTCGCTGCCACTGAACGTCAGTCAGCGGTCCATAAATCTTCTCGCTCGTTGTCCGGTTCCACATAGTGTCATTGGAAAAGCGGTCAAAGTCAGACGCTATGGTTGTCATCACCCCTTGGCTCTCTTGAGCCGCAGTAGTGACTGAACCCTCTTTCTGTAAAATCTCCCAATCATAGACGCTGGCTAAATGCTTCCCCTCTTGCGAAGCCGCACGGAGCAACTGACGCACTTGAGGATCAGTGTTTGATATAACGGTTGCGGGCCGCTCAATGCCGATCTCGTCCGCTGCGCCCTCTATGATTGTGAGTAGCGTCATGGAGCAACAGCCGCCACGGGATCAGGCGTTAGGCCGAGCAAGTCCCTCGCACTTTGCCGGTGGGTGTAAGCACTCATGCCCACAGCATCCAGACCGCCATCATTAACCGCTGCGAGTTGTTCTGCGGTGTGAATACCATTGGTCTTCAGCTTCGCTGCGAGCTTCTTGCCGATGCCTTTAACGTCAGTCAGTGGAGTGCCATCAGGGATAGCCTCTTCCTCTTGACCGCCAGCGAACGCCGCCCACTCAGCCGGGAACTCTTCCTTGTGAGCATCAGTGGCCTTCAATACGACCGTCGATTGATCCCCAACGATAGAAATTTCAAGCAAGACGACCTTTGCGACTTCACGCTGTTCTTCGTAGAACCTCGCCCTAAGATTCTTTGCCATTACGCTTTCCTCGTTTTTGGTTTTGAATTTGCCCTGCGCCGATTAATTGCCGCAGCCAGTTTCTTGCCCTTTTTGGTGTACGGGAGGTGAACCGTTTTGCCAGACGGCGTTTTAACTTTCGGCATTTTCTGCACCTTTTTCTATTGACGGTTATATGCTAACCAGTTATATTCTAACCATGCACAAACACGGAGAGAGAAAATGTTTTTAATTGCGGACTTAGGTAAAAGTGTCGGGCCGGTCGGTAAACTGACCAACAAGCATGGGCACGGCTGGCGTTTCTTCAGCTACATCCAGCGAGGCCACGGCAGGAAACTCCATGACTGCGCGGATAGCGCAATTCCTAGATGGTTCACCGGATATGTGGTTGATGCGCCTGACATGGATAGCGCCCTTTCTCTGACCGACGCCTACCGGAAGGGCTACGCTCTAGCTTTGCAGCCCGCGCTTGACGGCTGCATCCGCGTGGTTCGTCAGGGGGATGTCGGATAACAACCCACTCCACCGCGCTCAACGCGCCGCAGCCCCGGATCAAGCGCCGGGGTTTTGCGGTGAACCCTTTAGGAGAAAGACATTGGATATTAAACAAACCCGCATCAACATGAAGGCCAGTGGCGACCGACACATTATGGAACTTGAAGCCATTGCAACGGACGACCAGATTGTTCGTTTAGCCGCCGCGCTTACCGAAACCGATCAAACGCATGACGCGGTTCTCGACCACTTTATTCAGAACGGAGACAAGTAAAAGAAAGGGGGGCGCGAAGCCCCCCAATCCGTTAGAACGGGAAATCGCAAGCGATCTCTTTATCAGAAATATCGCCAGCAATCGCGCAGACGTTATCCGTCACCGCCCCAGAGACATCCAGCGTACCATCGCCAGAACCCGTGGGAGTGAGAGGATCACCATCCGCACCCGCTGTTAGAGCTATGGTCAAGGTCGCTGCACCCTTGATTTGAATCCAGCAATATTGCCCATCCGTAGGAGTCGATTTAAGAACACCCGCGCCGATCTCTACTGAGTCCGACAAGTCACTGGTGACTTGGTTGTTCTTGTAACCGTCCAGAGTGTAGTAGTAAGCCACTTGACCAGCTACAGCCGCAACTGAGCCTGATCCGGTGTCGTACTGCACCCACTTGTAGACGGCTGAACTCCCATCATTCATTCCCAACTGACCCAACTTAAAGTCGCAAGTGCTGGAAACGAGAGTTTCGTCAATACCTAACTGGTACATATTCAATCCTCCCTTAAGCCACAATGACGCCTTGGACTGAGCGGTTGGAACAAGTCATGTTCCCGGCCCAAACCATCGGCATTACCATTGCGTCTTGGTTGACAGAAGCCTTCTCACCGAGAGGCACAAATTCACGGCCCGAAGCGGGGCGCATGAACAAGTAGTCGGTGTTCAGCATGTACATATGGCTGGCGGGAGCCTGATCGTCATAGAACACCGGAGCGTCCATGAAGAGCAAGTTCATAAAACCAGCCGCTGCCTTACGATCCGATGCAAACCGCTGATTGGTCTGCAAGCTACTCCAGTAGTAGGTGAAGTAAACATTGTCAGCCGTAATCACGTCGGGCTTGTCCGCACCACGAATGGTGGAAAGCCAAAGCGTGTTCATGGCGTTTTGGATCGTTGTAGCCGACGGCGTCACACTCTCGCCGGAGAAATCATAGATTTGATTCTTCCAGAAAGTGTAGGTCGAGGAATCAATCCCTCCAACCGTACCCGTGCCAGCATCAGCGACAAGGCTCTGAAGGCCACCAATCTCTTTTCCGTCGTTGCCCGTGCCGGTGGCATACATTGCCGTGGCGAAGGTGTTTTTCAACGACTTCTCAAGGTTGCGGATACGAGACTTCAGAAGGTTGTGAACGGCTTCCCGGCCACTGTTTTGCACTTCTTCAAGACCCGAAATCACTACGTTTCCGGCCAACTGCTTGTAGTTAAACTCCGCAGCCGTGAAAACGTCGCTTGGTGACGTGTCAAGAACTTCATAGCCCGAATACCACTTGGAAGTGGAGTTCACGGCATATTCGAGTTCTTGAACAATGGTGCGACCCGTAGCGGGTTGCTTATTGCCCTTATCGTCCATGTGACGCATCAGAGCATTATGGTTCGTGACGTTATCCGCCAGGACTTTGGAATAGCCCTGAAGGGTAGTGGTCACGATTTCCGTAAATGAAGAGTTTGGACTCGCCATCTCTTACACTCCTTAGTCGTGAGTTTGCCAATCCCTACAGACCAGCGTTGTCTAACGCACTCCCAAGAATATCGTCCAGATTGTTCGATTGCACAGTTCCAGCCGGTGGGTTTGCTGACCTCCTAGTTGGAACCTTTTTGGCTTTGGCAACCGCCTCTTTCCGGCGCTTATCCTCTGCCGACTTCACCTTGGTTCGCTCTGCCTCTAGGCTTTGCTGATACAAGGTGTCATCCAGACGCAACGCTTTAGAATAAGCGTCATTCAAGTCACTTGCCGCATTCGCTTCGATTAGCTGCCCCATTGTTACACGGAGAGCATCGAAGTGTGGGTGCGCCAAATTACCGTCTGCATCCGATTGGGTTGCAAATGTCTCAATCTGACCTTGAAGACCGACCTGACGCTCTTGCGCCTGACGCTCCTCATTGTTTTGAACGTATCCTTGAAGCTGTTGGACTTGCTGTTGCAAGGCGTTCATTTGCGGGTCGGGCTGTTGAACCGTCGCCGCTTGTGGTTGTTCAAGGGCATCAAGATTTATACCCGCATTTCTCGCAAGCTGTTGGATGGCCCCATACGGATTTTGTTGTAAATTCCTATCCGCTTGAATCAGTCTAGCCACATATTCGGCTTCGCTGATTCCAGACTGTTGGAGAGCCTGACGCATAGGATTTAAAACATGATGTAGGGGTTCGTAAGCCTGTCGAATTTGGGCAACATCTTGAGTCTTGCGCGTGTAATCGGCAGTCATCGACTTGTCGCGCTCTAGCACATAGTCCTGTGCCTCACGCGGCATTCCTTTGAACCGCTCCTTATCCGCTGCCGACCAATGCTGCGGTGCATCAAGCGGTGGAACCTCTGGGGTTTCCGCTTTCACTTCTTCATGGTCGGTATCGCCCTCGCTGGCCTCTACGTCTTCGGGTGGAGGTGCTTCGTCCTGGGCGGTGTCTTCGTCTTGAGCCTCTATCTCTTCAGAGGTGGACCCGTCATCTTGAGGCTCGTCGGGTTCCTCCGTAAATGCTTCATCCAGACTTTTGGTAAGCATGTCGTCCAATACGTCAGCGGTGTCCTTTTCAGGCACGTCTTGACCCGCCGACTCCTCTTCAGGAGTGCTGTCAGCCATTATCTTCTCCGTTTGTGTTTACCGCTAACGCGGCGTTATCGTTGCATTAACACTCGCGCAGCTTCCGCTCGTGTCATGCTGGGGTGCGGGCTTTCTTTTGCCGTGTCAGGCGAAAAGCCCATTTCGTTATAAAAAATTTCTTTCCAGCTTGTGCCGTGGTCTGGCGCTTTTAGAAACCTACCCTCTGGGGTCCGTGAAAACCCGTGATATGTTCCTGATGCTGGGTCAACTCCAAACATACTTTCGCCTCGCGCCAAGTATGCCCCACCATAATCATAATCTGGATTGTCTAGTAGTTGATCAAGCAATTCCTCTTTGGGAATAAACTTTTGGTCATTCTGTTGAATTGTGTCTTGTATCCCGGCCAGCCACGGCGACCGCAAAAGAAACGCCGTCATTTCACGCTCTGTTTCGACAGGCAGTTCAGTCTGCCGGTATTGCATTTCTGCTGGCAAATCCAAAATATACCTGTCGAATATGTCAGCCATGCCGACCATCCCACCAGCTTGGTTTTTCAGATGAGGTGTAGTCGTTTCCACACTGCCTCACCTGATGCTTGCGCTCATGCTCCCGCACTTGAGAACGTGAACTCAATACTGACCCGTCAATCGGTGACGTAAACGGCTCAATGTCACTGATGACCGAATAACCTGTGCGCCTCTCTCTTGCGCCCTTTTCAACAAGTTTCCCGTTGTCATAGACATAAGTTGTCCGCATTACATCAACCCCGTGCCTTTCATTAGCTCAACCTCGGCGTCGGTCATTATCTTCTCTCTGGCAATCTCTGCATCGACTATCATCTTCTCGCGGTCAATCTGAGCTTCCTGATTCATCTTGGCCCGTTCGATCTGCATATCTTGCTGCATTTCTGCCGACTTCAACTGGCCCTTTTGTTGCAACTCAGCTTGATCCAGTTGCGCCTTTTGCTGAACCATCATCATGGCCGGGTCAGGCTGTTGGCCTTGTTGCTGTTGCATCTGTAGGGACTGCATGGCGTTTTGCTTGGCCTCGTCAATGAGGTCTTCAAACTCCCTGCCAATCTTAAACCCGCGCACCATAAACTCCATTGCCTGGAACGCTATTGGGGTCAATTCGGGAGCCGCTTGAACGACACCCAACGCCCGCTCCATGTAAGAACCCAGCGTATTCATAAACTCAATGCGGCTTTGGCGTTCCATCTGAGCGTCTTCAAACACCGTCGAGTCTGTTTCGATGTCAATCCGATAAGACCGCAACTTGTCCGACCGCATAATCTGAAGCATCTCCGGCGTGACTTGTAGCCCGGTCATGTTCTGCAAGATGTACGGCTGGAAGTGTTCCGCAATCAACTCAGCCCGTATTCTATACAGGTCACGGATAAACCGCTGAACTTGGTCTTGCCTCTGCTTAAGGCGCATTGACCCAAACTGACCCTTTAGCCTTTGGGCCGTCGCCGTTTCGTTTGGATTTGTGGAACCCCTGATAACGTCACTTATCCCTGTGACCTCATAAATAGTCTGGATAAGCTGCGCCCGCTGTTGGTAAAGACCGTACAATACGCCAGCCGTTTGCGATATGTCCTCAGTCTGCATCGCATTGGCCAAGCCGCCCTTTTGAGCCAGATTCGCATAATTATCGGCTGGCACGAAAGTATTGTCAGCCGCCTCTGCAAGTTTTGCCAACTCAGGAACCGACCCATCATAGATACCCCTACGCCGTAACCCATCCGTGAGCTTTGCGATTCGTGTGGTAATTCTGTCTAGCTCATCGGCTTGGTCTTCATACAACCGAAACTCTGGAACCGGGACACCCGTGCCGTTTGTCTTGATGCAGACGATAGGCTTCGGGGTCGGGAAGAAGTTTTCTAACTCATACGGGTCTTCTTCTTCCAACAGGACGGCGGGGTAGCCTTTGACGATGTAATACCTCTTGCGGGTATCCTCGCACCAGACTTCCCAGACCTCGGCGCGTCGGAATACATCGTCAGCCTCATAGTTGCTGCTCTCTGTCGGACTCCAATTCAGCGGCACTTTGTCGGCTTGCTCTGGCGTAAGTTCTTCCAGGTCATCCCGTGTCATCAAATGCCGTCTGGCTTTCCACCGGACATCCTCTGGACGCTTCGCTGGGCTTTCCCGGTAGTCTTCCCAATGCACATACTCAAAGAACACCCGCTGGTCGCCAATCTCCTCAACCGTCTCGCCGGTAGGAAACCCAAACTCATCAACGGTGGGGACATCAATCATAATGTCCTCTTTGACCACCCAGACCACGCCCCGGCCCGGTAACAGATAATCCTCTATCGCGCCCGCAATAATGTCTCGCTCATCATATACGTCTGAAGAATACTCCAACGCCCGCTCAAGCATTTCAGACACTTGCTTGCCAGCGGGGTCGCGGTCTAAATACCGTCTGCGAATGTCAGGCTTTGCCATCCTCGCAAACAGCGCACCCTTGAGGGTTTCAGTGTTCGACCACAGGATGTTAAACTTCTTCTCCCGGCCAATAGACGACATTTCCTTACCCGAGCGGTAGCGGTCAACAACGTCCTCGCCTTCGTCTCTCCACTCGCGTTCCTCATCATCGGCGGCGCTCAACTCAATGTCCCAATAGCGGGCCATGCCAGCCGAACCCTCATATTCCTTCATGCTCTCAATTTGTTCGCTCATATCGAAGTCACCGAATTAAAGTTGTACCGGCCTTCCGCTGCGGCAATAGCTTGGAGCGCCTCGTTCAAATTCGTGTAGCCCTCTGCGTTCGCTCCCCACTCAGAACGGTCCCAGATTGAACTATCCCATGCGCTTTGCATGGCATTCTTCCAAGCCAACATCCGACCCGCAAACGCCCCAGCCGGGATGCTGTTCTGATCGAACAACGCTTGCCAATCCCCCATATAGGTTAGCTCCGTGCCTGTTAGATCGCGGACGCTCTGTTGCACCAGGGATTGATTGCTCATACCGTAAACCTACGGAAAAAGGCTCTCAGGAACCGTTGATACAGATCACTCATATCGAGGTCACCGCGTTCCAGTTGTTCCGACTCTTTGACACCGCGAAGGCTTGCATGGCCTCATTGATGTTGGTGTGGCTTGCGCTCAACTCGCCATTAATCCACGCCAATAGCTTCTCGTTGAAGGTCACGCCGCCCGTCGAGGAATCGTCAAACTCCTTCATAAAGTCACCATTGAAATCCAGCGTTGTGCTTGTCGCACTGCGGATGGATGCCTGTAAGTTTGATTGATTACTCAAAACTCTGTCCTTTTTTCATCAATGGCTCCAAACAACTCATTGATTGTTAATGGCTCACGCTCAACAAACTCTGGAACCTTCCGAATAGGCTCCGGTCTGTCCTCACGGTAGGCCATGCACATATACCGCATCGCATCACTTGAATGACTTGTCCAATCGTGCAGAGGCCGACTCTTTAAGGTCAAAAGCCGCTCGTCGTAATCTTCCCGATACTGCATCAAGCACTCTAGGAGATACTCGCACTTGTCAGCGTCGAAGTGCATTATCGGGAGAAGCTCCCGCACCGCGTTTATCCCATCGTCTACCTTGTGGGCTGGCACGATCTTTACGTTGCGCTTCTCTCGTCTGAGGACCTCAACCCTAGTCAAACCCGTGCCTAGCTCTCTGACCCTTGCGTCATGCGGCAACCAATCAAGCTCAACCTTGTAGTCCAGCGACTTCAGCCACTTCACATAATGCGGCAGAGGCTGGCTGTGGTTCTCGTAGTGGTTAATGACTCTGATCTCGTTCCCTACTTGCTGCCATAAGACAATGGCAAGACTGTCGCCAATGCCTAAGTCCCAAGCACTACTGACAGGCAAGTCGGGGTCATATTCGACCTTTGTAATCCGTCCCGCTTTTCTTGCATCGGATATGAGCGCGGCATAGTACGCTCCACCCGTCACAGAGGCGTATTCCCCGTCCCAAATGTGAGCCGCCTTCTCTGGGTCTTGTGAGCGGTCCCGGTCCATGTCTGCCTTTAGAGCGGCAGGGAACCACTTATTGTCCCGCCAATTGGACTCAATGATAATCGAATCCTCTGGCGTGTATCGTCTCAACAGCTTGTCAATCGGGTCCAGCCTGGACACAGGATTCCAGCTAAACCACAACTCCGAACCGTCTGCCCGTATCGTCGGGGTCAGCAAATCAAGGCTGCGCTGGCTAATCGTCTGGGCTTCTTCAAGCCAAGCCACCTGAACGCCCTCTAGCGACTTAATCGACGCCGACGTTGAGTTATGCAGCCCCCTAAAAATACACGTTGAACCTTGCGGCCCCCGTATCTCTTGCTCCGTTATATCGAACAAACTCTCCAGCCCGTGACGCAAGATAACGTCTTCAATAAGCTGTTTAACAGAGTCCTTGATGGAGTTTTGCACTTCCCTGAGACAAACGACCCGCTTGCCTTCAAGCAACGCTATAACCGTCATCAGGCCAAAGAACCAAGACTTCCCTGACCCACGGCCACCCCATGCGCCTTTGTATCTGGCTGGCTTTATCAGAGGCGAAAATACCTCTGGAAAATCAACCTTAAGATTTAACTGCATTTAACTGGACGTTCACAGATACACCGCCTTGATGCTCTTGAACGCTTGTTTCTTTCCAGCCCATCCGTGTCTTTGACCACCAGATCAAGGCCGAAGTGTCTCCACCCATTGCCTTGTTGTACAGTGTGTTCCCTATGTTCGCGTTAGCCTTCGCCGCCGCTGTATCTAATTCCGTGCGGAAATGCTTTCTTAAAGTCTTGTCATCAATGCCGTCACGGATAACTCTGCAAATAGATTCTTGCGGTATCCCTACCGCTGACATCTGTTCAACTTGTTCGCGCTCTTGGTCTGTTGGCTTAAATGTTGGTGGCCCCACGGGATTCTTACGCGGCATGGCTTTTTATAGTGGGGAATAATCCACTACCCTCTGCCCGTGCATAAAATTCTGTGCTTCCGTTGTGCCTTTTATTAAACAAGAACCAAGCGCAGTTCTCAAACCCGCTCACACCATTCTGCATCCATGAAATGCGCCCTACTGAGACAACCTTTTGACAATCCCTCATGTGGCTTGCCATTCTTTTGTTGTGCATTAGGTCTGCATTTAACAAAAGCCATGTGGGCTTCATGCCCGACAAGTGGTTAATAAGCGGGTTTAGTATCTTCCAAGTCCACGGCGGGTTAGTAATGAATACATCACCCTCAACGTCTTCTATGCTTAAAGCATCTTGCCCATCGGCTATATCACCCGACCCAGAGCATTCATACCCGTAGCTTTTTAAATGCTGGATCAGGTCACCGGCACCATGACATGGCTCGTAAAACGTCTGCCCATTGGTTAAATGAATAACAACAGGACTTACCGCTTCCGCTGGCGTAGCATAAAAATCTCTTGGCCTTTTTTCAAAGGTTGTTCTCTTACCCATATTTATCTCCGCTGGCCCCGAAGGGTGCTAAAGGTAAATTCTGCCCTGTCCCGCTCTGGTGTATCCCGGCTGGGTCAAGGCATTCACTAACTCTTGCTGTGCAATGATCTGTTCAGCCACTTGTTGTGGAGAGGTCATTTGTAACGGTGTCTGAAAAAACGGGTCGTTGCTTTCCTCAAAATAATTAGGAGGGATGCCGGTGTTCGTTGAGGCTTGTTGCCCTGGAATAGAGGCCTTCGCTGGGCTTAACCGATCAGGGAGGGTTGCAATGAAATTCGGGATGCCCGTAACGACATCATATGTCTTATCTAAAAATTCATCCACAACTGTATAGGGCGCATTGTTGCCTGGCTGCGGTGCCGCATCCATCGGCCCCAAGTTTGGCATAGTCTGTGCGGGTTGCACGTCTACGGGACTCCCAAGAGGCTGCATATTTGCTTCCGGGCTTATAGTTGCTGGCGGCTCCATCGTCAGGGACAGTGGCGACGGGGCCGCATTGCTTGCTATTTGTTGCTCATCGGTGGGAGTTGTTGTTATTCCAAGAACGTCCGCAATTTCGGCTGGCAAATTAGTTATGTCGCTTACAATGTCAGGCGGGTTGTCTACAAAATCGCTGATTTGGTCGATAGTATTACCAATCCCCCCGTGCGTGGTAACATTCCCGCTTGTGTCCACGTTGACTGTTGGGGAAATAGCTCCACCTACTAACGCACCAGCAAAGTCAGCCGCCGCGCCACCGACAATTCCCAGTGGGTTAATTTCTGCCGACATTGCTGGCTGGTTGCCAGGACGCCCCGCCAATGCGCGGCTTAAATCTCCACCAAATAAATCTTTTCCAGTAAATTCAAGGTCTACACCGACAATATTCGGCGGAATCTCTATAGCTCCTGTCACGGCAGTCTTTAGTGTATCTAAAAACGATGACGGCGCTTGGTAAGGATTGTTTGTGATGTAAGTGTTTAACGCTGATAGTTGTCCAGGGGTTGGGTCTGTGTATCCACCAGTTATACCATATTTGTCGATTAAACCAGTTTGTCCGTATCCTCTCGTCCAAACTTGATTGGTTGGCATTTCGTAGCGTGGATTTGGAACATATTGCGCCCCTAACCCTCTAATCCCATAATTTAAGGGATACGATAAAAACTCATTTTCAAATTGTGGGCCTGTAGGGTCATCCCCACCATAAGGGTCTCCCGGATTATCGCCGCCCGTGCTTTGGGGATTTTCTCCTGGCTCTCCAATCCCTAGCTCTTCAGGGTCGCCATACCCGCCCATAAAGAACTCAGGCATCCCCGTCACAGGATTAATCGACCCGCCATCAGTCACCGCGTCCAGCAACATGGCCTCTTGGGGATTGATATGAGCTAGGATGGTGTCGCCACCCCTCCCCATACCCTGGAGAAGCGCAGCCATTTCACGAATGTGGCCTTGCATGATTTTCCCATAAAAAAAGCCCCACGGGTTGCGGGGCGGGTTCAATATCTTGTGGCGTAGTTTCTCGCAGCGTACCCTTTTATACTACATTCAGTTGCAACCACCAAACTTTTTTTACACAGAATAGTGATTTGCAAGCTGGTCTAAAACAATTCTTAGCGACCCAAACACCTCACGGACATCCTGACCGCTTTTTGTTACCGGCTTTTCTAGCCCGACATAATCCCACAAATAACCGCCGCCGATGGCCCCCACGGCCTTAATTGCTTCGGTGACCCGCTTCCTTGCTTCCAAGGTTTTGACCGCAATGTGATCCGAAGCCATCACCCTCGCCACCTTTTCCAAATCCACGATGGCGTAGTTGTCTCCAAAGTTTGCTGTCTCAAAATCAAAATTAAACATCTTCGCAGCGGTGGAATGGCGCGGTTCCAGTTTGCCTTCGCGCTGCCAGCGTTCAAATACACTCAGCCGCCTCTGCCGATAGACTCCCGCCTTCGGAGTCTCTTCAATAACTACAGGCTCGCCAGGGTCGATTTTAAGTGCCTTCATTATATTTCCTCGACGCCTTGCATTCTCTCGCTAAGACCAAAAAGTCTTCAGCCAATCGAATAGCTTGGTCAGCCGATATTTTGACCATCGAATAATCACCCCTATCCTTACCCTCACCTTGGAGACAAATCCCAACTTTTCCATTTTCATACCTCGCCCAAATTAATCTCATTCAACCCTCTATGTTCTTCTTAACTCTCTCTAACCTTTAGTTTGACTCTTGGTGAGTGTCCTGAGCTAAGGCATAGCAAGACCACCCTGGAATAAATCCAAGGCGGTGCTAGCCTTAAGCGTGAAGTTTGACTCTCGGAGCCGCGCCTTCGCTTTCGGCCCATTGCGTCAGATAGCTCCGCAACGGTTTGTGTCTGCTTCCGACCTCGCTATCAGGCCGCTAACCGCCCCCACACATTTCGCACCGGGCTTGCCCTTGGTTAGACCCCACAGTAGGGCTTTAAATCGCGTGTGCTGCCGTTATTCAGCCGACCACACGCAATCGAGGCTTCTCCATGCGTTCCATCAAGGTACGCATCTTGTTAGCCATTTCTTTTCTTTCGTCTTCGTCTTGATCCTCAAACCGGCATTGGTTAAGCCACGTTGCAGCCAGAGGAACGAACCTCTCTGGAGTCTCGTCTACAATTTTAACTTTCCACCGAAAAGCTAACGCCGCCTCCAAAATTTGCTCTGGCGTAGCCCGTGCTAAAAGCGTGCCGCCCAGAACTTCCGTAACCAAACCGCCAAATGTAATTTTGTTGTAAGCCGTTCTCGCCACCTCTTTCGCGGTATGGCGAGGATATGCCTTGTAAAACTCTTCAAACGACATCTTGAACCTCTGCAATGTTCAACGCTTTCTCGCATCGCCGTATTGCGCGGCTGAAATCCTCGCATTTGTTCCAACGATCAAACTGTGAAAGTGCGTGAGACACAGTGGAATGATCTTTGTGAAAGAAGCGGCCTATTTTGGACGGCCCTGCCCCGTTGTACTTGTGGCATAGCGCCATTGCCGCGTGTCTTGCTTTCACCACTTCGGTGTATGTGTTTCTGGACCGAAGAATGTTTAAATCCGTGTCAAACTCTTTCGAGACAACCATCGCCACCATATTCATTGATGGCTTGTTTTTTAACCAACCCGCTAGCTGACGGTACTCAATGTCACGGTTACACTTGACTGCTTGCTTGATCCCATCTGCCATGCCGGGGCTGATTCCAAGGTCTGTGTAGACCACAGTCTTTTCAGCCCTTCGCGCCCAAGCGAACCCGGCAACCATCCCAAGTTCTC
>PVBE010242626.1_pt1 | contig 15739 bp, 6 predicted proteins | sample 1631181 | NCBI WGS metagenome assembly PVBE01 (sample SAMN08397723, study PRJNA350692) | Marine metagenome, whole genome shotgun sequencing project. | isolation source: water | place: Pacific Ocean | collected 2012-04 | reverse complement strand
TATATGATGCATCAGGCTGGTGGTGATTATAGTCGTATGAGAAGTATGTATGGTTAACGTCGCCCCCTCCTTTTACTCTTCCTACGTCGCCGTCTGGTGCGTTTTTTTAAGTTCCTTTTTCTACGTTTTTTATACCTTCTTTTTTTAGTATAACACCATTCTCCTCCACTACCCATATCCACATATTTACATTTCGGATCCTTCTCACAACCCTTTTTATCTATGTCATATTTGCCTTTATAATATTTCTTACAATATTCCTTTTTGTGTTTTTCTCTCGACAATCTCGCTCTGTCCCACGAATGGATCACCTAGTTCTTCTCCTACTTTTAATATTCAAAATAAAAATACTAATTTTGTTTACTTACAAAATCAAGATATAAGAAGTTATGAATTCCTAATAAACTCTACAGTTTATAACCAATCTCAAATACTCAGATATCCTGCAACTGGATGGGCAGAATTAGGTAATATAAAACCTGAAATAACTGCAGATCTTCCTTTTGGAGAATTAAATGAAGCGAGAGTAGTTGCTAATAGTTTTTATCAAAATGGGGGAACTGTTACTAATTCTAGTGGTTTATTAAGATTGCAAGATTTTTGGAATACAGGTACTAGTGCCTCAGGTGCAGGAGCTTGGGGGATTATAAAAGGAAGTAATCCTACAAATGTAAATTGTGAGGTATTAAATGTATATGATGAAGAATGGTATAGTTATACACCGCAAACAGGTGTGCAAGGTCAAGATATAGATAGAATTTATAATACCACTCCACAGAAAAAAACTTTTACTTTATCTAATGGGAGTATAATAGCAAGTAGCTTAAGAAAAAGTCAACTTAAAGTAGAAATAACTAAAATTGAAAAAAGTTATAGTTCTGATTTTTCTTTATACATTGAAGATATAACTAATGGAGAAACTTCTACTACAGGACCTCCATTTATAGTTCCTTCTAGTAGCAATCATAGAATTATGGTAAATCCTACCTATCCTCCAATAGATGGAGGAAATAATGCAAATACTGGTATAGGAGCTGCAATATATAAAGTAACGTATAAATTAACAGAAACGTTTGCTGGTGGATTATCTTCAGATGAATATCCATTGTACTTTAAATTATGGGCAAGTAGTACTTTTTAAATTAAAAAATAATTAAAACAAGTGATTATAAGTTATGGAGTTAGAAGTAGAATATTTTAACACTTTTATAGGTAGAAGATTAATAGCAGATCAAGATCAATATGTTTTAGATACGGCTGATACTAAAATTAATTTTTTAACTGTTTGGCCTAGTACTCAATACGGAGATTATGCAACTAACGGTTTTCCTAATACTGTATTTGATGAATCAGGAGGAGTTTTAACACCTGCTTCTCCTAAATCTGTAGTTTCTAACACTCAGTTAGTTGCAACTGAATCAACGAGGAATGCAGGATGGATAATAGAGGAAGCTAGAATAAGAGGAGGTTATAATAATACTTGGACAGATTATGGAGCTAAAGCCTATTTAATAGAAGAAACTAATGATCAAGTACATCGTTTTAATACTATTATTTTTTCTGGTATATATAACTCTAGAACTGGTTATAATGAAACAAATGTGTTTTCAGTTGGACAAAATATAACTAAATCATGTGATCCTCACTATGGACCTATTCAGCGTTTGTATTCTGAAGATACTAACCTAACTATATTTCAAGAAAATAAAGTAAATAGAGCTTTAATAGATAAAAATGTTATTTACTCAGGGGAGCAAGGGTCAGCAGAAACTGCAGTTGTGCCTGTAATGGGGCAAATTGTACCTTATACAGGAGAATATGGAATAAGTAAAAATTTTAGAAGTTTTGATTATTTTGGTTTTAGAAAGTATTTTTCAGATAAATATAGAAAATCTATAATGAGGTTATCTAAAGATGGTATGACTGAAATATCTCAATATGGAATGAGTGATTACTTTAGAGATGAACTTGCAGAAATAGATGATAATTTAAAAATATATTGTGTAGAAATACATCCTAATACAGTCACTCAACACCCTGCTTGGCCTTATTCTACACCTCCATATTTTGCTTCGGGAGAACCTTATTTAGAAATAGTACCCACTAATGGTAATGATGACTTAACATCTATTGAAGTAGGTATGCAACTTAATATAATAGCTAGTGGAGTTCCTACATTAGGACCATATGTTACAGAAGTAGATACAACAAATAACAAAATACACTTAAATGAATTACCACCAGAAATAGGGGGAAGTGTAACAAGTTTAAAGTTTTGTAAATACGTAAAAGACGAAATTATAGGGGTATATGATACTTATAAAGATAATTATATACTATCTTTAGTTAAAGCTAAAACATCACCTGACGATATTGACGATTATCAAACCGTAGTGTTTGATGAAAGATCATTAGGTTGGGTTAGCTTTTTTACATATTTTCCAGACACTACTATCAGTTTAAGAAATAACTTATATAGTACTAAAAGTAGAAGTTTATATTTACATTATAATGAAAATGTTAGTAAAAATAGTTTTTATGGTTCTACCCCTTCTGATTCTTCTATAACGTTTGTATTCAATGCTGCCCCATCTACAGTAAAGAATTTTAGAACTGTTAATTACGAAGGTAGTAATGGCTGGGAAGTAGATAGTTTTACTTCTGATACCGAAGGTCCTAATTTAGTAGATGGAGTATATGTTAACTATATTGACACTACAAAAGCTGTATTATCATATGACGAAGGATTTTATACAGAAAATGGAATACAATATAGAGTAGGTTTTAACAGGAAAGAAAACAAATACTATGCTAATTTAAAAAATGACAGTGTAGATAGACCAGGAGAAGTATGGTCAGGAAATGCAGTTAGTGGTATTAAAGGTTACTATGCAACTGTTAAAGTATCTACAGATTCTTCTACAGAATTTGGAGGAATGAAAGAATTATTTGCTGTATCTACAGAATTTACAAAATCATCTTAAAATTATAATATGTCCAACGGAACAGGAACTTATACACAAACTCAAATTGATCAATTACAATATCCTACGCAAACGTCTAATTGGATGGCTGCTGCTGGAGCAGCTTTACCATCCGCTGTTATGGGGGTTGATGCTATGATAAAAAGTCGTAAGGCAGGGAAAGAAATGAAAAGATTACAAGGCAGTGTAGATACGCTAATGCAATCTTATATGGCAAAACCTATTGTTAATCCATATGCTAACTTACCTGTTGCTACTAAAGCTTTTGAAATGCAAGCTGATCAAACAGATGCAGCATTAGCAAATACGTTAGATACAATTAGAGCTACTGGAGGAAGTGCTGGTGGAGCTACAGCTTTAGCACAAGCAGCAGCAAAATCTAAACAACAAATATCTGGAGACATACAAAAACAAGAGGCGTCTAATGCGCAATTAGAAGCAAAAGGAGAATTCTTAGTTCAACAAGCAGAAATGTCTAGAATGGGGGAACAAATGGATTATGAACAAAGTAAAGCTGATCAAGCAAGAGCAGAGAAATTTGGTTATGGAGAAAGAGCAGCAACACAATTTGGTCAATTAGCTAATCTAGGTTATCAAATGAGTAGAGGATTAAGTAAACCAGGAGAAGAAGAAGTTGTAGTAGAAGAAAAGAGTGGTGATGGTACAACTCAAGATCTAGGTATTTTTGGAGGTAAAGGTGATACGGCTACAAATTACGGTACTGATCCTACTCCTAAAATGTCTCAAGATCCTCTAGGGATGGGAGATCCTGGTCTTACTATGTCCCCTGAAGCGCCTACTATGGCTGATCCAACATCTTGGCTTGCGGAGGGAAGTGGATATAAGTCAACTGGATCCGAGTGGGGTCAAAGAAGCGTTGGTGGTCTTACTCTAGGTGAACTAGTTTTTAATAGAGATAAGGCGATAACTGAAGGATTACCTACAGATATTTATCAAGCGGAGATTGATAAGATAAATGCACAATATTGAAATTAATATTTAAGAAATGCCAAAAGTAAAAACAGTAACACCCGGTGCACTATCTGGATTAACAACAGGAGTAGAAGCAGTTACACAAGATGTTAAAGCAGCTAAAGATACAGAATACATAAAAGCATTATCTGATTATGAAAAAGAATTAGCTAAACTAGAAGGTATTAAAACATCTGAATTAAGTGCTTTAGAAGAGAAACAAAAGAAAATAGCTGGATTAGAAGAATTATCAGGAGAATCTTTTGACGCTAGTGTGAAAGAGCAATTAAGGAATTTAGCAGGAGACTATTCTAAAACAGTGGCTAAAATTAAATTAGGAGATATAGATCCAGGAGAAGGATATAAAGAGTTGGCAGAGTATGACAAATTATTAACAACGTTAGAAACTTCCACTCCTCTCATGAATGCTTTTTCACAGAAAATATTTGAAGCTCAAGATAAAGAAAGCTGGGAAGTTGATGCTTTAGTAGTAGATGGAAGTGGTAATACTGCTAATGTAGTAGAGTTAGTTAGTGATTTATATGACCCTCAAAACAATAGTAATGTATCATTTGATGTAAGAGATAATAAAGGATTTTTTAAACATAAAAACGGTCAGGAGATATCACTAGACGGATTAAACGCTATAATGTCTGGTAGTAATCCAGATTATCCTTTAGAGTTTGTTGGTAACCCCGATGAACAAATAAAAGGAGTGTTTGATGCATTTTGGACAGCTAATGGAAAGGGAAAAAGCTTTATTATAGATGAAACTACAATAAAAAAATTAAACAGAAGCGGAAGAGATAAAACTTTAAGTACTCAACAAAAAAATTATGATAGAGATGCGATGGTTGCTGATCTTAAAGAAAGAGGAGCTTATGATAATTTATTAGACGATAGTGAATATATGACAAATATATGGCCTAATTTATCAAGAGGTAACACAAGATGGAATCCTACAGATCCAAACCAAAGAGCTGAAGCAGAAGATTTTTTTATTCAAAGAGGTATAGATAATTTCGCACCAAAAGCAGAAGGGGAAATGATAAGTAAACAAAGTTGGTATACTCCTACTAAAACATCTAGTGCTAGTAGTCCATCTGCGCCACCTGCCCCAGGATCTGCACCAGAATTTGATTATATTAAAGAAAAAATACGAGTACTAGATGTACATGTTCGTAATAATAATCCTCAAGGTATTGTAGAGGAAATAAATAATGTTAGTCAATTAGGTAATTTCAAAGGAGTTAAAGCTATATATCAAGACCCTACTTCAATAGCGCAATTACTAAAAGATCAAGGTTTGAATTTACCTGATGATCAATTGAGTGATGACCAAAAGAAAAAGAAAAAAGAGATAAAAGAAGGAGGAGTAGGAAGTGGTAAAATAATAATAACAGGTAATAAACTAGTAGAGGATGAAAATGGAAATTTAATAGAAAGTGCTCAAGGATCTGAAATATTAGTAATAGATCCTAATAATTATGATGATTTAGCTAAACTTGAAGATCTTGTAGTAGAAGGATATTACCAAGGAGTGGATAGAAAAACTGAAGGAAAGATATTAGTAGATAAATCTCGTACGGGGCATAAAGCAGACAACGCAAGAAGTATACAATTTGAAAATAAAAGGAAAAAAATTGAAGAAGAAGTTGGTATACTTACTAATGCTACACAAGATGCTAAAAAATATTTCTCAGGTAGAGATCCTAATGGAGCTTATGAAAATGTAACAAATTATACTCTTAGTCAACGAGGAAAGAGAATTAAACCTACTGGAAGTTTAAGTCCTAGTCAAAAAGAAATAGTAGACTATGTGGATGTTATAATGGAAGAACCAACAACTAGTGAATGGAGAGAAAAAATGAGAAAAATAAAATTAGGTAAATTAGAGGCACTCGATGGTAACACTCCTAGTTTTGAAAACATTTTATCATATATAGTTTTACCTTGGTTAGAGGAAAAAGAAACTATAATGCGAGGAGGAGATAACGTAACTACAACCAAAAGAGAAGAAGTATTAAATAATTTAATAATACAATAATATGTATGAAATAGATGGGGTTACAGTTAGTGAAGAAGAGTTACAAGCAAAAGCGGAAGCTAGTGGCATATCTCTTCAACGCTTATTAGAACTCAATCCTAATATAAAACTTGCTGAACCAGAAGAAGAAGTAGAAGAAGAAGTTACTCCAGAAGGAGAAGAAGTAACTGAAACAGAAACTACAGAAAAATTTGATCCAGGTTTTTTATCGGAATATTTTAGCGCAGATCCAAAAACTCAAAGTCAAAAAGATTTTAATTATTTTGACAAAGATTTTAATAAAGTTTCAGAAGATGCTGGATCTGTATGGATTCCAGATAGGTTTGGAGGAGGAAAAGGATTTGAAGAAACAGTTGTACCTGAATTAAATGATAAATTTAAAAAATGGGGATTTGTTTTTACACAGTCAGACGCGTTTGGTGATGGAGTAACAGTAAGTTCTACTACCAATCCAGAAGTAAAAAAAGAATTTGATTTAGACGATCCTGTTAAAGGAATGGCAAGTTTAAGAAAATATTTAGAAGCTAATAAAAGAGATAATGCCGTTTATACTGATGAAGTAGTAAAAATAACTCCTGAATTATTTAAATCTATAGGAGAAGGAATTGAGACTGAAGATGAATCTATTTTAGAAGGAGCAACTAGAAAAATATATGCTTCAGAAGGATTAGACTATGATGAAATAAAAAATATAGAAAATAAATCTAAAGAAAACGAAAAATATATTAATTTCATTGATAAGAAATTATATGGTGAATATCAAAAACCGATGTTTTATGATAAAACATTTGAAGCTGGAATGTATAAAACTAAAGACGAAGCAGCCGCGAGATATTCTCCTACACCTGAGGAAATAAAAGAATATCCTCAATTGTTTAATGAAGATGGAAGTTTAAAAGTAAATGTAAGCGATTTTAAAAAAGAACTTAACGATGCTAATGAGTCTTTAGCTGATATCTCTGGTAATCCTGCTATTTATGATGCTAAAATTAAACAAGCTAATATCTTTAAAGACGCTACTAACAATGCAACTAAAGAAATTGTTACAACTAGTGAGGCTTTAAGAAATGAAAGCAAAAATCTTCAAGCTGAATTTCAAAAAATAACAGGTACAAGTATCAACAATTTAGAAACATTTAGTAAAAACATTGATAATCAAATATACGTTTTAGATAGAGAATTAAAAAACGCTATAGGAATTACTTTAGAAGATATAGAAACTTATCAACCTAAAACTCAAGAAGAATTAAATATTATAAATGATATAGTAAATAGATATCAAACCCTTAATAATGAGTATATCATACCAACTCAAAATATATTAAATGGAATGAATACTTTAAATGCTGAGGGTCAACGATTAGATGATATAGGTAATACAATAAACGCTATACTTTCATATGATGACGTATATAAAATTAGAGGAATATATAATGATAGTGGATTTCAAAGTACTATAAATAATGTAAAAAAGGGATGGAGCCAAGGTGTAGTAAATAGAGAAATGCTAGATGTAATGTATCGTTTTGATGATGTCACAAATGACGAAGACATGGCGAATGTAGCTAGAAAAGTAGCTGAAGAAACAGCATATCAAAGAGGGTTGCTGAACAGTCAAGTATGGGAGAGATATCAAAATGCCACTACAGTAGCTGAACAAATGAAGATATTAGGTACTAATCCAGGAGAAGTATTATTAAGTTTACTTGGCAATAGTATGAGTATGTTTACTTCTACAGGAGCTAAAACTTTTTTTCCTATGGTAATTGGATCGGCTGGAGTAGGAGCAGGGATAGGATTCGTAGGTGGTGGTGGAGTTGGAGCACTACCTGGAGCCATTTCAGGTTTAGGTAAAGGATTATTAGGATGGCAAACTATAACTGGTTTTAATATGGAGATGGGATCAGTATACGCTGAAGAACTAACAAAAGGTGGATATGATTTAACTGATGCAAATTCCATTATAGAAGGTTTAAGAGACAATGAAGTAAGAAGTGTTGCTTGGGATAGAGGAATTAAAAGAGGTATACCAATTGCAGTAATGAATTTTATAGGTGGAGCAGTTGCTAATGGGATGGTAAGTCCTATAGCAACTACAGGTAGACAAATAGCTAATCAATTTGCTAAAGGGTTAGTAGTAGAACCAATATTTGAAGCGACAGGAGAAACTTTAGCACAAGCATGGGGAGAAGGAGAATTAACATATACTGAAATATGGAATGAAGCAATTGGGGGAGTAGCTGGTAGTCAATCAAACATTGCTGTTGCTTACGCTAAAAATCAATTTCTAGGAGCTCAAAAGAAAACTGCAGATCAATTGTTAAACATTGATTATATAGCAGATAATAATTATGGATTAGATAAAATTAAAGCATTTGCAGAAAGATTGAGTAAAAAGGGAATTATTGATACTAAACAATATGATGCTATCTTAGAAAATGCTACAGCAGTTGATGAAGCTAATGCTGCTATGAGAAAAGGTCCTAAGTTTATATCAGGATCTAGACGTAAAGCGATAAGAGCTAGATTAACAGATTTAGCTGTAACAAGACATGAAGCTGACGCAGTAGGAGCTACAGATTTACTAAGCGTTATTGAAGCAGAAATGAATGAAATAGCTACTACAGGAAGATTATTACCTAAAAGTGATATTGTAACTGCTACAGACTATATAGATTTAGCTAGAAAAACTATTGAAGCCGGAACTTCTTTTATAAAAGGTAGAACTGGAGAGGATATTGGGATAATAAATATTACAGATCCTAATAAAATTAATAGAAAAATGTTTCCTAGTGATGAAGTATATAATACTGTAAAAAAACAATTACGACAGAACAAACAGGAAGGTGGATTAATGCCTGGTTTTGTTACAGATATTATGGCTGATGGAAAGCAGTATATAGTAATGAATAATCAAGACGTTAGTACAGCTTATTACAATGCGTTAGCAGATGGAGATTTAGCTGGAGCAACTGTAATGGGACATGAAATATTACATACAGTGCTAGATAGATCGTTTGAAGAAGGAGAAGTAATAGATATAGGAAAAGAACTTGAAGCTTATATAAATGAAGACGATGGTAGTAGAATTTCCAAAGGTGCTAAAAAAAGAATAACTTCAAAATTAAAAGGCTATGAACAAAAGTATGGAGGTAAAGACAGTAGATATTATCAAGAGGTATTTACTACTCTAAGTGATGAAATAGCAGGAGAAAATATAGAATACGGAAGACAAGATAAAAAGTTTTGGCAAGGAATAGCAGATTCTATAAATGACTTTATGTATAAAGGAAAATTTGATTCTGATATTGCTAATAATATTAAAATAAAATCTTCAGAACAAGCTTTTCAATTTATTAAAGATTATAATAAAACATTTTATAAGAAGAAAAGATTTCATCAAACTAAAACACAATCAAAAGCTGGGAAAGATCAAATTGGTGAAAGAGAAAGCTTTATCCCGGAAGATGAAAAATCAAAAGCAACTCGTAGAGCTTTAAGAGAAGAAAACATAAAAGAAATATATGATCTTAATGCATGGGGTAAAACAAAAGGAGAGTGGAAAGAATTGTTAGAAGAAGATAGATCTATACTCAATAACTTAATAGATCCATTTGAAATTGAAATTAAAGCTATTGCTAAAGGAGATCAACAGCTTGTTGCTGCCACAAAAGTTCCACTTATTAAACATATAAAAGCTTTTGATCCAGAAGTTAATAAAGATTTAGCAGGTTACATTGGGAGTTATTTAGATCATAAAGTTGGTACAGCGAGGAAAGATTTAGCTAAAGGAGCTGTTCCTGCAGGAGTTAAAACTAAACGAATAGGAGAGAAAAGAGAAGGAGAAAGAGAATTTGATATAGCTGCTGAAGAAGAAACAGATATAAAAGCAAGAAAGAAAAGAGAGGAAGCAGAGGTTATTATACTTAGTGACAAAATAAAAGTTAAACCTGATACAAAGAAAGCTATAACAGATAGAGTATTTTCTATTAATTATATGACATTGCCAGATCCTACTTTAGAAGTATCTCAAAATAAAACAGTTACTCCATTTGTTTCAGAATTGAAGCAAGAGATAGGTAAGGGAAAAATAGTAAGAGATGGGAAAGTATCTAGACCTTTATCTCCCGCAAGTAGAGCGATGATTAAAGAAATGGGTGGTAAAGGTAAGTTTGGGGATTACTTAAGAGAAAATCTAAAAGAAATAGCCAAGAAATTACCTTTAGAATATGTAGCTAAAAATATGCCTCATCTTGTAATGAAGTCTGTTGATGGAGAATATACTTTAGATTGGCAAGGAAAAACTGCAACCAAAGAAGATAAATGGAGTTATGAAGAATCTGGTATGACTTCACAACCACGGAAACAAATATTAAAACCCAACATAACTAACGAAGATGTAGAAGTAGTTGTAGAAAAATTCACTAAACCTACTGGCGCACCTATTCAAGCTAAACAAGAAGGATTAGCATATCAAGTAGCATCGGAGTTAGGATTAGAACAGTTTGCCAAATCCCTTATTGAAGGAGACAAAATAGCAGAAAAATTTAAAGAATCTCAAGAGTTAGCTAAAAGAATATTACAAGATAAACACATTGCTAAAATACATGCTGATCTTGAAAGAGGACTTAAAGGAATTAAAGCTAGTATATTACAAGATTTAACTCCTTCACAAACCTTAATGATTCGGAGTATGCTACCTTTAATAGCTTCAGAAATCGGTAAACCTGGTACAACTGTAAATAACTTTAAAACAATTGTAAGAGATGTATTAAATGATGTTAGTAAATTAAATCCTGAGTTAGAGTTAAGTACTGATGTTAAGAGAAAAATAAGTGAGTTCATGACTAAAGTTTATGAGCAAAACAGAAAAGCTGAAATGAGGTCAGGAGAAAAAATCAATTTAAAAAACTTCTTAGAAGAAAGAACTATATTTGATTTTGAAAAAGATATTTTAAAAGCTTTAGGATTAAGTGATAAAACTTATAAAGAATTACTTCAGGATGTCAGCAATGTAAACGCATTAAGAGAATTAGCTTTAAAACAAGCTAAATGGGAAATTGAAGTATTAAAAAGAGATCCCTTAGATGTAATTTTAGATTTCTTAAGATATGACAAAGAACATTACTCAAGTGCTGGAAAAATAGGAGACAAAGGATTTGTAAAAGAAAAAACTTTAGGAGAATATGGTCAACAAATATTAAGTAGAGATGAAAGTAAAACCGATGGTAGATTTAGTGGACAAGTGTTTGAAAATGTTCAAGATTATTATGATAATGTAATTAATTTAATTGATGATAGATATGAAGTAGATCAAAATAGAAATGTATATAGAGTTGAAAAAGATATAAAAGGTGAAGCAACCTACACACGTATATTAACTACAAAAGAAGTACGTGAAAGTACTGAAGGTAAATACGTAGCTCCTCAAAGTTCTAAAGCAGTATTTAAAGAAATAAATAAATACATTAAAGAAGGATTAACAGAAGAAGAAGCTAAAAAACAAGTATATGAAGATAGATTAGCTATAGCTAAAAAAGCTAGAGAAAGATTAAAAACTACTTTTGAATATTTAAAACATGTAAATGATCCTACTTTAACAGCTATGATGGCTTTTAGTTTAAAATCAGATATGAGATCTATTTTACGTGCTGCTGCTAATATAGAACATATATTTGAAGGAGAATTAATGCCTGGAAAACCTATAAAAAGAAATATAAAAGGTAAAGAAGTTTGGATAGAAGATTATTATGTATATGAACACATGATACCTGCAGAGGTTATTATGTTATCAATGGTTGAAGCGTACTTTGGAAAAGGGAAGTTAGATGTGGATCAGTTGTTAGATAATTATCATGTTGCTATTATTCCAGCTAGTATGGATGATAAATTAAAAGAATTTGGATACCGACAAGCAATGCCAAGTGGTTTTATAAATGATTTTAGTAAATTTATAGATAGATATTATAATGAGGCAACTAAAGGTTCAGTACAATTTGCTATAAAAAGTCTAAAAGACGATAAAGTTCGTGGACAAGAGTGGGTGGATATCTATGAAATGAATAACAATATTAAAACTACTTTAGAAAATAGAGCAAGTTTAATCCCTAGTGGAGTTATTAAAACTGATCAAAATAATAATGGATTTGTAGAAGCATCGGAAAATATGACTAATGCTTTAAATAATTCTATAAATCCTAAAGCTCCAGTTAAAAAGATTAGAGTATTTGACTTTGATGATACATTAGCTAAAACCAATAGCAAAGTATTTGCTACCAGAGAAGGGGAAAAGAAAACTTTAACAGCAGAACAATTTGCACAAGAGGGAGCCAGATTAGAAGCTGAAGGTTGGACAATGGACTTTAGTGATTTTGACAAAGTTAAAGAAGGTGAGAAAGGTCCTATGTGGGATATAGCAAAGAAAATTGAAAAAGCTAGAGGAAATGAAGATCTTTATATCTTAACAGCTCGTAACATGAATGCTGCACCAGCTATCAAACAATTTTTAGATTCTATGGGATTAGATTTTAAGATTCAAAATATAGTTGGATTAGGTAACAGTACACCACAAGCTAAATCTCAATGGATAGTTGAAAAAGCTGCAGAAGGATATAATGATTTTTATTTTACTGATGATGCAGTGAAAAACGTAGAAGCAGTTAAAAAAGTATTAAGTCCTTTAAATGTAAAAGCTAAAATTCAACAAGCAAAAGTTAAGTTTAGTATGATTATTAAGCGTGATTTAGAACAAAATGAAAATTATAAGAAATTCAGAGATCGAATAGGAAATGAAACATTATATCATGGTGGTAGTGAAACTTTAGGTAATTCTAATGCTGTATGGTTTGTAACTGGTGATCCAGAAGGAGCTTATAGTTATGCAGTAGAATACGATCAAAGAGTATCTAGTGTTAAAGCTAGAGACATAAAAGATGCTGTTATTATACCAGATATTAATGATGCAAGCGGATTTTTAGAAATTGCAAAAAAGAAATGGCCAGATCAAGTAGACGCAATTGAAGGAAGAACATATAATACTAATAGACCAACAGGTGAACTTGACATTAGAAATGTTTTAAAACAACCTAATGCTTCAGAAATATTAAATGAATTCATGAATTGGGCTTCAGATAATTTTTCAATGGCGCAAAGTATTAATTGGAGAGCGAATGAAATTAATTCCTTATATGATGGTAATAAAATAACTAAAGGTTTACCTGTAATTGTTATAGATAAATTTATGAGTGACAAAGTTTCTCCTATTGATATGAGAAAAGTTTGGAGAAATAAACCGAAACAAGAAGTTAAAAAGGAAAAAACCCATTACTTTGACGAAGTATCAGGAAAAGTTTTACCTAAACCAGTTCAAAGAGTTTTAGATGTAGTAGATGTTAAAAGTCCTATACAGCAAGACAATGTAAGGTATAGTATTTTAAGTGATGAATTTAATGGTATATTAGAAGATACAAAAGGGATTGGAAAACAAAAAAGATATTCCGCTGCTAAAGCAAAAACAATTGGAGCTAGTAAAGGTAATTTTAAATTTTGGATTCCTTATTCTGCAGAAGATTATGTAGGATTAATTTATCCTACTTTAAGTAAAGGAGAATTAGGGGATAAACAAATGGCTTGGTATAAAGAAAATATTTTAGACCCTTATGCTGTAGCCATGGAGAGTGTATCTAAAGCTAGAATAAATCTAATGGATGATTTTAAAGCTTTAAAAAATAAATTAAAAATTAGTGACTTACTAAAAGCTAAGAATAAAAGTGGATTCACTAATGAACAATCTGTAAGGATATATATATGGAATAAACAAGGATTAGAGATTCCAGGTTTATCTAAAGCAGATTTAAAAGAAGCACTTGCTGTTGTTAATGGAAACAAAAAACTAAAGTTATTCGCTGATCAAGTTATTAATATAAATAAAGGAGATAAAATGGCGGCTCCTACTAAAAATTGGTTAGTAGGTAATGTTACTAGTGACTTAATGGATACAATAGACAAAGTCAAACGTCCTAAGTATTTAGAAAAATGGCAACGTAATGTAGATACCATATACTCTGAAGAAAATCTAAATAAATTAGAAGCTATATATGGATCTAAATATAGAGAAGCTTTAGAGAATATGTTAGCTAGAATGAAGTCAGGTAAAAATAGATTAACCACTGGGAATAGATTAAGTAATAGAATTTTAGATTATATAAATGGATCTGTTGGAGCTATTATGTTCTTAAACATGAGATCTGCTGTACTACAGGCTATATCCGCTATTAACTTTGTTAATTGGAGTTTTAATAATCCATTAAAAGCAGGTGCAGCTTTTGCTAATCAAAAACAATATTGGAGTGATTTTTCTAAATTAATGAATTCTGATTTTCTAGTGGATAGAAGAAAAGGTTTAAGATTAAATATAAGTGAAGCAGAAATTGCTGATGCAGCTGCAACTAGTGAGAATAAAGCTAAAGCAGTTATTAATTGGTTATTGCAAAAAGGATATGCTCCAACTCAAATCGCGGATAGCTTTGCAATAGCTTCAGGTGGTGCTACATTTTATAGAAATAGAATAAACGATTTAATTAAAAATGAAGGCAAAACAAAAGCAGAAGCTGAAGCACAAGCTTATCAAGAATTTAGAGAAATAGCAGAAGAGTCTCAACAATCATCTAGACCTGATAAAATATCTGCTCAACAAGCTAGTGATTTAGGTAGGATATTATTGGCATTTGCTAACACACCAATGCAGTATGCGCGATTACAAAAACGAGGTGCACAAGATTTAGTTAATGGTAGAGGAGATCCTAAAAGTAATATCTCTAAAATAATATATTATGGGTTTGTACAAAATTTAATCTTTAATGCTTTGCAACAAGCTGCGTTTATGTTAGGATTTGGAGATGATGAAGAAGAAGATGAAAAAGCTAAAGAAAAAATATACAATAAAACTCTAAACGGGATGGCTGATTCTATATTGCGAGGATTAGGTATAGGTGGACAAACAGTATCTGTAGTTAAAAACTTCTTATTAGATATATATGAGCGATCAGGTAAAAGTAGACCTGAATATTCAGAGGCTGCTTGGAAATTACTTAAATTCTCTCCACCTGTTAGTTCTAAAATATCTAAAATGAGGGAAGCAGCATGGCCTTTTGAAAGTAAAAAGAAACGAGCTGAAATATATGACAAAGGATTTAGTGTAGATAATCCTGCATATGAATCTTTAGCTAAAGTTATTTCTGCTACTACCAATGTGCCGTTAGATAGAGTATATTCTAAACTAAATAATATAGAAGCAGCATTAGCCGAAGATAGTGATTGGTGGCAAAGTGTTGCTATGATAGCTGGATGGCCAGAATGGGCGATAAAACCTAAAGAAAAAGAAAAAAAGAAAACGAAAAAAGGCAAAACAAAACACAAAACAAAACATAAAACAAAAGCAAACAAACAAAACAAAAAACAAAAAAAACAAAAACAAAAAAAAACAAAAAACAAAAAAACAAAAAAAAACAAAAACAACACAGAAAAAAGAAAAACAAAAAACAAAACAAAACAAAAAAAAAAAGCAAACAAACAACACAAAAAACAAAAACAACAAAAACAAAATACAAAACAAAAACAAAGATGATGTAGATGTCGGGGAATTCTCAATTGCTGGCCCCTGCACGTATCAATTTGCGCTGCATAGCCCCCCTCCTCACCTGACTGAGCCATTTACGCAACGGTGCTCCTCGAGAGG
>PVBE012145344.1_pt1 | contig 15740 bp, 13 predicted proteins | sample 1631181 | NCBI WGS metagenome assembly PVBE01 (sample SAMN08397723, study PRJNA350692) | Marine metagenome, whole genome shotgun sequencing project. | isolation source: water | place: Pacific Ocean | collected 2012-04 | reverse complement strand
TTTGAAGGAGGAAACGATGGCAAAGAAGAAGAAGGCGAAAGCCAAGAAGAAGACCAAGAAGGCCGCCAAGAAGAAGACCAAGAAAAAGGCCAAGAAGAAAAAGAAGTAACTGGATCTCTTGTGTCGCGGAAACGCGACGGGACTTTTTGTTTTTGAAGGAGGAAACGATGGCAAAGAAGAAGAAGGCGAAAGCCAAGAAGAAGACCAAGAAGGCCGCCAAGAAGAAAACCAAGAAAAAGGCCAAGAAAAAGAAGAAGTAGTTCTCATGTTACGGTTTCGTAACGTTTTTCTTTTACCAAGGAGAATTTGATGGCAAAGAAGAAGAAGGCGAAAGCCAAGAAAAAGACCAAGAAGGCCGCCAAGAAGAAGACCAAGAAAAAGGCCAAGAAAAAGAAGAAGTAGGGTTCGTTCCGTAGTAAGGCTGGGGAGCCACTGATATCGGAAACTCCCTCCATTTGTGAGGGAGTCTCATGTACGGGGCAGGGGGTTTCCGATAAACCCATCTTTTCCTGGAGGTCGGAATCGCGGGCCTTGGCTGAGCCGGGCTCATGGTGGAATCGTTCCGACGAAGGAAGGGCTCCCCTTGTGATCCGCAAATCGTTTGTGGATCGTCCGATTCAATCATCTGGGCGTGCTCCGTCTGCACAGCGGAGGAAGGTTACCCGGACGGATTGGACTCGGCGTCGTTCCCCGCACTGGGAAAACGATGAATCAGACGGATGGATGGGTCCGGAATGTCGAGAATCACGCCCGGCGTAATCGTTCCCGGGAGACGTCGATAGGTTACACCCTCTTGAGGTCCCGCAGGAACTCCAGGTGTGTGCGCATCTCTTCCTTCACGAGACGCGCCACTTCGGCCGGTTCCCGGTAGTCGTTCCAGTCGAGCCTGAGAACGCGGGTGTATCGGCTCATCTCGTTGGCGAAATTTTCGTACCCCAGGTGGAGTTGCTCCATGTATTCGATCGTGATTCCGCGTTCGACTACGCGCCCGCGTTCCGCGATCCGTTTCATGGAAACCTCCGGGTCCACCTGGAGGTAGACCAGGATGTCGGGGTAGAGAAGAAAGCGCTTCATGATGTTGAAGTGCCCCATGTAGGTTTCGTAGTCCCGGTCGTCGATGAGTCCGTCTTCGTGGAGCATCCGGGCGAAGATGGTGTCCTCGTAGATGGTGCGGTCCTGCACGGCTCCCTTGTCGGAACTCCACACGACCTTCTGATGCTGCTCGAACCTCTTGAAGAGGAGGTAGAGCTGCATCATCGCGCCCCACCGGTTCATGTCCGTGTAGAAGTCCGCAAGGTAGGCGTTTTCCTTGACGGGTTCGTAGAACGCCTCGTAGCCGAGGTGGTCGGCGAGGTTGCGTGTGAGCGTGGTTTTTCCGGCTCCGATGATCCCGGCAATTCCGATGAACATGATCCCTCTCCCCAAAATGTTGTGTCAGCTGGGGGGAGTGTACACCATCCTTAGTGTTTTTCAAGGGGCAAAAAATTTTGGAGGGAGAGAAAGTGAAAATAGTTCTTCCGGGGTGCCGGGAGGAGCTCTTCCGCCAGAGTCATTGACTTGTTTCGCGTCCATCGCTAGAATTCCCCCCCTCGTTCCTTATCTTTGCGGAACAAAGGGGCCTGTAGCTCAGCTGGGAGAGCGCCGCGTTCGCAATGCGGAGGTCGTGGGTTCGATCCCCATCAGGTCCACCAACCTTCGCTCTCCCTCGTTTCACTCGGTCGAGCTTCGGCCAGCAAGTCATTCTTTCTTCCAGGGACTCACGTCAATCCGATCGAAAAGCGAAGGGTGGATAGCCCCATGTCTTTTTGAAAACCACTCTTCGCGCCATGGCGACCATGAGGGGAAGGAACTGTTTCCGGGACCGACTCCTACCGGTAAAATTCCCGGAGCGCCGCACCCGGGTAGTACCGCGAAAGAATCTTCCGGTGGCCGTATCCTTCCTTCGCCATTCCCATCGCGCCTTCCTGGCAGAGTCCGACGCCGTGACCCCATCCCTTTCCGAGAAAGGCCCAGCCGGTCGGGCTCGGGGTCACGATCCATCTTGTGCTTCGAATCCGGTTGGCGCCGAGAAGCGTTCGGAATTCCGCGCCCGGGATGATGAATTTTCCGTGGGATCCGGTCCGGAGGGAGACCTCCCCGATCCGGTCGTCGTCGTTTCGTTTCCGGATCCGGATCCGGTCGATTTCCCCCGACCCGGTCCGGTTCCGGAGTGCCCGGTCCAATTCTGCGCGCGAAAGATTCGCGTTCCATCGATACCATTTCGCGCCCCGGCAAAATCCGCAGGGGGATCCCGCCAGGGGGGCGATTTCCGGATCTCCACGCCACGAGGCGACCGATCCGGTCTGCCCTCCGCAGGTGGAATGGAAGTAGGCCTTGAAGGGACCGGATCCGTGTACCAGGAGCAGTCCCCGCGTCGCGCGGGTCGCCTTCCGGAAAACCGGGTTGGCCGGAATCCCGCCGTACACCTGGTCGCGAACGTCCGCGTAGACGTCGAAACGGGACGACGTTCTTTCCTTCCTCTGCGCGTACGCGTACGTTCGGGCCGCGACCGCCTGCGCTTTCAACGCCTCGATTGGCGCTCGCGCTCCCATCTCGGCCGGGAGCACCCCCGTGATGTAGTCTTCCATTCCCACGATATTGATCGCGTGGAATCGTTCCCGGGAAACGGGGCGCAGAAGGATCGATCCGTGGTACGCTTTTCCGTTCCAGCGGACCGCGCCGCTCGATTCCGGGACCAGCAGGATTTCCCCGGGCGGAAGCGGGGTTCGGCCGATCCGGATCCGGCCTTCCCGGCACGAGACGTCGGTCGTGGAAACCGGTGGCATCACCCGGAGAGCGGCCTTTTCTCCCGGCCGAAACAGGTGAAGAGGCTCGTCGCTTCGAAGGGTCCCCCGGGAACAGTCCTCGGCGAGGAGCACCCGGATTCGCGGCGATTTCCCGTCCGGAACCGCTCCGCAGAGCAGGATGGTGGCGGGAAGAAGAACGAGGGGAAGCAGGGGAAGGAATCTTGTCATGGAAGTCTCCCGGGTGAAAATATCACGGCTCTCCAGGGAGAATATCGGCCGAAACGATCTACAGGCCCGAGCCCGTTTTCTTTCCCGGTTTCCTCCGGGGGAGGGAGCGCAACAATTCCGGGCCGCCCTTCGTCTCCAGCAGGATCATCACCGCCTCGGTCAATCCTCCCGGGTCCTCCACCGAACCGACCGCGACTTCCCGGATGAGATCGACCCCGTCGAGCGACGCGATGCAGACGGTCACCCGCAGGAGATCCTCCTCGTGCGATTCCGCGAGGATGCCCATTGGGACCTGGCATCCCCCTTCCAGGCGATGCTGGATCGATCGTTCGAGTCCCACGCAGCGGGCGGTTTCGAGGTGGTGAACCGGTGCGAGAAGTTCCCGCCGTTTTTCGTCCCCCTCGCGACACTCGATCGCAAGTGCGCCCTGTCCGGCGGACGGAACGAACGTTTCCGTGGAAAGAACCTGGACCGGGTTTCCGTTCCCGGATTCGATTCGCTTTAATCCCGCGGCCGCGACGATGATTCCCGCGAGCTTTCCCCGGGGCCGGGCGATCTTCTCCAGCCGCGTGTCGAGGTTTCCCCGGAGATTCACCGGCTTGAGCTTGGGGTGGAACGCCTGGAGGAAGGCCTGTCGCCGAAGGCTCGCGGTGCCCACTTCCGCTCCTGCGGGGAGGTGCTCCAGGCGGGTGGTGGTCCTGCCGACGAATGCGTCCGCGGGGTCTTCCCGTTCCAGGATCGCCCCGATCGTCACTCCCGCGGTCATGTCGGTCGGAAGATCCTTCGCGCTGTGAACGGCGAGATCGATCTTTTTTTTCAGAAGGGCGCGCTCGATCTCCCGGGTGAAGACTCCCTTTCCCGCCGCGCGGAGTTCGCGAACCGTCTTGATCCTGTCCCCGGAAGTCCGGATGACGACCGGCTCGAAACGGACGCCGGGATTGGCGGCGGCAAGTTGCCGGATCACCCCGTTCGTCTGGGCGACGGCGAGCCTGCTTCCCCGTGTCCCGACCCGAATCATCCTTCCCACGAACCTGTTCTATCAAAGAATCGCGGGAAAAGCAAATTGAGAGCTGCTGTAACTACTTGATACGCAAATGCTTGGTGGGTTTCTGGGCTGTTTCTCCAGGTTCCGGGGGCGGAGAATTTGGCAGTGCGAAGAGCCGGATCGCCAGGTCCACCAGAGGCGCTCCCTGCGTTTCCCGTCGCAGGGCCGTCGAGGGAGCGTACAGAAGCTTGTTAATGGTTCGGCGGAGGAGTTCCCGGATCTCTTCCCGCGCTTCGGGGTCGAGGCCCCGGAGCCGTTCCAGGCTTTTTTTAAGTTCCTCGTCGCCGATTTCATGGAAGGCCTCGTGGAGACGGGCGATGACGCCGTGGAGATCGAGCGACGCCCATCCCCGGAGGAAGAGATCTACTTCCTCCCCGATGATCGGGCGGCAGGCGTCGATTTCCTTCCGGCGCTCCCGGATGTTCTGTTCCGCCATCATCTCGAGGTCGTCTATATTGAAAAGGTAGGCGTCTTCGAGTTTCTTGATGCCGGGGTGGATGTTCCGTGGCACGCCCAGGTCGAGAAAGAACATCGGTTCCCTTCGCCTTTTTCCGAGGGCGTTGCGGACCATCTCCGGGGTGACCAGGTATTCCCGGTCCGCAAGGCAGGCGACAACGATGTCCGCGTCGGGCAGGATCCCGGGGAACTGTTCGAGGGGATGCACGTCGGGAGAAATCCTGCGCGCGCGGTCCGGCGTGCGGTTGGCGACGACGATCCGGGTGATTCCCCTGTCGCGAAACGCTTCTAGCGCGAGGCTCCCGGTTTCCCCCGCTCCCAGGAGGAGCAGGGTCTTGGAGCCCAGGTCGGAGAAGACCTTTCCCGCGAGTTTCGCCGCGAGGGAGGGTACCGAGATTCCTCCTTCGCCGATTCCGGTTTCACTCCGGATCCTTTTTCCCACGTGGAGGGCCTGTTGGAAGAGCTGGTTGAGAATTTTTCCGGTCCGTCCTTCCGCGGCCGCGGCCTGGTAGGCGTCCTTGACCTGGTGGAGAATCTGGTTCTCCCCGACGATCATGGAATCCAGGCTCGACGCGACGCGGAAGAGATGCCGGGCCGCTTCGCCTCCTTCGAACCGGTACAGGTGGCGGGCGAGATCGGCGGCGGGCGTCTTTTTCCATCGAGCCAGGAATCCCGCGACATCGGGGTCCCGGTCGCGGTGGACCAGGTAGACTTCGACCCGGTTGCAGGTGGAGAGGAGGAGGCACTCCTCGGAACGGAGATCGTCGTTCAGCGCGCGCAACGCCTCCGGCAACTCCGCGGGCGGGACGGAGAATTTTTCCCGGAGGGCGATTCCGGTCTGGCGGTGGTTCAATCCTGTCAGGGTCAGGTACATGGATCAGAGGTAGTTGTGGAACGGGCTCCAGAAAACGGTTGCCCACGCGGTGAAGACGAGCAGGGCGAAACAGAAGAGGGTGGCCCATGCCGTTCTTCTTCCGCGAAAAAAGGGAAGGGCGGACGCGAGCAGGATCAGTCCGTACGTCGCCCACGTCAGGGTGGTCAGGAGGATCTTCGGGTCTGTTCTCCACGCCTGCGACTGGATCTCGGTCGTCCGGGCGTACAGGTATCCGATCACCCCTCCGGCGGTCAGGAGGAGGATTCCCAGGGAGATCACGACCTGGATCAGGCGCTGAAGGGTCTGCAGGGAAGGCATCATTCCGATCAGTCCCGCGCGGGGCCTCCCCTTGAGTTGCTGTTGTTCGACGAGGTAGAGGATTCCCGCCACGAAGGAAAGCGCGAAACATCCAAACGCGCCGAGATTGATGAGAACGTGGGTGACGGACCAGAGGGTTGTCGCCTTGGTCGAAGGTTCCCCCGGGGCGGTCGCGAGAACAAAGGCGGAGAGGAGAAACAGGAGGGAGAGAGGAACGGACGCGATCGTCATGATCGGCATCCGCCGAACGACGTCCACCCCCATCGCGAGGAGCATGAAGGTGTTCGCGAAGAGCAGGGTGAATTCAAAAAGGCTGGTCACGGGAAAGTGGCCGTGCTCCATCGCGCGGAGGGCGAGAAAGAGAGCGTGGATTGCGATTCCGCAGAGAACGGCGATCCGCGTCCGTCCCAGTCCTTCCGGAGTTCTTCGCCGGAGGGTGACCAGCACGAAGGCGAGTCCCACCCCGTATGCGAGGGTTCCCCCGGAGAGAAAAATCCAGTCCAGGTTTTGCACGGTCGACGTCTCCGTATCAGGATCGTGTGAAGGGCGCTTCCCCCTCCCGCCCCGGAGGGACCGGATTATAGGGGAACGCGGGGGCGGGGACAAGACGCTCCGACAAAATCGGTTGGACGCCCCATCCCGGTTGAAATACAATTGCCAGAGAATATGCCGGGAACGCTCGACGACGATCGGCTGGGAGATCTGGTTCTTCGCGGAAATTTTCTTTCCGAGGAGGAACTGAGAATCTGCATGGAAGCGCGCGGCGAGAGCGATCCTCCCCGTTCTCTCGAGGAGGTGATGCTCCTGAAGGAGTTCATCACTCCCGCCCAGATGGAACGGATCAGGAAGACCCGGGGGGACTCCCAGGAGAATCCCCCCGCACCCGGCGACCGGTTCGGCGACGTGGCCATCTGGAAGGGATTCGTCACCCTGGAGCAGGTCCAGGAATGTCTGGAAGAACAGAAGAGTGCACGGGGGGAGGGGCGTCGACTGAAACTGGGCCAGGTCTTGATGCAACGCCGGTTGATCAATACCCGGCAATTCCTCGAGGTCCTCAAGGCGCAGGAAAACCGGTCGATCTCCTGTCCGAAATGCGGGGAAGTCGTTTTCCCCGGCGAAATTTTGCGATCGGACACGATCGAATCCCGTTGCCCAGGATGCGGCTCTTCCTTCCTCGAAGAACTTCCCGCGTCCGATGCGGGACGGAAATCCGAATCGGATATCGTCACCCTGCGCCACTCCTCCCCGATCATCCCGGAGGGGAAGGAAGATCGATACCGGATCGTCCAACTCATCGGCAGGAATTCCCGCACCATGGTCCACCAGGCCTACGACCGATCCCGGGGGGAAGTGGTCGTTCTGAAACTGGTCCGGAAAGAGGAAACGGGATCTCCTTTCGCCGACCGGTTTCTCGGGAAAGCCATGCAGTTGCAGGAGGCCGTGCATCCCTCCCTGATTCCCGTTCTGGACGTCGGCACCCTGGGAGGGAGTCCCTACTTCACGATGGAATACGAGGAGGGGAGATCCCTCGAGCGAAGGATCCGCGAGGGGGGGGACTCCCCGCTCGAGGCCGCCCGTACCTTGGAAGAAGCCGCGACAGCGCTCGGATCCCTTCATCGGGAAGGGCTCTGCCACGGGAATATCAAGTCCGCCAACCTGTTTTTCACGCGGGACGACAAGGCGCGCTTCTCCGACCTGGGATTGCGCGAGGGGGTTTCCGATTTCGTTCCGCCGGAACGCGTCGGAAAAGCGTCCGGCGCCCCCGATATCCGGGGCGATGTCTATTCCCTGGGCGTGGTCCTTTATGAAATGCTGACCGGGAATCTCCCCTTCGAGGCGATTCCCCGCGAGGGGCTCGAGAAGGTCATCCTTGGCAGGTTCCCCCGGGCTCCCCGGGAGGTGGATGAAAATATTCCGGTGGACCTCGAAGCAATCTGCCTTCGCGCGATCGAAAAGGACCCCCTCATGCGGTACGGAAGCGCGGAAGAGTTTGCGGGGGACCTTCGGAGGTTCCTGGAAGGGGTTCCTGTTCTGAGTCGTCCGAGATCGACCGTTTCCAGGATGGTTCGGGGTGTCCGCCGGTTCCGTCGCAGGATGGTGACGGTCGGCATCCTCCTGGTCGCCGGAGTCGTCGCCGGGTACTTCGCCCTGGGCGGGGGGGGCGGATCCGATTCGCCCGGAGACCCGACTGGTTCCGAGGATGCCCGTGCCGAAGCGGAACCGTTTCTCCTGGAAGCCCGGGAAATCATGAAAAAGGCGGGCGTGATCAGGCCTGTTATCGCTGACCTCCAGAAGACATTGAGCGATATCGCGTTGCGCCTCGAAACGGCCGCCGGGAATCCCGAATCTTCCGTCCAGGAAGCCCTGCTCTCCGTCGCGAAGGATTACCGCGAGGCCTCCCGGCTGATCATGGCGGGGGGCGCCCGAAAAGACGCGATCCGGGATCTCCTCCGCGAAGCCGACTCGAAGAGGGAAGCCCTGGAGACGGTCACGGAAGGAATCAGTCCCGAGTTGCGCACCCACCTGAGATTCGCGGAGCAGGATCACAAGAAAGCGATCCGCCAGTGGGGACGCGTGTCGCTCTGGCCCGCCCAACTGGAACGAATGCTGGCGCTCGCGCTGGAACAGCTCGGAAAGGCGATTTCCCACGATGCCGGGTTCGCCGAAGCGCACCTCCTCCGGGGCCGGATCCTTCACCGTCTCTGGAGACTCGACGAAGCGGAAGCCTCACTGGAGAAGGCCGGATCGGATCCCGGTGCGCGCTTCGAGTACGGCTCCCTGCTCTTCACGAGATGGGCCCTGCTCCAGGCGGGTCCCCTCGTCATTCTTGATCGGGATGAAAACCCCCTCGCCCTCGACCCGATGGAAGGGGATACGTCCCGGATCGCACTTCCTCTCCGCGAATTCCTGGAGCGGGGACGGGACATTCCCCGCGAGAAAGATTTCCTCGCCCGGTCCATGCTCGAGATCATCGGGGAGAAGGTGCTCGATGGGACGGGGGTTCCCTCCATCATCCTGGACGTCGGATTCGACGAGGAGAGTGGGTCTCCCCGGGCGTACCGGACGCTCGGGTTCCTCTTCCGGGCGCGGAACAGGATCCGACGGTCGTACGAAAGTTTTTTCCGCGCGAGCCGGTCCGACTTTCTCTTTCCCCGGAACTTCCCGGGAGGCGTCGCCGTCTACCCGCGACCGGCGCTCCACCAACTCGGCCGAACCCTGGAGAAGGTCTCCCCGCCCACGGCGAGGTCGTTCTTCAATCTCGGGGTCGTGCGCCGCGCGCTCGGAGACGACGAGGGGGCGCGGCGGAACTTCGGGGCGTCGTTGAAAATAGACGCGGACTATTCCCCTGCGCGGATATGGCTCGCGCGGATGGATCTCCAGGATGCCCGGCTTCCACGCGAAGGCGAGGAGCCCTCGGGAAAACGGGTGCGGGCCGTGCGGGAATCCACCATCGGGTATTGTGACAAGGCTCTGGAAACGGACCCGGACGACTGGCGGGTGCGGGCCCTGCGCGCCGGGTTGCTCCTGGCTTCCGGCCGGGGGCTTTCCGTCTCGGAGGACCTGAAGACCCTCCTTCTTCTTCGCCCGGGGGATCCGTTCCTCCTCCATCTCCAGGCGTGGAGTTACCTGGTCCGGGGGGAACCGGACAGCGCTATGCGCAGCGCCACGCGCGCCATCCAGACGCTTCCTTCCTTCGCGAAAGCGCACGAGATCCGCGCCCGTTCCCGTATCCGGGTCCGCGATTTTGGAGGAGCGTTGGAGGATGTGAACCGGGCGATCCGTCTCCGGCCCGGGCTGGTTTCCGCGTATCTCACGAGGGCGGAGATCCGGGCGTCCCAGTCGGGGACCCGCACCGGGGTGATCGATCGTGACCTGCTCCGCGCGAGGGAAAGGGAACCGGAGAATCCCGAGGTCTGGTTCCGGAGGGGAGAGTTGATCGCCGCAAGGAGGGTGCACAATCCCTCCGAAAAAAATGAAAACATCCTGTTGTTGCGGAATTCTCTCGCCTGCTACGAGGAGGCGATCCGCGTCGACCCCGGTCATGCCGATGCGCACGCGATGCGCGCCACACGCCGGATCCAGGTGGGACTGGTCCCGACACTGGAAGAGTTGTCCGGCGTCATCGGGACCTTCCCCGAATGCGGTCTTGCCTGGTACTGGCGGGGATACTACCAATTCAGTTCCAAAAGATACGAACTGGCGATCCAGGATTGGGAAACGGCGTACCGGTTGATTCCCCGTCTGGGCCTCCTCATCAGGAAAAACCTGAACCAGGCGAGGGCACGGTTGGCGGGGGAAGGGGGGCAGGACCCGGACGACAGGAAGGTCCCCGTGTGGCGGCGGAAGGTCGAACATACCCACAAACATGTCGACGCGGGGGAGTACGCGAAGGCCCGGGAAGAATTCGCGGAGGTGGAGAAGTTGCTCCCGAGGGAGGTTCCGGAAAACGCCGACGATGTCCGGTGGCTCATCATGTACGCTTACAATTACGCATGTGTCCTGGCGGTCGGCGCCGCGCAGGCGGACGAGGCCGGGAAAAAAGAGATGAACGACCGCGCTTTGAAGTGGCTGGAAGCGGCCTGCCGGCTGGGATGGCGGGAATGGAAGGATCGATGCCACATCAACGGTATGGAACACATGAGGAAAGACGGGGATCTCCGGGGACTGTTCGATCATCCCCGTTTCAAACGGCTCGTCGGTTACTCGGAAGAATAGGATGGATACCTGCTCCCTCTCCCTCGATCCCGCCCGTTTCGATCCCGACAGGCTCGCCCCCGTGGGGAAGGCCCTTCGCGAGGGGGGACTGGTCGCCTTTCCGACCGAAACGGTTTATGGATTGGGGGTGAATCTCGAGGATTCCGGGGCGGTCCGCCGGCTTCTCGCCCTGCGGAAGAGCCCCCCCGACAGGGCGCTGACGATTCATGTCGCGGACCGGGAGGACGTTCTCCGTCATGTTCCGGGCGACCTTCCCGTGGTGGTCCAGCGTCTCATCCGGAAACACTGGCCCGGGCCCCTGACCGTTCTCGTCGATGACGGAAATAATACGGTCGGACTGCGCATGCCCGATCACCCCGTCGCGCGCGCCCTGATCCGCCAGGCGACCGTTCCGGTGGGGGCTCCCTCGGCGAACCACGCCGGGGCCCCGCCTGCGACCGACGCCGACGGGGTGCGAAAGCTCTTCGACGGTGCATTGGACTGGATCGTCGACGGCGGCCCGTGCCGTCATTCCGCTGCATCCACCATCGTGCGGGTCCGGGGTCGGGAGTTGGAGGTTGTTCGCGAAGGTGCGATTTCGAACGAGGAGGTTGCCTTGGCCCGAACGCGCGTGATCCTGTTTGTCTGCACCGGGAATACCTGCCGAAGTCCCATGGCGGAAGCGCTTCTTCGGAGTCTCCTGGCGAAACGGCTCGACGTTTCTCCCGGGGAGTTGGAGAACCACGGGTACCGGGTGCTCTCCGCCGGAACCGCCGCGGGAAGCGGCATGCCCGCGAGTCGCGAGGCGGAAATCGCCGTCGAGGAACTCGGTTCCGATCTCTCCGGACACGAATCCTCCCCCGTCTCCATCTCGATGGCGGAGGACGCGGACCATATTTTCACGATGACCGGACGCCACCGTGAACAACTCGCGGGATGGATGCCCGAACTCACGGACCGGATGGAACTCCTGGACCCGGCCCGGCATGACGTTCCCGATCCCATCGGGGAACCCCTCGAGGTCTATCGAAAGGCCGCCCGTTCGATTCTCTCTTTCCTGGAAAAACGATTGGAGTCCCTTCTGAAATGAAAATCGCCATCGGTTCCGACCACGCGGGCTTCGAAGTCAAGGAAGAGCTGAAGCGGACGCTGGAGAGGGAAAGCCACGAACTCGTTGACGTGGGAACGGACTCGACGGAGTCCTGCGACTACCCCGACTTCGCGGGAAAAGTGGCGAGGGCGGTCGCGGCCGGCGAGGTGGATTGCGGCGTTCTCGTCTGCGGCACCGGCATCGGGATGTGCATCACGGCGAACCGGGTTCCCGGAGTTCGCGCCGCGCTGGTCACCGACGCGTTCACGAGCGAGATGAGCCGGCTTCACAACGACGCCAACGTCTTCTGCGCCGGGTCGCGCGTCCTTTCCGTCGACATGATCGAGGATTGCCTGCGCCTCTGGATGAAGACCGCCTACGAAGGCGGGAGGCACGACCGGAGGGTGGGGAAGATCGAGGAGGCGCGGAACGGGTGAAGTGATTCCCGTTTACTCCGGGTCCTTCGGAAGGGTCGGCTCCCTTTTCACCATCCCCTCCCGGTCCAGCCAGGTTTCGATCGCGTCGCGAAGTTCCACGTACTTGTCCAGGTAGGCCCGGTCGATCTGGTCGTCGGAATATCCCGCCTCCAGGTCGATTTTCTTCGAGACCGCCTCGTGGAAATCCAGCATGAGACGAAACCTCCGGTACACGAACGAGATGATGGCGATATAGGCCACGACCGCCGTGCTCGCGACCAGGAGCGCCCCGATGACGACATAAATTGACTGTTCGTACCCTGCCACCCAGCTGTTCCTTTCCTGTAGTCCTCTTCCCCAAGAGGACATACCCCGTTGACTCATCGGCTGGAACCGGGGGAACCTTCAGTCGCCCTTTGACCCATTTATGGGTTACTTCCAGCCGGCGAGGACGTGCAACTGGGGGAGGACGAGGACGGGGAGGCCCTCTTTTTCGATGGATCGGCGCGCCCGGGCCAGGAGATTTTCGCCGGGAGGGACGGTCTCGGGGTTGACCGGCGTGGCGATCTGGAGGATCACCGGGATATCCCGTCCTTCCCGTGCGATGATCCGGGCGGCGCGGGCGATCTCGTCGAGCCGGGCATCCGCGGTCGTCACGATTTTCACGAAACGCTTCCCGCGGGCGAGGGCGAGGCAGGCTGCGAATTCCTCCTCCCGCATTTCCACGCCGGGCGTGGAGGGAAGCTTGTAGTCCAGCGCGAAGTAATCGAACGCGTCCGCCACCTTTTCAAACGCCCGCGGAAGGGTCGCGCTGGTATCGATATAGGTTTCGAGTCCTCCCTTGCGCGTTTCCAGCGCGAGTTCCCGGAGGAAGCCGGGCTGAAGGAGCGGTTCTCCCCCGGTGAAGCTGACGGAATGGAATTTTTCCCGGGCCGCCCATTTCCGGACGACAGCGATGACGTCGGAGGAATCCGCCGGGTTTGCGAAAGTCTCCCCTCCGCAGGTCCAGGTTTTCGAGCGGGTCCACGATTCCGGCGTGTCGCAATAGCCGCAACGGAGGTGGCACCCGGAAAGGCGCGCGAAAATCTGCCGGACGCCCGCGTAGGGACCCTCCCCCTGCCAGGAGCGGAACATTTCCAGCATGTTTCCCCTCACAGGCCCGCCCCGATCGTTCTCAGGCAGGACTCGCACTTTCGGCACCACGTCCGGCCTCCTTCGTAACAGGGCCAGACGTGTTCCAGTGGCGCCCCGAGTCTTTTCCCGAGCCGGACGATCCCCTTCTTGTCGAGTGCCCCCGTCCCGCTGATCACCCGTACCCCGTTTGCGGTGGAGAAGGCGAGCGCCCCGTTGATCGCCTCCAGGTATTCCCGCGAATTGTCCGGGAACGTTTCAGCCTCCTCCCGGTTGAAGCCGGTGACGAGTCGTTTCGCGCCGAGAGCCTCGGCATGGGCGGCCCCGATTTCGAGGAAGGAGCCGTTGCGGTTAGGGACCCAGACCGCCTTCGCGCTCGCCGGGGACATCTCGTTTTTGGGAAGACGGGCCCTCCGGTTGACAAGCGCGCTGGAGGTGATTTTCGCCAGCCAGGGAAGGGCGATCTTCCTGTGGGGAATTCCGTAATGGCGGGTGATCTTCTTCGCGGCCGCGGCCTCCTTCTTCGCCGCCCTCTGCCCGTAGTCGAAGGTGAGGGCGAGGATGATTTTCATCTTCCGCCGCGCATGGGCCACCGCGACGGTCGAATCGAGTCCCCCGGAAAGAATTGCGACCGCTTTCATGATGGGGGATTATAGGGAAATGCGCGCCTTCCTCGCCATCCCATTTCCGGTCGAACTGCGGAGCCGCGTGGAGGCTCTTCAGCGGGCCCTGATGCGGGCGGACGCCGACGTCCGATGGATCCCGCCGGGGAACCTGCACGTCACGCTGAAATTCCTGGGCGAGATCGGGGAGGAAGATCCGGCCCGGATCTCGGAGCTTCTTCGACCCGAAATAGCGCGATACGGCCCCCTGGACCTTCACTTCGAAGGGGTGGGACGGTTCCCGAAAGGCGGGCCTCCCCGCGTGATCTGGGTGGGGTGCCAGGGAGACGTTTCAAAGGTAACCGGGCTGGCTCAACTGGCGACGCGGGTGGCGACACTCATCGGGGTCCCGGAAGAACCCAGGTCCTATTCTCCCCACCTGACGATCGGGCGGGTGAAGTCGGGGCGCAACCGCGAATCCCTGCTTCGCGCGATGGGCGCGCGGGCGGACGAGGTGATCGGTCCCCTCCACGTGGACCGGGTCTGTCTTTACCGGAGCAGGCTCACGCCCGGAGGCGCGATCCACGCGGTGGAGGAAGAATACCCGCTATGACCACTCCGAAACCTTGCCGAGGCTCATCAGGAACTCCGCGTTCGACTTGGTCTTGCGCACCTTGTCGATCAGCGACTCCATCGCCTCGATCAGCTTCAACTCGGCCAGCACCTTGCGGAGAAGCCAGATCATCTTGAGCTCGTCCGCGTGCAGGAGCAGTTCTTCCTTTCTCGTGCCCGAGCGGGTCAGGTCGAACGCGGGGAAGATCCGCCGGTCGGCCAGTTCCCGCACCAGGTGCAGTTCGCTGTTTCCGGTTCCCTTGAACTCTTCGAAGATGACGTCATCCATCCGGCTGCCGGTTTCGACGAGACAGCTTCCGATGATCGTGAGGGAACCGCCTTCCTCCACCTTCCGCGCGGCGCCGAAGAATCGCTTCGGCCCCTGGAAAGCGGTGGAGTCGATTCCCCCCGAGAGGATCCGGCCCGAGTGGGGGGCCATCGTGTTATAGGCGCGCGTCATCCGGGTGATCGAGTCGACCAGCACGACGACGTCCTTGCCGAACTCGACCATGCGTTTCGCCTTCTCCAGCACCATCTCGGTGACCTGGAGGTGGCGCGCCGGCGGTTCGTCGAAGCAGGACGCGATCACTTCCGCGTCTCCCTTGAGGGTCCGGCGGAAATCGGTCACCTCTTCCGGTCGCTCGTCGATCAGGAGAACGAGGAGTTCCACCTCGGCGTGGTTTTTCAGGACGGCGTTGGCGATCTTCTGGAGGAGGATCGTCTTTCCGGTCCGGGGTGCCGCGACGATCAGGCCTCGCTGGCCCTTCCCGAGCGGGGCGATCATGTCCATGATCCGGAGCGACATCTCGTTCTGGTCCACGTCGCCGATTCGTAAACGTTCGTTCGGGTGGAGCGGCGTCAGGTTTTCGAACGCGACCCGTCCCTGGAGCTCGTCCGGGTTTTCGTGGTTGATCGCTTCCACTTTCAGGAGGGCGAAGTACTTCTCCCCGTCCTTCGGTTGCCGGATCTGTCCGCTGATGATGTTCCCGGTGCGCATTCCGAACCGGCGGATCTGCGAAGGGGAGATATAGATGTCGTCGGGGCAGGGGAGGAAGTTGTACTTCGGGGAACGGAGGAAGCCGAATCCCTCGGGAAGAACTTCCAGGACGCCCTCTCCGAAGAGGAGCCCGTTTTGTTTCGCCTTCTCGCGGATGATCTTGTAGATCAGGTCCTGCTTCTTCAGGCCGACGACTTCGCCGATGCGTTCCTTTTTCGCGAATTTCAGGAGTTCCGCGACGGTGCAGTCCTGGAGCTTGGAGAGGTAGATTTCCTCCCGCTTCACCCGCTCGTAATTCTCGTTGGTGGGGATGCGGGGAGGGGCTTTCTTCTCCGGGACTCCGTCCCCGGCCTTCGCCTTCTCTTTCGGCTTGCCTTCGGTGGCCACCGGCGGAGCGGTTTTTTCGGGCGCTTTCTCTTTCGACTTGCCTTCGGTGGCCGTCGGCGGAGCGGTTTTTTCGGGCGCCTTCTCTTTCGACTTGCCTTCGGTG
>PVBE010512800.1_pt1 | contig 15741 bp, 12 predicted proteins | sample 1631181 | NCBI WGS metagenome assembly PVBE01 (sample SAMN08397723, study PRJNA350692) | Marine metagenome, whole genome shotgun sequencing project. | isolation source: water | place: Pacific Ocean | collected 2012-04 | reverse complement strand
GGTACACTTTCACGCCGCCCTTGACACTCGGGTCCCAATGTGTCCCACTTCCGCTGGTTGCTAACAATCAGGCCACCGTTTCTGTTGAACGTCAGTGTCTCCCCATTTACCAGCGCCAGAAAAACCCCGGTCGAGCCCACCGCACGCTTCTCCGTGTTCTGCGGCCCCGGGAACGGCGAAAGGGTCCCACCGGCATAGAACACCACCAGGTTCGTCCCGTTGACCGAATCGTTGTAGACGGGCTCCTCGCTCAGCATAGAGAACGGATACGCCACGTCCTGGCCGCCGGCACTGAGGCCCACCACACGCATCAAGGTTGGCAGCCTCGTGTCCGGGGCTCTATTCAGCAGGTCCGGGTACGAATAAGGCGAATCGTAGACCACGTAAGATGGCGAGTCGTAGTTGACCCCCGAGTTGAGGTCTCTAACCAGCAGGCACCCATCCGGGTACGCCTCGCGGAACTCCCTCCAGGAAACCACCGAGGCTGGGATGAACGTCAGAATGGTTCCTGTAAGCTCGCCCACGATGGCCTCGCCGCTGATCTGCTGCCACCAGGACTCGGTCTGGCGGTCCCACATTATCAGGTCGCTGAATCGCACGTTTCCGCTGACCCCGGAGTCAAGGGTCATCCCGTTTACTTTCCTTTTGAACACGATGGCGCTGTTGCAGAGCGGGCAGAAGGTCACAACAACCGGAACGACGCCTAACTCGTCGTTCACGATCTCGTGCTTGACCAGGATGGCCAGCGGATAGGCCCTGGCGTCGCCGTTCACCTCGACCGTGAAGACAGGCTCCTCGTCGTTCATGTATTCCGGGGCCTCGGATACACGGAGGAACGTCGGATGGTCTATCGGCGGAATCAGGTCCTCAAGCCCGCGGGGGAAATCTCGTCGTAGGACACCGAGTGTTTTGTAAAGTCGGTCTTCCAGTCCAGGAGCATGTAAGACGGTAGCCTGCTGTCGTTGACCTGCCGGGTGGTAACCGGTGACGTCGTCGCTACGGGCACCGACGTGGTCGCCACCGGGCTTCGGACCGGGGCCGAGAATGGGACGAACGTCGGGGCCACGGGCGTCTTCGAGTCATCGCCGCACGCTGCCAGCAGCACCGCGGCCCCCCCTCCGGCCAAGAAAGCGATGATAATCCGAAACTTCAACAAATACTCCACACAGGTCCTCGACGGCCTCGGCGAAAGTCCTCCTGGCCTTTAGATGCGAAATTATCCGTTTTAGATGGCGTCGCCCGGCAACGATCGGGCCCCCTCCTGACTTGTTACGAGCGCCGGAAGCCAACGGTTCACCAACCGCCTCACGAACACGCGTATTCCTGTTGACACCTCTACGGTATCTAAATATGATACCAGCTATGAGGGCCATATCCTTATCGTGTGCGTGATCGCACTAGCACCGGCATATGGGAGTGAACCAATGGAACATCTGATCTGGCTCAACGGCGAGTATGTCCCCAGGAACGAAGCTAAAATCAGCATGTCTGACCGGGGCTTCCGTTTAGGAGACGTGGTCTTCGACACCTCCAGGACATTCGACGGCAAGGTCTTCAAAGCCAGGGACCACGTCGGCCGCCTGTACCGCTCGCTCCAGTACACACGCATCGATCCCGGCGTGACTGCCGATGAGATGGAGCAGCTAACGCTGGAGGTCGCCCAGCGCAACGACGAGATCAGGGCGCCCGGCGACGACTACATGGTCACCCAGATCGTGACCAGGGGAGAGGGAGGCCGCGTCAGCCAGCCCATGAAGGCCAACCTCGCCATCTGGATCGACCCCATCGACTATGTGCGGTACGACACCCTGTACCAGGACGGCGCCCACGTGGTGATTCCAAAGACCAGGTCCTACTCCCCCGACCAGCTCGACCCCAAGATCAAGCATTACAGCCGCCTGAACTTCGTGCTCGGCGACCTGGAGGCCGCCGACGTGGACCCCGAGGCATTTCCCCTGTTTCTGGACACCGACGGCAACGTCACCGAGAGCGCGGGAGCCAACTTCTTTATCGTGACCGGCGGTGTGCTGCGTACTCCGGGCGACCGGAGTACGCTCCAGGGCGTGTCTCGGGCCACCCTACTCGAGCTGGCCCAAAGGCTCGGAATCCCGACCTCTGAGGAGCCGCTGCAGCCCTACGATGTCTACACCGCCGACGAGGCCTTCCTTTGCAGCACCCCGTACTGTCTGCTGCCTGTTGGACGGGCCGATAACAGGTCGCTCGGCGAGTCCGTTCCGGGTCCGGTCACCCGGCAGCTTCTCGCCGCCTGGAGCGAGATGGTCGGCTTGGACATCGTGGACCAGGCGGCCCACCGCGCCTCCGTACTGTCGTCCACCAACGGATAACGGACCGACTGACCCTCCGGGCACAGATGCGCTCGACCTTTCATGCCAACGCCTAGAAATTATCTCAAAATTCCTTTGGGAGAAGTCCAGACCCCGACCTGCCGGGGACAGGCTTTGCACACAAAGTCGGCCAGAAACCTGAAAATGCTCATAACGGGGTGTGCAGAGGGGCAGAGCCCCTTTGCCGGGGGCACGGGGGTGTCCCCCGATTTCTCTCTTTATCACCCCCTTCCTGGCCAGGAAGGGGGCCGGGGGGATGGTCGAATCCGGTGTCCAGCACTTTGAGTGGGACCCCAGGCCACGGGCTTTTAGTGCAATGCCCCGGGGACGAGTTCTGGGCAAGAATAAATACCTTTGTGGGCAGGCGGATGGGTGTAAACCACCTCCCATTTCGAGATGATTCTTAGTCTCCCCAAGCGGGTGAATGGGGAAAAAGATTAGTCCGTCGAGAGGTACCCCAATGGCTCTGACAATCTCGGCAAAAAACCTGGGAATATTTGCCTCCGACTGGTTCTGCCCGCGCTGCGCCTGGGTGCGACTGCACGTCAAACCCCTGCCCTTCCAGACGTTTCCCGGCATCTTCAGCAGCATAGACAGGTATAACAAGCTGATCGTCCACGGCTTCTTCGACCGCGAGAATAGGCTCCCGTCATGGCTGGGCCGGTTTGGCGACATCGAGTGCTACGTCCCACCGCCTCACTGGCGAAAGTTCTCCATCGTAGACCCCGCGACCGGCACGACACTCCGTGGTGAGGCCGACGGCATATTCAAGATGACGGACGGCCCTCACACCATCGTGGACTACAAGACCGCTCGGTACACACCCGGTCAGGAGGCCCTGTTCGATCTGTACGAGGCCCAGCTCAACGCGTACGCGTACATAGGGGAGCGGCTCGACCTGAGCCCGGTTAACCAACTGGCCCTGGTATACATGGAGCCCATGACCGACGATGAGACGGCCCAACAGCCCGGGATGACCGATGTCGCCGGGTTCTCCCTCGGCTTCAGGGCCAACATCGTGCCGGTCGAGCTGAAGCCGGAGCGGATGATCCCACCCCTGCTTAAGACAGCCACCGAGATTTACGAGATGGACGAGCCTCCTGCGGGGACCGATCGTTGCAAAGACTGCGACGCCTCCAGAGGGCTTTTGGAGGCGCTCCGGTGACGTCAACTACCCCTGGCCGCATTCCTCGTGGCCACGACTAATCCCCATAACCTTATTGAGGGAGCCCAGAGGGGGAACTCCCCGGATACTAAAAACCATTGCCGGTGGCCGGGTGTCCCGACGCATCGGGACTCCGATACTCATATCGGAGGGAAAAGTCACCTGGGTTTTTAGATAGCCTCTTGGAGACCCCGGCGTCGGACCGCCATTGACGATGCCTGGGCGCCACATTACACTAGCGCCTGTTCAGCGCTCCCGCAGGTCCTCACCGGTCCGGTTTATATACAAGAAAGTAAAAGTGTGGTGGTTCAAAATTCAGGCAATAATGGCAGGCGACGCGTCGTCGTCGTCGGAGCGGGCATAGTCGGAGCATCCATCGCGTTCCACCTGTCACGGCGCGACGTGGCCCTGACCGTCATCGAAAGCGGTCAGCCGGGCTCAGGCACCTCCGGCCGTTCCTTCGCTTACCTGAACTCCTTCGGCAAGGAGCCTCTCTTCTACCACGATCTCAACCGTCGCTCCATGGACTCATGGGACCGGTTTGCCCGCCGGCTGGGCGTCGATGTTGGTCTCCGCTGGGGTGGTAAACTGCAGTGGGAATCCTCCGAACAGGGCACGGACCAACTCCGCGAGAGGGTGGAGAAACTCCAGGCTCGTGGGTATCCCTGCCGTCTCATCGACGGGGCTGAGATGCGACGGATCGAGCCGGGTATTTCCCCTGGCGGAGTGACAGCCGCTGTTTATTGTGAGAACGAAGGACAGGTGGACCCGCCCAGCGTGGCCGATGCCTGCCTGGAACGGGCACGCGAGGCTGGAGCCCGGGTGCTGTTGGACACACCTGTCACCGGCATCACAATGGGGCGCCGAGAGGACAGTGAGACCGGTGTCACCGCTGTCCGGACCGCCGGTGGAGACATTGAGTGCGACATGCTGGTGCTGGCGGCCGGCGTTGGGACCACGCCTCTCGCCGCATTGGTCGGGCTGGACATCCCGCAGCCCGAGAGCCCCGGCGTCCTGATACACACCGACCCACGACCGCCGCTCCTCCAGACCGTTTCCGTCGTCTACGCGCCACCGCTCGATGAGGGAAGCGGCGAGGTTCATCTGCGCCAGCGGGCCGATGGTTCCGTCATGATCGGTATCGGCACGCAGGAGAGTCTGAGTAAAGACAACTCGCAAGAGAACACCGAACGCCTGCTGTCCCGTGCCAGAAAAATTCTGCCGGCCCTCGCCGGCGCCAGGGCCATCCCCATGCCCATCGGCTACCGGCCCATGCCATCCGACGGCCTGCCGATAATCAGCTTCACCGGACCGGTCCCCAACCTCTACGTAGCCCTGATGCACAGCGGCGTGACCCTCGCTCCCATTGTGGGAGAGCTGGCCACCCTGGAGATCGTTGACGGGGCCTGCGTGGAGATACTGGAGCACTACCGCCTGAGCAGGTTCGACTAGTGCCCATGCCAAAATCGATACAGGAACCTCCAATAAATCCCCACACAAGGGGAGTCCAGAGGGGTTTTAACCCCTCTGGTGGGGGTCTGGGGAACCCCTCAGTTTCACTTATTTCCCCATCTCCCTTTGAAGGGAGATGGGGATACAGGGGGTGAGAGTTTTAAGAGAGGCGCACTTATTTTGGAAGAGAACCCCTCGGGCAGGGCATAGCCAATAATGCCGTCGCCACCCTATTAATATCCTCACTGGAGACTGAAATAAAAGAGGTGCCAGAATGGCAAAAGCGGTACAATCCAAATCCGCCGGAGAGCCCGATGCACTCGACAGCCTGGTCGACAACGTCCTCAGATGGCGTTGCATAGGCCCTCACCGGGGCGGGCGCGTAGTCGCCGTCGCCGGTGATCCCGTGGACTCCAACGTTTTTTACTTCGGTGCCTGTGCCGGTGGGGTATGGAAGACCACCGACGGCGGCACCTACTGGCAGAACGTCTCCGACGGCTTCTTCAATACCGCCGCCGTGGGAGCCATTGCCGTCGCCGATTCCGACCCCAACGTGATCTACGCGGGGACCGGCGAGTCCTGCATTCGCATCGACGTCTCCCACGGCGACGGTGTCTACCGCTCCACCGACGCGGGAGATACCTGGAAGCACCTGGGACTGGACGACACCAGGCACATCGCCCGCATCCGGGTCCATCCCCGGGACCCCGATCTGGTCTACGTCGCCGCGCTGGGCCACGCCTTCGGGCCCAACGAGGAGAGGGGCGTCTTCCGGTCCCGAGACGGCGGCGAGAACTGGGAGAAAGTGCTCTACGTCGGCGACAAGGCCGGCACCGTCGACCTGTCCCTCGACGCCACCAACCCGCGCGTCCTCTACGCGTCCATGTGGGAGACCCGCCGCACATTCTGGGACATGTCCAGCGGCGGGCCCGATAGCGGCATATACAAGTCCACCGACGGCGGCGACACCTGGACCGCACTCCACGACAATCAGGGCATGCCCCAGGGACTCATGGGACGCATCGGCATCGCCGCCTCTCCGGCCAAACCGGGCCGCGTCTGGGCGCTCATCGAGGCCGAAGAGGGGGGCCTGTTCCTATCTGACGACGGAGGCTCCACCTGGGAGCGGCTTTCGGACAGCGCGGACATCCGGGGCCGCCCCTGGTACTACTCCCACATCTTCGCCGATCCGCAGGACGCTGAAACCGTCTGGTCACTGTCCTTCCAGGTCTGGAAGTCCACCGACGGCGGCCGCACCTTCACCCAGGTAACCACGCCTCACGGGGACAACCACGACCTCTGGATCGACCCGCGCAACACCCAGCGCATGGTAGAGGGCAACGACGGAGGGGCCTGCGTCTCCTATAACGGCGGCGCGACATGGTCCACCATCTTCAACCAGCCCACTTCCCAGTTCTACCGGTTGGCCGTCGACAACCAGGTCCCCTATCGGGTCTACGCCACCCAGCAGGACAACAGCGCCGTCAGCGTGCCCAGCAGGTCTTTCAAAGGCGCCATCCTCTGGGAGGACTGCTATACCGTCGGCAGCTCAGAGAGCGGCCACATTGCCGTCAAGCCCGACGACCCCAACATCGTCTACTCCGGTGCCATCGGAAGCGCTCCCGGCGGCGGAGGGATACTCCTTCGTTACGACCATCGCACCGGCCAGGTACGCATGGTCACCGTGTGGCCCGAGGACTACCGTGGCTGCGATCCCGGTGACATGAAGTACCGCTTCTCCTGGACCTACCCCATCGCCTTCTCGCCCCACGACTCCAACACCCTGTACGTGGCGGGCAACGTCGCCTTCCGCTCCACCGACGAAGGCCATAGCTGGGAGGCCATCAGCCCCGACCTGTCCCGCAACGACCCGGAGAAACAGAAGATCTCCGGTGGCCCCATCACCAAGGACGGCGGCGGCGCCGAAGTCCACTGCACCATCTACGCCTTCGTCGAGTCACCTCACGAGCCGGGCGTCCTCTGGGCCGGCACCGACGACGGCCTAATCCACATCTCTCGCAACTACGGTCAGAGCTGGGACGACGTAACGCCCCGAGAACTGCCCGAGTGGGCCCAGGTCTCCACCATCGAGGTCTCGCCCCACGACCCGGCCACCGCCTACGTGGCCGCCACCCGCTACAAGTTCGACGACAACAGGCCCTACCTGTTCAAGACAGCCGACTACGGCAAAAGCTGGCGACGCATTACAAAGGGCATTCCCGACCACGACTTCACCCGCGTCATCCGGGAAGACCCGGCCCGGCCGGGCCTGCTCTACGCCGGCACCGAGTCCGGGGCCTACGTCTCCCTGGACGACGGGGCCTCCTGGCAGTCGCTTAAGGGCAACCTGCCCGCCGTGTCCATCTACGACCTGAAGGTCAAGGACAGCGACCTGGTCGCGGCCAGCCATGGACGCTCCTTCTGGGTCCTCGACGACCTGACTCCGCTGCGCCAGTTCACCGGTGAAATCAAGCGTAACACCGTCCACCTGTTCGCGCCCCGGCCCACTTACCGGATGCTGCCCCAGGTCGGCGCTATCCCGGGTGGCGGCCCTGGCAAGAGCTACGCCGTCAGCCTGCTGGGAGTCCCCGGTACCTCCGTCTTGAAGAAGACGCCCCAGGGTAGGCGCAAAAGATTCTTCCTCGACGCCGGCCAGAACCCGCCCGGCGGAGTCATTGTCGCCTACTACCTGGGCGAGAAACCGGACGGTGACCTGACGCTGGCTTTCCTGGACACGCAGGGCAAAGTTATCAAAAAATTCTCCAGCAAGACGGACGACGATGAGGAGGAACAGGAAAAATTCTGGGAGCCCAAGGCCCCGGCCCAGGCCGGCATGAACCGGTTCGTCTGGAACATGCGGTATCCAGGCCCCGAAAGGATTCCCGGTGACGACACCGCGAAAAAAAAGACCGGCGGCCCTTCGGCGGCTCCATTAGCTCCTCCGGGGACATATCGCGTCGAGCTGTCAGTCGCCGGTCAGACCTACGCCCAGTCCTTCGAGACGCGTAAAGACCCACGCAGCTCCGCGACTCAAGAGGACCTTGAAGAGCAGTTCACCCTCCTGCTCAAGATCCGGGACAGGATATCCGAGACCCGCGGGGCCGTCGGCAAAATCAGGAGCGTCCGTCAGCAGGTCGAGCAGTGGGAGGGCAGGGCGGACGGCCACTCCGAATTTGGCGCTGTCTCCGAGGCGGCAAAGGCTGTCTCCAAGGCGGCAGAGAAACTACATGAAAGACTATCGGCCGTTGAGGACGAGCTTATCCAGGTAATCCCGGCCAAGGACACCCCCGACAATCCTCCGGTACGCTTGAGCGACAAGCTCATGGCCCTGCCCGCGGTCGTGTCCAGCACCGACGCCCGGCCGACCCGTGGGTCCTACGACGTCTTCGAAGACCTCTCGGCCCGCGTCGAGAGTCAGTTACAGCGTCTTCAGGACGTGATCGACACCGACCTCTCCGACTTCCTGGACCTCCTCCGCCGTCTGGATATACCTCCCATCGTGCCGTAAGACCTGCGCGAGAACCAATGGTGCTGTAGGGGCAGGTTTCAAACCTGCCTCTACACCTGGGGGTGGTAACAATATCCATCCCGCGCGAAGCGCGAGGCGGGAAGTGGGACATAGCAGTGGGGCGGGGCACACATAGTTACCCACGAAGCGAGAGGTAGACAGCGTGGGTAAACCCACCACCTGAATTCCACCTTCACCCATCTGGCACTCGTCGCCACTGTCAATCCGACCCCGACTCACCCACCACTGTCATTCTGAGCATAGCGAAGAATCTGGGGCGGGGCTCGCATTAGCCTGTACAGAGGACGGAGGGTTGGAGAATGAGAACCCCGCCTCTCCTTCGTGACTCATGCGGAGACACAAAAAAGAGAGACGCAACGGTAGGGGCAGGTTTCAAACCTGCCCGCAATTATCCCTGGGGTGGGGCCAACCTTTGACCGGGCGAAGCCCGGGGTGGGCCGGGTGGGCAACAACATTGGGTGGGGCTCCCTTCCTGTCTGTATCCTGCCAGAGCGTGCTGTTCACATCCAATCCCTCTGCTATAATTGTAACCCGGCCGTGAAACCCCGACTTGAAGAACGACGAGGATACAGTGCCTGACAAACATACCCTGAGCGAAGCCGAAAGGACCGAGCCCCTGGACCTGGACAAAATCGTCTCCCTCTGCAAGCGCAGGGGTTTTATTTTTCAGAGCAGCGAGATCTACGGCGGACTCGCCAGCACCTGGGACTACGGCCCCATGGGCGTCGAGCTTAAGCGCAACATCAAAGACGCCTGGTGGAGGGCCATGGTCTGGGGCCGCGACGATATGGTGGGCCTCGATGCCGCCATCCTCATGCACCCCGACGTCTGGCGGACCAGCGGTCACATAGACAACTTCACCGACCCGCTGGTCGAGTGCAAGGCCTGCCACCAGCGTTTCCGCGCCGACCAGTTGGCCGGGGAGACCTGCCCGAACTGCGGCGGCGAATTCACCGCCCCCAAAAAATTCAACCTCATGTTCAAGACCTTCATGGGACCGTTGGAAGACGAGGCCGACGTCGTCTACCTCCGACCCGAGACCGCCCAGGGTATCTTCGTAAACCTAAACAACGTACTGACCACCACAAGGAGAAAAATACCCTTCGGCATCGCCCAGATCGGAAAGGCATTCCGTAACGAGATCACCACCGGCGGCTTCATCTTCCGCACCCGCGAGTTCGAGATGATGGAGATCGAGTACTTCGTGAAACCGGGCGACGACGAGGAGTGGTTCCAGAGATGGGTCCAGCAGGCCAGACAATGGTACATCGACCTGGGCGTCAAGGACGAAAAACTCCGGGTCCGGGCCCACGACCCGAAAGAACTCTCCCACTACTCCAAGGCCACTAGCGACATCGAGTATTCCTTCCCCTGGGGATGGGGAGAGATAGTGGGAATAGCCAACCGCACCGACTTCGACCTCAGGGCCCACTCCGAGAGCAGCGGCGAGTCACTGACATACTTTGACGACGAGACCCAGCAGCACATAACGCCCTACGTCGTCGAGCCCTCGGCAGGCGTTGATCGGGCGGTCATGACCTTCCTGGTGGACGCCTACACAGAGGAGGAGGCGCCCTCTGCGTCCGGAAAGATCGAACGGCGTGTGCTGCTAAAGCTCCACCCCGCCCTGGCGCCGGTCAAGGTCTCGATACTGCCCCTGAGCCGCAACGAGACCCTGGTGCCGCTGGCCCGGGAGGTCTACGACACCGTGCGTCGCTCAGGTGCCGTCACCGGCGTGGTCCAGTACGACGACGCCCAGAGCATCGGCCGCCGATACCGCCGGCAGGACGAGATCGGCACGCCACTCTGCGTAACCGTCGACTTCGACTCCCTGGAAGACAACGCAGTCACCATCCGGGAGCGCGACTCCATGGCCCAGGTCCGCGTCCCCATCCCCGACCTCCCTCGCCGGCTTGGCGAGAAACTGGGGACCTGACGCGCCACCCCTTTGACCAATCGGTACTCTACCCATGCGCATCATCCACACCGCCGACATACACATAGGCGTCGAGAACTACGGCAGGGTTGACCCCGCCACCGGCCTCTCCTCGCGACTCACCGACTTCCTGGCCGCCTTCGACCAGGTCGTCGATTACGCGCTGGAAAACGGCGCGGACCTGGTCCTCTGTTGCGGCGACGCCTACAAGAGCCGTGACCCTAGCCAGACACACCAGCGCGAGTTCGCCAAACGCGTCGCCCGGCTTGCCACGGCCGGCATCCCCGTCTTCATCGTCGTGGGCAACCACGACATGCCCCACGTCTTCGGCCGTGCCACCGCCCTGGAGATCTTCTCCACCCTCGATGTAGCAAACGTCCACGTCGGCGACAGCCCCGACACCTACCTGGTCAAGACCGCCGCCGGCCCGCTACAGATCGTCGCCGTCCCCTGGATACGCCGCGGCGCGTTCCTGGCCAGGGAGGAGACCCGCGGCCTGACGCCTGACCAGGTAAATAACGCTATGGAAGAACGGCTGGACCGTATCATTGGTGCCCAGGCCGCGAGCCTGGACACTGACGTGCCCGCCGTGCTGGCCGGGCACCTCACCGTAAGCGGGGCCACAACCAGCTCCGAGCAGTCGATGATGCTGGGCCGAGACCCCGTGCTCACCAAAAGCAGCGTCGCGCTGCCCCAGTTCGACTACGTCGCACTGGGACATATCCACAAGCACCAAATCCTCGGACGCGACCCACACGTAGTATATAGCGGTAGCCTCGAGCGGATTGACTTCGGCGAGGAGAACGACGAGAAGGGTTTCTGCGTCATCGACCTGGACCCCGCTCAGCCGGCAGGGTCCAGGCTCCAGGCCTTCTCTTTCGAAAGGGTCGACGCGCGGACGTTCCTCACCATCTCGGTGAAGGTCCGCCCCGACGACACGGATCCCACAGAAACCGTGCTGAAGGAGGTCTCCAGGCACTACATAGATGGTTCCATAGTGAGGCTGCAAATCCAGGTCCCCGCCGAGCTGGAGGGCCATCTCCGCGACGGAGAGGTCAGGGGCGCACTGGAAAACGCCCACTTCGTGGCCTCCATATCCAAAGAAGTGCTAGACAGACCTCGGACCAGACTGGGGCCGGGCTACTCCCGGGGACTGGACCCGCGAGAAGCCCTGGATGTCTACCTGGCCACCCGCGACATCTCGGAGGACCGGACCGAGCTGCTGAGGAGCCACGCCGAGCGGTTGATGGAAGAACAGGCCCCCGACTAAGCCCTTCTGGGTCGCTGGGAAACTGGGATTCCTTCCAAAGGCACCCGTCCCGGATGAACCGTAAGACCACGCCACGGCATCCAAAATAATGATCGACCGGTTCTTGACCACCGAAAATGATGGAGGACCATATTGGGCGTCTTACCTACACAAGGCAGGTGGAAAACCCCGAGGTTTCGCCGTCTGCGACGCGGTCCCATGGTGATGGGGCTGATCATACTCACCGTCTTCCTGGCCGCCGCTTGTGGCGGTGCCTTGGCCACTCGTGCGCAAGACGCCGCACCCGACTTCGAGTTGGTCCTCTTCGAGACAGAGAACCACGCCCGGGGCGAAAACTTTCGCCTATCTCAATGGGAGGGCAAGCCGGCCGTCGTCAACTTCTGGTTCCCTTCCTGCCCGCCATGCGTCGCCGAGATGCCCGACCTCGAGGCGGCGTTCCAGCGACACAAGGCGGACGGAGTCGAGTTCGTCGGAGTCCAGCTCCTGGGCCTTGACACCGCCGAGGAGGGACAGAGATTCGTGGACGATATAGGCGTGACCTACGCGTTGGGCGCCGATGAGACCGGCGACATCGTCATCAAACACTTTAAGGTCACAGGATTTCCCACCACCGTCTTCCTGGACAGGGAACACAGAGTCGTCCGCAAATGGACCGGGATACTGGACGCCGACAAGATTGAAGAGTTGGTCCAGGAACTGCTAGACTAGCAGGCGCAACAAAGCTGAGGGGAGTACCACGCCGACTCACAAGCCCCGGTGGCCCAGCCTCGAATCGCCGGTAAGGTTGGGCCATCGAGTCCGACCCAACTTTAGATGAGCGCCGCCGACGTTTTCCTGCTTGTAGTCAGATGGCTGCACCTGGTATCGGCTGCCGCCTGGGTGGGTGGCAGTCTGTTTTATCTCCTCGTCCTGCGACCGGCCTTGCGCAGGGCTCCGCAGGCCCAGGGAGCGGTCAATGAAGCTGCTGCCACCGAGTTCAAGGCCCTGGTTGACACCTCCATCTTCGTCCTGGTGACAACCGGGGTCATTCTGAGCTTCGACAGACTCACGCCGGGCGTCGTCGGCGTCCCCTACGTCGCCACCCTGGCCGTCAAGATCGCCCTCTCCGTCTGGATGTTCGTTCTGGCCAGGAGCCGGAGAAGCCCTATCCGGCTAACAAACTCCAATGCGGGGGCGCCCCAGACTCGCACCAGATTGCAGCGGGTCCTCCGCTCCGTCTCGGGGTACAACACCATCGTCATCTTCGGCATCATCGTCTTCCTGCTGTCAGACCTGTTACAGGCACTCTTCGAAATGGACCTGCCCGGCAACTAGAACCCATCCCAAATACTAGTTAGGTGGTCAAAACGTGTTTGACATCTGTCACCCTGAGCGTAGCGAAGGGTCTGGGGTGGGGGGCTCCCATCCCACACACCTACTGCCACCCACCTCCAGTTAATTCGTCGCCCCGATCTGTCGGGGCTTTAGTGGGGGGGTGAGGGATAACCCCAACTACTATTCCAGGGCGGGCGGGTAAAAAGCCCCTCTTTTGTCGAAGATGTCAACAGGGCCAGACAGTCTCTAAGTAATCGTGCGCAGGTCCACGGAGGTCCGTGCGAGAAGATTCCCAGAGTGACAACAGGTGTATAATGGGGGACACCCTCTTATCTCCCCGGAGGTTAGACCGGCTGTGAAGCGCGAGTTAATGGATATCCTGGCTTGTCCCGTGTGCAGGGGTTCCCTCACCCTCGCCATCACAAAGGAAGAGGGGGACGAGATCGTGGAGGGCAGCCTCCAGTGCGACTCTTGCGGTGAGAACTACCCCATCGAGGATACCATCCCCAACCTTCTTCCGCCCTCGCTGATGGACTAGCCTTCCGGGTCCTGGGCTTCCTCGATAGCATCCGGTCCTGTCGGCACCCTCCTCACCGCTCCACGGCTATCCGGCAATCGCGCCAGCAGAGACCGGACCGTCAATCTCAGGACGGGATGCTTGAGGTCCGGCGCGATCTCAGCCAACGGCGCCAGGACAAAGGCCCGCCCGGCCATTCTGGGGTGGGGGATCGTCAGGTCCGGTGACTCCAGCACCGCGTCCCCGTACATCAGGATGTCTATATCCAGCGTCCTGGGTGCGTTTACGAATGAGCGGCGCCTTCCCAGCTTCGCCTCGAACCCCTTGGTCTTGGCGAGTAGTTGGAACGGGTCCAGGGAAGTCTGTATCCGGCATGCCGCGTTCAGGAACAGCGGTTGGTTTTCGAATCCTACCGGGGCTGTCTCGTACAGCGCCGAAGCGGTGAGGTCCGTTGAGATACCGCCGAGCAGCTCGATCCCACGGCCTATGTTGGCCGCCCGATCTCCCAGGTTGGAGCCCAGTCCCAGGTAGACCTCGTTGAGCATATCAGGGTTACCTGTTTCCGCGAACGATGGCGTCGCTCATCCTGGCTACCCTTACCATCTCCTTGACGTCGTGGACCCTGACGATGTCGGCCCCCTTGGCGATGGATAGGGCAACTGTGGCTGCCGTGCCCTCGATGCGCTCATTGACCGGCAGGTCCAGCACGGCTCCGATCGTCGATTTGCGCGACATTCCTATCAGCAAGGGTCGCTCCAGCACCAGGAACTCGTCGAGTCGCCGAAGGATCTCCAGGTTATGCTCGGCTGTCTTCCCGAACCCCATGCCCGGGTCCAGAACGATTTTGTCGAGGACCACCCCTGCGCTGACAGCGTTGTCTCTCATGTGCCGAAGAGCGTCTATGACGTCCGGGACCAGGTCGTCGTAGCGGGTGTGGTCCTGGTTGTGCATCAGCACTACCGGGACCCCGGTTTCAGCGGCCAGAGCCGCCATATCGGTGTCTCGGGTAAAACCCCAGACATCGTTTATCATCGACGCGCCGGCGATTAGAGCCCGGCTCGCGACACCCGCCCTGTAGGTATCGATGCTGATCGGTACACGGAGCCTTTCAGAGAGGGATTCGATTACCGGGATGACCCGACCCAGCTCCTCCTCCTCCGTTGCGGGCTCAGCGCCTTCGTACATCCAGGGAGGCCTTGTGGACTCCCCACCGATATCGATGATATCGGCGCCCTCCTCCTGAAGCCTTAGCGCCTTTTTAACGGACGCGTCGACGTCCTTGTCCAGGCCGTCCCCTGAAAAGGAGTCCGGGGTTACGTTGACCACGCCCATCACGTAGGTCCGCCGGCCCCAATCGAACGATGAGCCCTTGATTATCGTGCTTCCCAGGTCGGATGTCTCGAACTTCATGCGTGTTCCGGTCGAGGGTCGGCAGCTGGGATCGAGAGTGATTGATCCACCTTTCCTCCGGGCGAAAATTCCAACAGAACAAAAAACCTCGCCACCGGTTTCTAGGGCCAGTCCCGGCGATGTCGTCGCCTTGCGACCTCCCCGATAATTTGGTACCTTTGAGATTGATTATTCCACGAGTGGTGATGCGAATTCAATCATGGTTGTCAGACGACAGGTAGACCGAAAACGGGATGAGCTTTTTCGCAGGCGAGAGGATGCGAAACTCGGCGGAGGCCAACGCCGTATTGAAGCCCAACACAAACGAGGTAAGCTCACCGCGCGCGAACGCATTTCCCTGCTTCTAGACGAGGGGACTTTCGAGGAAATCGACCCGTTCGTCGTCCACCGAGGCACCGAATTCGGGCTCGCCGACCAGACCTACCCCGGCGATGCCGTTGTGACAGGCTACGGCAAGGTCAACGGCCGGCTGACGTTCATTTATGCCCAGGACTTCACCGTCTTCGGCGGCTCCCTCTCCGAGGTCGTCGCCCAGAAGGTATGCAAGGTGATGGACCTGGCGTTAAACAGCGGGGCCCCTGTTGTCGGGCTCATCGACTCGGGTGGAGCCAGGATCCAGGAGGGCATCGACAGTCTCGCGGGCTACAGCGACATCTTTCTGCGTAACACCAGGTCCTCAGGTGTGATCCCTCAGATTTCGGCCATCCTGGGACCTGCCGCCGGAGGCGCGACCTACTCACCCGCTTTGACCGACTTCGTTTTCGTGGCCAACGGTATCGGCCAGGTGTACATCACCGGCCCCG
>PVBE010694814.1_pt1 | contig 15747 bp, 13 predicted proteins | sample 1631181 | NCBI WGS metagenome assembly PVBE01 (sample SAMN08397723, study PRJNA350692) | Marine metagenome, whole genome shotgun sequencing project. | isolation source: water | place: Pacific Ocean | collected 2012-04 | reverse complement strand
TCCTTCCGCGCGCGGAAGGATCAGAATGACACATTTTGGACAATGCCACTTATTTAGTTGATGACCATAAGGGCCAGAGCACCAACTGGATGGCGGGCTCGGCTTCCAGGCCGACTCCGTGCTGCCATTTTCACAACAATGACATAGACTTGTTGCGTCAACGTACTTAATTTATCGCCATAACGGCCAGAGCACCCGTCGTGTAGACGTCTCGGCCTTCAGGCTGGACCCTGTAGCCACGCAAGCGCAGCGAGGAACGAATATGAACGACGACAACCAACCCGTCACCGGCCCGCTACACGGACTGCGAGTGATCGACTGGACGATGTGGCAATTCGGGCCCGTCTCGACGATGATGTTGGCCGACATGGGCGCCGAGGTCATCAAAATCGAGTCGCTGGACGGTGACCACGGACGCCATTTCGAGAGCATCCGGGGCCGTCGGGCCGAGCTCGAGGGCGACCTGTCCGCTTACTTCGAGGGAATGAACCGCCAAAAGCTGGGCATGGCCTTGAACCTCAAGACGCCGAGCGGCGTCGAGATCATGCACCGGTTGGTCAGGCAGTCCGATGTACTGGTGCAGAACTTCCGCAAAGGCGTTGCCGAGCGGCTGGGCTTGGGCTACGAGGATCTGATCAAGCACAACTCGAAGCTGATCTATGCATCGGCGTCAGGCTACGGCCCCGAGGGTCCCGACGCGTACAAACCAGCTTTTGCGCTCACGGCGGAGGCACGCGCGGGCGCTCTCTGGTGGTTTGGACCTGACGACGACACGCCCCACGAACTCGACATCGCCGATCAGATCGCGGGCATGATGCTCTCGTACGGAGTGCTCGGCGCGATCGTGTACAGGGAACGATTCGGCGTCGGCCAGAAAGTCGACGTCTCCCATCTCGGCAGCATGATCTGGGCGCGCGGCATGCAGAACGGCATCTCGTTCCTGAAGGACTTCGAGGTTCCGCGCTTCGACCGAAAAGAGCCCGGTCAGGTTCTCTGGAACTACTACCGATGCCAGGACGGGGAGTGGATCGCGTTCTCGATGGGCCAGGGCGACCGGTTTTGGCCGACGTTCTGCCAGGCGATCGACCGACCCGACCTCGTAACCGATCCCAGGTTCGACACCATGACCGCCCGGTTCGAGAACCGCCGCGAGGTCGTCGCCGTGTTGGACGATGTCTTCGCCGGGCGCCCTCGGGCTTACTGGGAACGCCGGCTGGACGAAGCAGGCGATCTAATCTGGGAGCGCGTCCAACGCAATCTCGACTTGCTCGACGATCCGCAGGTCAAGGCCAATGACTACGTCATCGAGTACGACCATCCGGTGATCGGTCCGTCCAAGTGGGCGCAGACTCCGGTGAGCTACAGCGAGACTCCGCTGCACACGCGCAAGATGGCGCCCGCACTCGGCGAGAACACCGAAGAGATCCTGATCGACCTGCTCGGGTACACGTGGGACGACATCGCCGCCATGCGCGACGAGGGCGCGATCCTGTGACCCGGCGCTGCTGGCACTTCCCGGTGATCAACGTGTGACGTTGGGTGACGGCAGTGAGAGACTGAGTGCCCACGACGTTCAACGAACCCTCGATCTAGGCGTTGCGATGCGCATGGATCGTTCAGCCTGTTGCGCAGTGTTCCGCTGACCGAGGCTCAAGCGCCTGCGCCAGGTCCGTGGTCTTGCCGTGCGAAACCGCAGCGTTGATCAAACCGCCGTGCTGCCATCCGGTTTGCTGTGATCTCATCAGATTCGAACTGCCTCAACGCGGCCACCTAATACGGGCACGTGAGTGCAGACCACCGTTGGGTCGCTGCGGACCTGAATCGATAGTCGGTAAATCGCTGCGATCCACGTTGGGTGAACTCACCGACGAGGTTTTCGTCTTTATCGTAGCTTTGCGGCAGTCCTCACAAAAACCCCATGGGTGCAGACCCGCATAGCTATCCTGCCCCTGCCCGACACACAATTGTGTGTCGGGCAATGTTGTAGAGCCTTTCTTGCCCGTATCGTAGTACGTATCAAGTAAAGGGCTAAGTACCGCTCCCGACCGCAACCAGGCGTCACGGCGCCTCAGAAGCCTACCTACCGGGGCCGAATCATTCAACAGATTGACGACACTATGGGAACACCTCCAAATCATATCGAGCATGAGACCCGCGGACCAGCCTCGCCGACGCTTGGCTTGTACGCGGTGGGATTAATCGACTCTCGCGACGACCCTCTGTTGGGAGTTACGAACAGTCGATTGGCACGGACGGCGCCCGCGGCGCCTGACCGGAGTTGATGATGAAGATGGTACGGGAACTAGGCGCGGCGGCCAGACAGGAACGCGGAGTCACCGGGCTGGAGACGGCGATCATCATGATCGCATTCGTGGTGGTGGCTTCGGTCTTTGCATTCACGGTGCTGTCCTCGGGAATCTTTGCAGCCGAACGCGGCAAAGAGACGATCCACGCCGGATTGAAGGGCGCACGAAGTTCCCTTGACATCAAAAGATCAGTCGTCGCGAACGGGATCACCGACAAGACGCTTTCCCTCGCGAACTCCGCCTGGACCGCGTCGTCTAACGTGACCTCGACGGCAAACAGCGTCGACAAAAAAGAAGGTACCGCGAGTGCGGACCTGCTTATCGGCGCATCTTTCACGACAGGCCTCGTTGGATACGAAGATCTGGCGGCGACCGTCGACCTGAGCACCCTCGACTCGATCAAGCTCTGGGTCAAGTACGGAACCACGACCTTGGCCGGCGACTTGGAGTTGGTTCTAGACGACTCGGCAGGCTGTGGCACACCCCTTGAGAACATCGAATTGCCCGCGCAGAGCGCAGCCGCGTGGAAGAAAGTATCGCTCGGAATCGCGGACAATGACGACATGACCGCCATCAAGTGCGTTGGGTTAAACATCACCACTGACCATGGCTCGCAGACCGCAAATCTGGATCAGATCGTTGCACTTGGCCAGGCGACCACCCTCTTCGTCGTGCTGTCCAACGCTCTGGCAGGCGAGCCCGTTGACGTGGCAGAGCCCTCCGACTCTGACGCCAACGGCATATCAGACACCGACAGCACGCACACCATGATCCTCTCGTATTCCGACAAGAACCAGATCGTATCCGATGTGTACTGGACAAGGACGTTCCCCGGCCAGAATGATGAAGACGACTTGCTCGAGGCCGGAGAGAAGATAGAGATGACCGTCACGCTGAGCGGACTTGCGAGCGCATACCCGCTCGTGGGTGACCTCAGGTTTGACCTCGAGGTCAGGTCCCAGTCCGGCGGCACGATCGTCATTGAGCGGACCATGCCCGACGCCATCGATGGAGCCATGAACCTGAACTAAAGCACGAGAAATATCGAGGAGGCCGCGCTCGCTTGACGATTCAAGAGCGTCCGCGACGTGCTACGCAACTCCGACTGCCTTTGTCTTCTCCGTCAACGCCTCAATCACAAGCGCCTTCTTGACCTTCAACGTATGCGTGCACGGAAAGTCTTCGCCGGACCAGATGCTGGATCCTCGAATTCGTTGATGGTCCGCGAGCTGCGTGTTCGCCCACTTGGTGACCCTGGCGGCAACTCCTTCGTCGATGCCAAGATATACCGCGTGCACTTCTATTCGTGACCCCTTCTGCAACGCGACGACTGCCACGTCCTCCACGTCCGGATGCCGTTTGACGACCGTCTCGACGTCGTCCGGATACACGTTGAAGCCGTTGGACATGCAGATCATGTCCCGCGTTCGGCCTTTGATGTGCAGACAGCCGTCTCGGTCAAAGAATCCTTGGTCGCCGGTCTTGTACCAACCGTCTTCGAAAGCAGTCTCTGTCTGAGTTGAGTCTTCCCAGTAGCCCTGTGTGACGTTTGGTCCGCGAATCTGAATCTCGCCGTCGGACGCGATCCTGGCGTCAAGGTCCCGGATCGGCAGGCCCGCCGAATCGAAGCGCGGCTTGGCCGTCGAGTGCGAGCTGATCACCGGTGAGGCCTCGGTAGCTCCGTATCCTTAGACGATGCGGATTCCCAGGCGCTCCCACTTTTCGCCGAGTGCGGGATCCAACGCCGCGCCGCCTGAGATGATGAATCGGAGCCGGCCGCCCAGCCGTTGGTGGACCTGTCGGGACAGCACCCGTCTCGCTCAGAACGGCAGCTTGCCCGATATCGCCATCATCCGCGACCAGACTTTCTCGCGACCCTGGCGTTTGACCTCGCGTCCGATGTCGGTCATGAACACGTCCATGACTTGCGGCACAAGCAACAGCATCGTCGCCTGTCAATCTTGCAGCGTCTTGAACAACGTCGCCGGTTGGAGATTGGTCTGGTAGGTCACGTTCGATCCTGCGCCGAGCGCAACAGGCAGCCCGCCCATCTGCTCGTACATGTGGCTCAGAGGCAAGATCGAGACCAGCCGGTCGTCGCTCCGCCCCGGGATGTATCCCGGATTGCGTGGAGATTGGACACCAGGTTCGTATGGGTGAGCATCACCCCTTTCGGCGTCCCCGTTGTGCCCGACGTGAACATGATCTCGACGAGGTCCTCGCTACGAATTTCGACGAACGCAGGCGCCGCGCCATCGGTGAGCTCGTCTTCGAGACTCTCCAGCGATATCTTGGGTACTTCGAATGCGCCCGACGAAAACGGTACGGCGTCGGACACAAATGCGAGTGACGGCCGGGTCTTCGCGGTCACGCGCTGCACGAAATCGTCTCCGCTTCCCACGTCCAGGGGCACGACAACGACCCCAGCTCGGATGCACCCGAAAAACGCCAGCGCCCACTGCACCGAATTCATACCGCAAAGCACGGCTCGGTCGCCCTTCCGGAGCCCTCGCCGCTGAAGCATTTCGGCGACTCGCCCGGCTTCGTTCCACAGGTCGTCGTACGACCAACTCCGATATCCGTCTTCACAAGCCATGAAGAACGCGGGCGTGTCTCCTCGAAGGTTGGCCTGGTCCGACAGAAATCTCACCAGTGTCGAGTTGTTCTCAGAGCTGTTCATCGCGTCCTCCTGTCCGTTTCTGCATTTGATGCTGGACGGCAAGGAGTCGCGACGGCAGGGGAGAACGAACTATTTCGACGTGGCGGACCGAACCAACGGCGGCGCGATGACACGTCGCTCATGAGTCGAGCGAAGCAGGGGCACTGTTGAGCGAGAGCGCTAAGAGACCGCGCCGGAGGCCTTCATCTCTTCGAGCTCCGCCGCGCTGGACCCAAGAAGGTCTGAGAACACGTACGAATTGTGCTCGCCTAGCTCTGGCAAGCCACGCACGATCGAGCCCGGCGTCCGCGATAGGTTGACGGTAACGCCCGTGTGCTCCATCGTCCGCCAACCCGAATGATCGACGGTTGCGATGAACCCCTTCGAGCGCATCTGGATGTCGTGGTAGAGCTGTTCGCCGGACTGGACCGCTCCCGTCGGCACGCCCGCGTCCTGGAGCATCCACATCACCTGATGTGGCGTGAACTTCGCTGTCCACTGTCCGATGATCTCGTCGAGTTCGTCCTGGTTGGCGAGCCTTGTTTGCATAGTCGCGAACCTCGAATCCGCCATGAACTCAGGCGCCTCGATGACCTCGCACAACGTCTCCCAGTGCTGCTGCGTCAGGCACGCAATCGCGCACCACTGGTCCTCGCCTCGGCACGGGTAGCAACCGTGTGGCGCGTGGTTCAGGGATCGATTGCCTGTCGGACCCCAGGATCGGCCGTTTACGAGATAGTCGAGTTGCGCGACTCCCATCGTCGTGGCCAGCGTTTCGGCCTGCGGCACTTCGATGTACTGCCCTTGCCCGGACTGGGACCGGTGCTCCAGCGCGGCCATGACGCCGAACGCGGTCGTCCCGGCCGAGACGAAATCGGAGTAATGGACGTTGGGTCTGGTGTCGACCGGCGAGTCGGGGTGACCCCAGAGGAACGACATGCCCGCATAGGCCATCATACTCTGACCATAAGCGACGAATCCGGAGTACGGACCAGTATTGCCGTACCCCGGCATGCTGACTTGCACGATGTCGGGCTTGATCTGTCGCAACTCGTCGTAGCTCAGCCCTCGCCGACTGAGCACGCCGGCCGCGAAATTGTCGATGACGACGTCGCTGACGGCCACGAGTTCGCGCACCAAACGGCCGCCCTCGTGGTCGCGGAAGTTTATGGTGACCCCCAACTTGCTGCGGTTGATGTCCGGGAACATCGGGCTGGCGCCAGGTGCGGTACGACCGCCGTCCAGATAGTCGCCGGTCTCAACCTTGATGACTTCGGCGCCAAGGTCGGCCAGATAGCGCGTGGCGTACGGCCCAGCCCAGACCCGTGTGAAGTCCAAAATGCGGATCCCGGCCAAGGGCATCGCTGGGGGATCGTCGACGTGGCGGCCGGATGAGACGGATCGCGTGGGCGATATTCGAGCGTCGGCGTCCGCCAAAACCTGCTGCGTATGCTGGCCGAGTAGAGGCGCTGCACTTTCGATCTTCCAAGGCGTGCGACTGAGCTTGTAAGGCGCACCCGGATACGTGTGGTTTCCGATGCTCGGATGGCTCGCATCGACATAGAAGTTTCTGGCGAGGATGTGCGGGTCGTTGGCGAAGCCTTCGATGGTGCTCATCGGGCTCACCGCCAGGTGCCGTTTCTGGCCCTCGCGGACGAAATCCGCCACGGTAAAGTCTGCCACGAATTCGGCGACGAACTGGTCGATGATGTCGGGGTTCGAGCGTCGGAACACGTAGTCCTGCCACATCGGGTCGCGCAGGGCGTCGATGTCCATCCAGTCGATCATCACCTGCCAATGATGCGGGAAGAATATCGACAGGCTGGCGCGTCCGTCGCGGCATTCGTAGTAGTTGTTTGGCGCCAGCGTCGACGTGGCGCCGGTGCGGCGAATGATCTCGCGGGTCATCGCGTACGTCGGGACGGTGAAGAGCAAGTGGGCGATCACGTCCTGCATCGACACATCGACGTGCTGTCCCGTTCCGGTCGTCTGACGTTCTCGGAGCGCGGTGAGAGCGCCGTACGCCGCGTGCATCGAAGCCAGTTGCGATGCCTGGTCGCACGGCATCATGCACGGCGGCTTGTTGTCGTCACCCTGGATGTACATCACGCCGCCCATCGCCTGCGCAACAAGCTCAGAGCCCTCGAAGCCGGAGTATGGGCCAGCCTGCCCGAACGGTGTGACTGACACGAACACGATGGCGGGGTTCATCATCGATAAGTCGCCGTAACCCAACCCAAGCCCGTCTAAATAACCTGGCCTATTGGATTCGATCAGAACGTCGGCCGTCGAAGCCAACCGTTTCAGGGTCTCTTGACCGGTTTCGGTGTCGAGGTCAACGATCGCGCTGCGTTTGTTCGAGTTGTAGTTCAGGAACACCAGCGAAGTTTCGGCGTCTGGAACGTCGCCCGCAAACGGCGCCATCGCGCGGGTTGAGTCCCCTCCGGGAGGTTCGATCTTGATGACGTCAGCGCCCAAATCGGCGAACAGCTTGCCAGCGTACTGCCCTTCAAGCCCGGCCAAGTCCAGCACTCGAAGGTGACCGAGTGCACGGGTGGTCTCATCGTCACGGCTTCCGGATGACATTCGCGATCCCCCTCGTACGGTGTGAGAGTGCCGCGAGTGTAACAACGGCTAATGCAGGCGTCAACATGAACGGGTGTGACAGGGCGTGGGTTCGGTTTTGACGAATATTGTGGCGGTGGAAAGGTGCGTGACGTTCGCATACTCTGCGACTTAATACGCAGAGCGTTTGCTAGATTCAGAATCCCGAGACGCCAAAGCGACGACGTAGTTCGTCGCGGGCGATCTGGGTTGGCGCAAATTCGGAGTGTCGGGCTCGGCCCCATGGCGACAAACACAATAAGTAGCGCCGAACAATCCGTTTCATGGGTATGAAGATGGTTGTACTGGGTCGGCCCGAAGGCCGAGCCCACCATCCGGTTGGTGCTCTGACCCTTATGGTCATCAACCAAATAAGTTGTGCCCAACACTCCTCACGATGCTGGGCATCCGTCCATGGCGAGCCACGCACCCATCCGTTCGCCCTGAGCCTGTCGAAGGGTCGCCCACATGCAAGAGTCGCTTGAGACGTTACGGTAATTGAGCCAATACGTTGTTCTCAACGTTTCTTACCATGCTGGGTGGCTCGGAGAGAAAGAAGCGTTTGGAGTTGCTCAGGCAACAAGCTGTGTTCAGCGACCAGATTCTTCGGCTGCAGCCTCAGAATGACATATTTTGGACGATGCCACATTTGTTGTTAGTCGCCATTAGGGCCAAGCCTAGTTGTTACAGGGGTGGCAGCCGCCACGCGTCATTTTGAGCCCGCAGGCGAAGAATCTAGTCGCAAGACACACAGGACCGCCTGCAAGGCCCCAGATCTTTCGTCCTTCCGCGCGCGGAAGGATCAAAATGGCGACATCTCAGGCGCCGTTTCTACCTCAAGCGTTGACCGTCCTGCAGACATAGCGTTGCTCAGAGCCTGCACTGAGATCTTCGAAGGGGCGAACGGAAAGGAGCATGGCTCACGATGGGCGGAGGCTTGGCGTCGCGAGAAACCGTGAGAACAACATGTTTAGTTGAAGACTATCAGGCCAACTCTAGTCACCCAGTAATCATCTCGAGTCAACCGAAACGGCGCCAACTAGACATGGCCGTGCGTCTGCAGAGCGTGATCTCAATCAGCTACCGCGTCTGGTTCTGCGCCACCGATCGGGCCGTGTCGGGATCGAGTCCCCACTGAGCGAGTTCGGTTGTGGGACTGGCGCTGGCCGTTGCCGACAACGGCAGCTTCACCCAGGCAGTCGTGCCTTCGCCTTGCTCGCTGTCGAGGCCGATCTCGCCTCCCTGCTCGGCGAGGATCTTGTGGCATATGAACAGCCCGAGGCCGGTGCCTTTGCCGGGTTCCTTGGTTGTGAAGAACGGCTCGAACAGCTTCTCGCGGATGTCCTTCGGTATCCCCACGCCATTGTCTTTGATGTAGGCAACCGCCATGTCGTCTTCTATGTGGCAACCGAGGGTGATTTTGCCCCACTCAGGGATGGCGTCCACCGCGTTGCCGATCAGGTTCACGAACACCTGTTGAATCTGGTTTTCGATTCCTGTCACAGATGGCGACACCGTGAACTCGCGTTCGACCTCCAGGTTCTTGGAGTTGAACTTCGCGGTGAGCGGGCTGACAGCGCTCTCCATCGCGCCGTTGACTTGGAAATCCGTCGTTTCGTCGTTGGTTCGTGAGTATTCCAGGATGCGCCGAACGATCGTCGTGATCCGGTCGGTCATCTCCTTGATGGTCTGGAGGTCGTTGATGGCGGACTCGCTGGCGAGGTGTTTGTCCTTGCCTCTGAGAAGGAGCTCCGTTCGACCCGATATGGCGAAGATCGGGTTGTTGATCTCGTGTGCCACTCCCGCGGCCAAGGTGCCAACGCTGGTGAGCTTGGCGGATTGCACGAGCTGCGCCTGCACGAACTTCAATTCGTCGATGCTGGCTTTTAGTTCTTCGGCCATCTGCGTCTTCTCGGCGGCGTCGGTTACGATCCGTTCGAATCCCCAACGGGCCAAGACGAGGGGCACTACGAGCAGCGATCCGGCCCACCACGACTGTGCGACGAGCAGCGCGCCGATCAGACCCAGCGTCAACAGCCCGCCTTCTTGGAACGCCTCGAACGTGTACGTCTTCGACCAAGCCTTGAGGAACCCGAATCCCTTGCGAATCGATATCATGCCCAGGACGAATCCCAGGTTGACGCCGTGTTGGATCATCGCCGCAACGGCCGCCGTTGCCATCGGGACCGGCGTCAGCGTCAACGTGCCGCTGCTTTGCCCGAGCCCGTACCAGGCGACTCTCGCGGCGCCAGCGGCTAACCTGAAGACACCGGAATTGAGCACGACGGCCTTCATCGGCGTCCGGCACAATCGCTGAGCCACACCTACACCTAGGGCGGAGATCAGCACGGCTTCAACCGGATGCACCATCAGCACGGCCATGAACACGGGAACCGTAACCAGTGTGGCCTCGGCTTGGCGTTGAAATCGGATCGGGAATCGCTGCGCCAGGATCACCAGCGCCAGCAGCATCTCCCCGATCAGCACGTGCGGAGTGTTCGGCGCGATGGGCCACAGGACTATCGACGCAACTGCAACGACCACTATCGCGGTCGCAACGCTGGCTATGTACAGGTTTGTCCGAATGTCCAACTTCATGGTTATGTTGGCTTTCCTGAGGGCGGAGCCGAACCTAACTGGATGTTGCGTCCGATTCAACCCATCGAGGTGACGGTTCTGAGAGCCGCCCTCAATTCAACGAAATTGCCGAAAACGAGTCTACCAATCCGATAATCGGTAGGTTGAGTTCAGCGCTTTCGGTGACCCTGAGCGTTGCTATTGCTATCCGCAAGATCGTCGTCGAGTTCGACGGTGCACGAGACGCCGCGCTTGGCTTGACCGGCGCAGGTTGCTTGCTCTTCGCCATCGACGCTGATCATGACCTGGAACGGGAAGTTCTCGCTCCTGTTGACAGTTCCGAAACGCGCTTGGACCGAGAACGTGTCATCCCTGCTGTACGTCATCACGGTGTCCGTGGGCACGCCGCAGAGGCCGACCTGTTCTTCGATCAGTTTCGAGCCGTGTGGCGCTCTGATTTTGACGTCGATGGGTCCGTCGATCTTGCACCACGTTCCGGGCGGGACGGAAAAATCCACGTTGACGATCCGGCCGTCCGGAAGCCCGATGATCGGGTCCATGCCGGACCACGACAGCCCCCCGTATACGACGGGCCCTCCCGCCAAGAAGACGGCAAACACAAACATGACGGACAGTAGTTTCAAGCTTTTCATGATACCCCCTGGACTCACGCCCATTCACCACACCAAAGACAATTCGGATAGGCGAAGAAGCGATGGTTCAGCTACGACGTCTTCAGATTAGACGAGGAAGAAGCTGCATCAAATCACCCGGGCGGCACGCCGAATGTCACGTTGCCGGCGCCGAGATTATGCCTGGCAAAGTGGACAGCGTGGAAAGGCAGGCGGTCGGAATTTTCTCGGACTGGTCTTTTCGATGGTACTGAACGGCGCTGATGATTCGGACCCTTATCAGCACCCATGCAGACCCGTACTGGTACCTATGTGGACATTAAAGCGGGCATCCAAACATCGAATCACGTCAAGTTTTGGTTCGGCTCTTTATTGAGTAATCCGCTTCTTTCGTGGGAGCTCGCCCCACTAAACCGCCGCCAGCCGCGTCGGATGCAGAGCCTGCTCGACGAACGTCAACCCTCCCACACGTTGGCGTCGTTGAGAGAACCATCGGATACCTGCGGGATGACGCAGGATGGCATCCCAGCCGGGTCCTCCATCACCCACCATGTGTGGATGAATTCTTTCTTGCATGCGCCCAGCGACACCAAACGCTCCGCTTCCGCCTCGACGTCGTCTGACCCGATGTCGAGGTGGACCCGGCTAGCGTCGCCGATCTTCTGCATCTCGACGTGCATTGAGTCGACGCGGCCTTTGAAGTTTACGTATGGGTTGCCTGGATCGCGGGGAGCTGCCTCGGGCATTCCGAGCGCCTGACTCCAGAAGCGGGTTGCCGCCTCCATAGATTCCTCGTCGCAGTCGATCAATATTCCTGACAGTTTGCTTCGATGCATCACTCTACCTTTGTCCGGCGCGATTCTTGAATCTCGTTAATTGGCGCCCTGCGCTTTCGATCGTCGATAGAACGCCCGGGCTTTCGCCTGATTGCCGCACGTCTTCATGTCGCACCATCGGCGACTGTGATTGCGAGATTCGTCCAGGAATATCCATTCGCAAGTCCGGCCGCTGCATAAAGTTACCCGGTCGAGCAGATCGGATGTCAGGAGATCCACCGCGGAACGAACGATCGGCCATACCACGCGATCGAGCGCCTCGGTGTCGTCTCGCCAGGAGATGACGAAGCGACCGCCTTTGGGAACGAGGTAACTCGGGGCGAGAGCATCGGCGAGCGCGGCATTCAGCGTGTCGATGTCGGCCGCGGCCGGACTCTCGCCCCACGCGACGGCAACGAAGATTCGGTACATCGATTCGCGCAGGTCTCGGAATCCGACGACGGCGATCGCCGCGGCGCCCATGTCGTCTGCCGCGATGTCCAGAAGGGAGTTCACCTGGTCATCGGTCAACGCTCCGGCCTGCTTGGCCCACTCGAGCACGTCCGGATAGCGTTGCAGGCGCTCGACCGGCTCGGGCGAGGGGCGATCTTCAAGCGTATTGACGAAGTCGAGGCACAGGGCTCCTACGATGATTTCGTATTCCGGAAGCTTGCCCAAGTCGCTTGTCACGTGCGTTCCTCCCTCGTGTCTGGTATTCTAACCCGCAAAGAATACTGGACAGGTTAGAGTGGGCCGGCTATCATGACTTATATAACCACCATAATACTCTATACAGGTTACATCAACCGGACGCGGAGTGAACGATGTCCAGCCACACGTTGACCATCACCATCACGCTGAAATTGCCAACGATGGGCAAGAAGGCGACAAAGAAATCCGGTCAATCTGTATGGCCGCCCTTTGATCCCGTTGCCGTGGGGAGGTTTGATCCGGACTCATGGACCGGCCTCTCGCCGAGAGAACGCGCCGAGATCAAAGCCATGGCCTCCGGACCAACGCGCTTCTGAATCTCACACGGCGCCCGGCAGCGTCTCCCCGCGGACGAAGGCCTGTATCGCTCCGGACACTGCGCTGGGACGGTTCATGTACATGTTGTGGCTGCTGTCGTTGATCGTGATCACGTTGAACGCGGGCAGCTCTTGAGACATTCGGTCCAACCCACTGAACGGCCGTTCGTGCCGGCGTTCGTCGCTCATGATGAACATGATCGGAATGCCCAACCGCCATAGGATCGGGTTGAGATCGACGTAGTCGCCCTCGCGTTCGCCCCAGTCCATCGACGCGGTTGCCCACTTCATGTCCAGCGAGCCGTCGGGCAGCTCCATCGCCTCGTGAGCCACTACGTCGCGGACGACGTCGTCCCGCCAGCGCCCCGTCACCGGGTGGGCTTTCAGGTACTCGTACAGGGTCGGGCGATCCGGCCATGTGCGTCGCGGGCCCTCGGCGCGCTTGGACACCATGCGCTGGAATTCCTCGCCCACGGTCACCATCGGCTCGAGCAAGGTGAGGCGCGAGAAGATATCTGGCCGCGAGTCCGCGAGCAAGCTCATGACCACCCCGCCGCTGGAATGGCCGACGCCGTGAATGTTGCGAAGGCCCAGCGTGTCGCAGAACGCCTCGAGGTCTTGGACTCGCTCGGAGAATTTGTAGCCTTCCGTGGGCCATTCGCTGTCGCCGTGGCCTTTGGCGTCAAGCGACAGCACGTGAAAGTCGTGACGAATGTCGCGGACCATGGCGTCCCAGCTTCGCGCTGTACGCATGTCGCCGTGCTGAAGGAGCATCAGCGGTCCGTCGCCGCCCCAGTCCACGTAACGAAGACGCACGCCCCGCACGACGACGAAGCGGTCTTCGCCGTCGGCGGGAAGTTCCGTTATCGAGTCCTCAGCGCTCAATTCGCGAGACCGAGCTCCTTGAGGATTGCCGGGATCTCGAGCTTCTCTTCGTCGGTGAGTTGTCGCATCGGCCTCGACAAAGTGTCGGTGTCGATGACACCCATGATCTTGAGGGCCGACTTCATTCCGCCGAAGCTTGCCGCGTTCGGTCCGCCGCCCTTGGCCACGAGACTGATCTTGGAAGCGGCCACCAGTATGGCGTTGCACTCTCTGACCGTGTCGGCGTCGCCCGCCACACCGGCTTCCCAGCCGCGCGAGCACGCGTCCGGAATCAGGTTGCCGATGCCTGGGATCACGCCGTGCGCACCCACACCGGCGGTGTTGGTGATGCGGAACTGAGTGCCCAGGAAGCGAAGCAGGTCGATGTCGCCCTGCTCGCAGAGGACGTTGAGTTGAGCGAGAAGCTCACCGGCGCCCGAGCTGTCCTTGACGCCCACGACGGCGCCTTCACTGGCAAGCGTCGCGACGGTGCCGGGCGCGACCGCGGTCTTGACTGTCTGCGGGATGTTGTACACCCACAGTGGTTGGCCGACTCGATCCTGAATGTAGCGATAGTGGTCCAGGAGCTCGTCTTGACCGCTGGGGTAATAGTACGGCGGCGTGGCGGCGATCCCGTCGAGTCCGCTCTCACGAACCCCGTTGGCCAGCGAGATCGACAGCTCGGTGCTTGCGCCGGAGATGTTGCCGATCACCGGGACTCGCCCGTCAACCTGCTCCACAACCGCGTCGATGCTTCGCACGCGTTCGTCATCCGGCAGGTTGCCGAACTCGCCGGTGGTGCCCGAAGCCCAGATGCCGTGCACGCCGTTGTCGATGAGGTAGTCGACCAATCGGCGCAGCGACTCTACGTCCACTGTCTCGTCCGCCTTGAGCGGCGTGAGGATTGGGATGACGACCCCTTTGATCTCTTTTTCGGTCAACGAGGTGCTCCTTCTGCCTAGTTTGGTTTCTTGTTGTTGCCGGGCGTTCGCATCCACACCAACCGTTCGAGGACGCCCCCTCCTCGCCTAATCCGTCGCGGTGTCTCAGCCGCCGCCGATCGCGGGGACGAAGTGCACTTCGCTGTCTTCGCCCACTTTCTGCAACATGCCCAGCGTGGTGATCTCGCCGTTCACGGCGACCGAGATGTTGCCCTTGACCTGGTTGCCGTCCACCAGGCGATCTTTCATGCCTGGGTGTTTGCTTTCCAAATTCTCGATTATCTGACGCACGGTCGCGCCGGGTATCTCGAGGTTGACCTTGCCGTCGGTCAGCTTCTGCATCAACGAAGGGATGAAGACAGTAGCCATAGTCTAACCTCCATATATCCAGGGGCCATTGCCCTGAATAAGCGCGCGCCAGATTCGATGATACGAACCTGGCGCGCGGATTGCAAGGTTCATTCGCTGAGTCGGAGAAACGAGCTCGGTGCTCGGGCGGTCTCGTCGATCGTTAGTTGCCGTTCTTGCTCCGAATCGCGCTCCTGACCGCTGCCGGATTCATCGGCAGCTCGGTTATGCGCGTTCCGATCGCGTCGGCGACTGCGTTCGCCACAGCGGCCAGCGGCGGCACGATGTTGGCCTCCCCGACGCCTCGAACGCCGAACGGGTGCCCCGGATTTGCGACCTCGACGATGACGGTGTCGATCATCGGCAGGTCCAGGATCGTCGGGATGCGGTAATCTAGCAGCGACGAGTTGTCCATGCCACCGTCCGGGTTCATGAAGTACTCTTCGTTGAGCGCCCAGCCGATTCCCTGCACGCTGCCGCCCTGCATCTGGCCTTCCACGTAACTGGGGTGGATGGCTTTGCCTGCATCTTGAACCGTGGTGAACCTGGTAACGGTCACCTTGCCCGTGTCCGGGTCGACGTCGACGTCGACGATGTTTCCGGCGTAGGAGCCGCCCGCGCCCTGCGGATTGACGGCCGCTCGCCCGGTGATCGGGTCGCCAGTGGCCGAAAGCTGCGCCGACAAGTCAGCGAAACTGAGGCTGAGCTCCGGGTCCGACTTGGACTTGAACACGCCGTCACCGTCAACGTCCCAGATCTGAGAAGCACGCTCGGTCATCTGGCGTTTCGCGTCTTGGGCCGCTTCGTAGGCAGCCCAGCCCGTCTCGAATGTCGTGCGGCTTCCGTCGGTCATGGCCGTGTATCCCACCGTGTCGGTGTCGGTGTCGGCGACGGACGGGTGGACGCTTTCCGCGGGGATGCCGAGCACTTCGGCCGCCTGCATGGCAATCGATGTTCGCGAGCCGCCGATGTC
>PVBE010098650.1_pt1 | contig 15747 bp, 10 predicted proteins | sample 1631181 | NCBI WGS metagenome assembly PVBE01 (sample SAMN08397723, study PRJNA350692) | Marine metagenome, whole genome shotgun sequencing project. | isolation source: water | place: Pacific Ocean | collected 2012-04 | reverse complement strand
CGATCCACGCGGATCATGGCAAATCTGTTCTCCAAGAACCATCGGTGGCTTCTCGGCGGTCGGCTATTTCTTTGGTCGCGCACTGCACCAGGAACTGAAGGTGCCCATCGGACTGGTTGGCACCAACTGGGGTGGTACCCGCATCGAGCCCTGGACCCCGCCAATCGGCTTCCAACAGGTCCCGCAACTGAAGGACTACGTACAGAATCTCAATTCCATTGATCCCCAGACACCTGAGGGCAAAGCCAACCACGAGAAGTACCTGGCCAACGTCGAGAACTGGCTCAACCGGGCCAGGAAAAACCTGCAGGCCGGCAAAGCGATCGGTACCGCACCGCGGCTGACGCTGTCACCAAAGGGTGGAGCCACCTATATCTACAATGGCATGGTCCACGGCCTGGTGCCGCTGAGTACCCGCGGAGCAATCTGGTACCAGGGTGAGTCCAATGCGGGTGACGGCTTGCGTTACGAATACCTCAAGGAAGCACTCGTCAAAGGCTGGCGGACGGTCTTTGAGAATAACGACCTCTCTTTCTACTGGGTGCAGTTGGCTAATTTCCAGCAACCGAACGAAAACCCGGCCGGTGGTGGTTGGGGACCGGTTCGCGAAGGTCAGCGTCGAGCCCTGCGAATCCCCAGGACAGGCATGGCGGTCATTATCGACATCGGCGAAGCTCGTGACATCCATCCGCGCAACAAGCAGGATGTTGGAGCCCGACTGGCCCGACTAGCCCTCGCCCAGGACTATGGGCGTGACATCGTCCCTTCCGGACCACTCTACAAGGCCATGAAGGTGGAAGGGAACAAGATCCGCATCTCGTTCGACCACGTGGGAGGTGGCCTGATCACCGCCAAGAAAGAGGGCCTCAACCCGACGCAGGAGACGAGCGGTGCGGAGCTAACCCACTTTGCCATCCAGGGCGACGACGGTAAGTGGCATTGGGCGAAGGCGCATATCGACGGGGAAACCGTCGTTGTCTGGGCCGAGGGTGTCGTTAAGCCCAGGCACGTCCGCTTTGGATACCAGTCCAATCCGGTCGGTATCAACCTGTATAACAAGGAAGGCTTGCCCGCCTCACCCTTTACGACGGACTGACCTATCATTTTGATCACGTGGAACCTGAACCATGAACACCACCCTGTCTCTCTTGTTGCTGCTGGTCCCCGGCCAGGCAAATGCAAATCCTACTGTTCCACGCATCCAGAACCAGGAAATCAAACCGGGTGAAGAAAAGAGCGTTCGCCCGGGGATCAATGATCGGTTTCTAGAGAAACGACTTGACGTCAAAAGCTGGGTCGCACGATTTGAGATAGAGAGCCGCGAAGTCTATGCGGCGCGCGAGGCCCTCGTCACTTTAACTTCCTTGAAACCAGGATCTACTATCGCGGACATCGGAGCCGGCACCGGGTTCTTTAGCCGCTTGTTTTCACGGGAGGTCGGAGGAAAGGGGTTGGTCTATGCGGTCGACATCGCGCCGCGATTCATTGCTCATATTGACCGCCAGGCTCGCAAGGAAGGCCTCAGGAACATCCAGACCGTGCAGTGCAAGGACAAGAGTGTCAACCTGCCCCCCAAATCCATTGACGTCGCCTTTATCTGTGACACCTACCATCACTTTGAATATCCTCGCTCGACGATCGCCTCGATCCACCGCGCGTTACGCATGAACGGCATGCTGGTCCTGGTCGACTTCGAGCGAATACCGGGAAAATCAACGGCATTCACGCTCAACCATGTGCGGGCCGGCAAGGAGGTCTTCCGCAAGGAAATCGAGGAGTGTGGTTTCGTATTGATCGACCAGCAACACGTGAGCCCCGCGCAGGAGAACTACGTGTTACGGTTCAAGAAGAAATAGGCCTGCATCCAGCCGACACCTGCAGACTTACGCCAACAGTTGCTTGATGACCTGGGCCTCGTAAACGTCGGTCAGTTTTTCGCTACGCCCGTTGTGCTCGTGATCCAGCTTCTCATGATCCAGTCCCAGCAGGTGCAGGACCGTGGCATGGTAGTCCGACAACCGGGTCCGATTGACCACGGATCGGTAACCAAAATCGTCCGTTTCACCGTAAGTCTGCCCACCCTTGATACCACCACCTGCCATCCAGACACTGTAACCGTACGGGTGATGATCCCGCCCCTCGTTACCTCGCTTGGCCCCAGAACCACGCAACTCGGCGCCCGGTGTCCGTCCAAACTCACCACCCCAGAGAACCAGGGTCGAATCGAGCAGGCCCCGCTGCTGCAGGTCCGTTAGCAAGGCGCCCACCGGTTGATCGGTCTGGGCACAGCAACTCTTCGTATTGGCCACGTTACTGGTATGCGTATCCCAGGGCTGACCTTTCATCATGATTTGCACATAGCGGACACCCCGTTCCACCAACCGACGGGCCATCAGGCAACGCTTTCCGTAGGAGGCGGTGACACTGTTGTCCAGGCCATACATGGCCTGGGTAGCTGCGGTTTCCCGGGTTACGTTCATCGCGTCCGTGGCCGCCAACTGCATGCGTGCGGCCAATTCGAGATTGGTGATCCGTGCATCCAGGTCCAGTTCCCGTGGGTGCCGCTGCTTGTGCCCCGCATTGAGAGAGCGCAACAGGTCCAGCTTGCCCGCCTGGACGGAACGTGCTTTTTCAATCGTCGGTTTCAGGTTCAGCACCGGGGTGCCCTCGCTGCGAAAAGCGGTCCCCTGGTAAACCGGGGGCAACCAACCACTGGACCAGTTACGAACCCCATCCACCGAGTGTCCCGCCGGATCGGGCAAGGCCACGTAGGCGGGCAGATTCTGGTTAACCGTCCCCAGCCCGTAGGCTGCCCAGGAACCCAGCGTGGGGCGTCCGGGAATAATCAAACCGGTCTGGGCCATCCAGATCGCGTGCTCATGGTTACGATGTTCCGTGAACATGGATCGAATGACAGCAATCTTGTCTGCGTGCCGGCCAATATGCGAGAGCTGGTCCGAGAACTCGATACCACTCTCACCACGCTTATGAAACTTGAACGGGGTTCCGAGCAGGTACTTGGTGCGATTCTCATCGTCCAGCACCTGGGCCGGCGGGTTCTGGCCGTCGTACTTGTTGAGCAGTGGCTTGGGGTCCAGCAGGTCAACCTGGCTGGGACCACCGTGCATGAACAGCTAGATGACGGCCTTGGCCTTGGGCGGATGAACCGGCTGACGAGGCTGCAGGTCATGAATCCGTCGCGCGGCCAACGCGTCCTTGTTCAAGATGGCCGCCAGCGCCAGCCCACCGAAACCGGACCCCAATCGCTTAAGCGTCTCCCGGCGGGAAATTTCGTATCGTTCCTTGGCGGTATGATCCATAACAGGGCCTTCGTTCAATCTGTCTCTCGATTAGTCCACGTAAGCGAATTCGTTACTCGACAGCAGCACATGGCAGAGATCGACGATCGATTGCCTGCGCGCATTCTCCTGGTTCACACCATTCTCATTAAGCGGCCCATGAAACCCACTGACGGAATCCCAGGTCTGCATCAGTTGTCCGTCCTGGTCGACTTCCTTGATCGTAAAGGACCACTTAAAATTATCCGAGGTCAATTCTCCATTCATATCCAGGACAATAAACCATTGTTCGCCCTGCTTAACATCCATCACCTCCAGGCTGACTTCTTCCCGTTTATGAGCCACGGCCCACTGACCCAGTTGGCCCTGCTGGTCCGACGTAATGGTGGCACGGACGCCATTACCGGCCGGTGACGGATGATGGACCATTCCTTCCAGTCGAACCTTCCCGGTGACTGGTGATGTCCATTTCAAGATCACTGGCTTGCCTGCGCCCGGGTGTCCACCGGTGGCATTGATACCGGCCCAGTAGGATCCCATGAACGGGTAACCGGGCCCCAGTTGCCACTGCGCTTTCTCGTAAGTAGGAAAGGCCGTGTAGGCCACCTTCCTGGGGTCCTTGCCGTCAATCGTACCGTAGCCGTAGGCCCAGACTTTCTTGCCACCGCTAGTCGCCAGGTGCAAGGCCTGCTGCTTCTGCGTAAAGCCTTCCAACGTTTTCCGTTCCGCGTCATCCGGAGGTCGACTGTAGGCCAGTTCGAAAGCACGGCCCAATGGATCCTCGCTCGATTCATGCAGTACACGCTCCGCAAAGGCAATCGCCGCATTACTCACCAGGTCGCTATTCATGAGCGAGAGCGCCTGCAACGGGACTGTCGATTGGGAGCGACGCGTGCAATTGGTTTCCAGGTCCGGCTGATCGAACAGTTGCAACAAGGAGACTGGGGCGGACCGCTTGCTCCGTAGATAGATCGATCGTTTCTGGGGCAACTTACCATCATTGACCACCACCTCACCGTCAGACCGACTGGCAATCCCGACCGGGTAGCCGTACATATGTGACTGCAGACCTCCGGACACTTCCAGGATACTGTCACGGAGCGGCTCTGCTTCCAGCCGCCGGAGATTCTGTCGCCACAGCAGACGATTCTGGGAATCGACCTGATCAGCTCGATTCGCCAACTCACCCTCGTTGCGGGACACTTGCCGATAGGCCGTCGATGTCAGCATCAATCGATGTAAATGTTTAAGGCTCCAGTTCGCTGATTCGAGTTCCACGGCCAACCAATCCAGCAAGTCCAGGTGAATGGGATTCTCACCAGCCCAACCGAAATCCTCCATCGTGGAAACCAGTCCCTCTCCGAAATGGTGCAACCACAGACGGTTGGCCATCACCCGGGCTGTCAGTGGATGTCGCGGTTGCGTCAGCCAAGCAGCCAGCGCCGTTCGTCGTCCGGAAGTGGGTGATCCTGTTGCGGGCGGTTTCCATTCGAATGGCTGTCTCGCCTTGATCATCTCCGGAACGCCTGGCGTGACCACTGGTCCCGGCGTCTGGGCATCGCCTCGTCGGAGCAGGGGGGTGAAAGGATTGTTTTTCACGTCATAGGCTGCGTAGACATAATCAAAATGCATGCGGCGTTTTTCCTGGGCCGCAATCGCTGCATTCTTTTCCGCCACCGTTTTCTTGTACTCGGGAAAGACACTTGCGATCTCCACTTCCAACTTGTCGGCAGCCGGGCGCAAGAAGGTGGCAAACTTTTCGACCAGGTATTTCTGGACTGCGTTACGCTTGTCCGCAGCGACTGCCAGGGCGGCCAGCAGGTCCTCCCGGATCTGTGGTGACACGGTTTCCAGGCGATGCTGGTAAAGTTTCTCTGCCTGGGCCTTCTGGAGATCGACGATCTCCTTCTTGAGTGCTGCCACGTTGGCATCCACTTCCTTCTTACGTGCCGCCGCAGCCTCCTCCTGTTTTTTCGACGCGATGGGCCGCTTGCGGTCGCGGAAAGGAACCCATTGCTCGGGGCTGTAGACCGTCATCAGGATCGACTGCAATTGGTAGTAATTCTCCTGGGTCAGAGGATCGAACTTGTGATTATGGCACTTCGCACACTTGACCGTAATCCCCATCAGGCTGCTCGTCAGGATCGCCAGCTGCGAGTCAATGGTCGGGTAATAGTAGAGCCCGTTGACATTCTTAATCGTGTTGAAATCCGGCCGACTGGAATCTGGTCCCGTTCTCAGGAACCCGGTTGCCTCCATGGCAGTGACAACATCCGCAGGTAGAGAGTCGTCATTCTTGTAGTGCTTCCAGTATTCAGACAACTCGTCCCCCGCCAGTTGTTCCCTAACAAACTGGTCGTAGGGTAGATCCTTGTTAAAGGCCTTGATGACGTAATCCCGGTAACGCCAGATCAGTTGCCGGTCCTGGTCAGCGGACAGGACGCCTGCGGAATCAGAATACCCGGCAACATCAAGCCAATGCCTTCCCCATCGTTCCCCGTAACGGGGACTCGCCAACAGCCGATCAACCAACTGCTCGTAGGCATCGGGCGCTGGATCGGCCACGAAATCCGCGACCTCGGACGGTAAGGGCAGGATGCCCAGCAGGTCCAGGTAGAGGCGTCGAACGAGCGTGACACGCGAGGCGGGTGCTGAAAAGACCAGCTCTTTTTCCTCGAGTTTACTAAGCAAAAAGGTGTCCACGGGATTGCTAACCTGGCCCACGTGTTTCACGGCGGGTAGCGCAGGTCGCTCTGGTGGAAAAAATGACCAGTACTCATATTCCGAGGCATCGTATGTCGACTTGGCCTCGGCAACTTCGAGGACTTCCTTGGAATCGGTAGGGGCTCCCTCGTTGATCCACGTTCGAATCAGCCCTTTCTCTGCCTGGGTCAACTTGGGACCCTGCAACGGCATTCGATCGCTACTGAGCACCTCGAACAGCAAGCTCGTCTCGGCTGCCGAGATCCGAATGGCCGGTCCATTCTGACCGCCACGAATGATGGTAGCTCGGCGTTCCAGGTTCAATCCACCCTTGGGCTTCTCTCCAAAGTGGCACTGCGAACACTTGGCCTTGAGAATCGGAAAGATATCCTTCTCGAAGACCAGCGAGCCTGGCTTCTTGGCTGGGGCTTCCTCCGCCATCACTGGAATGGTCACCACCAGGCCAACAAACACGGTTAGTAATAAGCGCAAACTCATGGTCGCTATTGTAACATGTTCCCCAGTCACGCCGATCACCAATCCCGCGCTGTCCACGAGCTGTTTATCACGGGGCGCAGCAAGAACGCTGCAACCCTGTTACGCAAACCATCTTGCGCATCAACCCGGCACCTGCTAGCCAAACAAGGCACGCACCGGACGACCCTTCATGAGTGGATGGGGCCGACCGAACCGGTCATGAATCAGGGTACTATTGTCATACCCCAGGGCCTTGTAGACGGTGGCGATAAAATCGCTGACGTAAACGGGATTATCCGTTGGCTCACCACCCACCTTGTCCGTCGCACCATACACTTGCCCGCCGCGGATGCCAGCTCCGGCCAGCACGGTGCTATACACCTTACCCCAGTGATCCCGCCCGGCGCCCTTATTGATCTTGGGCGTTCTGCCAAACTCTCCGGTCCAGCAAACGAGCGTGTCACTCATCAGGCCACGATCATCGAGGTCCTCCAACAACGCCGAAAACGCGCGGTCCATCGGCGGCAGCAGCAGGTCCTTCATGACCTGGAAGTGCTTGGCATGCGTATCAAAGTTCTTGGTGGAATGCAGGTACATCCAGGGAACGGTGACGAACGAAACACCGCGTTCCACGAGACGCCGCGCCACCAGGCAGCTGCGTCCAAACTTATTGTCTCCATAACGCTCCAACGTGCTGGGCTTTTCTTCTTCCAGCAAGAAGGCTTTCCAAATGGAATCGGACTGCAGGATACTTAGCGCCCTTTTCCGAGCTTTCTCATAGAGTTCTGGTGTGTCTGCACGCGATCCAGCCACCTGTCCCTCTTCCACGCGTTCCAATAAATCGGCACGATCGCGCAGACGACTCAGGCCAACGCCCTTGGGTGGCAGGAAGCTGGAGGGCAGGGTACCTGGCGTCCAGCTCTCTTCAATAAGCGTCAAGGGATCGTATTGCTGGCCCAGGAAACCCGCATGCTGTCCACCCCAGCGAAAGTTATTCTGGTCCCCGATACGAACCGGCAGATGAACTGCACCCGGTAACCCGTTTCGGTCCCCGCGCAGTTTCCTGACCGCACTCCCGACACTCGGCGGATCATCCCTCGAAACCTGGGGTTCACCGCGCTGACGGGGGGCATGTTTTTGCCCCGTAAGGTTATAAACGACTCCCACTCCATGCGTATTGCTCTCGTGCCAGGTGGAGCGAATCACGGCATACTTATCGGCGACCCGTGACATCATGGGAAGATGCTCACAGACCTGGATCCCCGGCACGTTCGTGGAGATGGGATAGAACTCACCGCGGAACGGTTCGTCCGCGTCGGGCTTCATGTCAAACGTTTCCTGCTGCGCCGGTCCACCGGTCATGTACAGCATGATGCAATTGGTGTCGGCGGAACTTCCACCGGCGGCACGCGCGTATTCGCTGCGAAAGATATGGTCGGCAAGAGTCAAACCGCAGCCTGCCAGGGCGCCAGCCTGCAGAAATGTCCGACGTTTTAATGGTTGGTTCATAACGGTTCGCTTACTCCAATCACCAGCACCGATAATACCATATTAAAGACATCGGACTCGAGAGCAACTTGGCGCCAGTGGAAAAACCTCCGCTAGAACCCGGAAAACGCATCCAGGAATCCATCCTGCCCCGCCAGCACCAATGCCTCGAAAGCCTGGTCCACCTGGTCCGTGTTTCGGGCGCCGATCAGGACACTCGTAATTCCCGGCTGGGCCACCGTCCAGGCCAGGGCCAGCTGAACCATCGTGTGCCCGAGACGCTGCGAAAGAGCGTCCAGTCGTTCCATGATCGCGTAACCGTGATCCGTGAAATAGATTGGCTGATGACCAGGAATCACATCAAACCTCGTTCCCGCAGGCACTTCCTGGCCTCGACGATATTTCCCCGTCAGGAAACCAGCGGCCAACGGACTGTACGCAACCACCCCGGTTCCCTGGTCACTACAAAGCGGCAGCAGGTCAGCCTCGATTTCACGCTGCACCAGGTTGTAGGGCGGCTGGACGCATTGCAACACCTGGCTTCCCGCTGCCTGGCACCGAAGAAACGAGCTGGCCAGTTGCCAGGCCTGCCAGTTACTACAGCCAATCGCCTTGACCTTACCGGAGTCTAGCAGCGCGTGGAGCCCAGCAAGCGTCTCTTCCATGGGCGTTTCGTTGTCCCAGTTGTGGAGGTAGAACAGGTCGATCGAATCCACCCCCAGGCGATCGAGACTCTGCTCAGCCGAATGAACCAGGTTCGCTTTCGTCAAGACACCATTAAACTTGGTAGCGATCACGGCCTGGTCACGCACACCACGCTCGGCAACCCAGCGGCCCAGGACCCGTTCCGACTCCCCATCTGCATAAGCGGCTGCGGTATCGAAAAAGTTGATACCTCGTTCCCAGGCTCGGTCCAGCACCTGGTGAGACATCGCCTCATCGATCTCGCGACCAAACGTCACGCACCCCATGCTAATGGGGCTCACCTCGTGCTCCGTGGAACCTAACACCTGTCGCTGCATGGATCTTGATCCTTTCCTGCTCTTCACGGTCGCTTGCCGTGGAGCCTGTCGCCTTACATTGCCAGCAGTTGATTCGCATGATAGGGCATCTTACACTGGCGAACAATCAAGCGTTCGTTCGATGACCATTCCCACGGAAATCACGAGAGTAGAACCATGAATACCAGGCGACTTCTTGCCCAACTCTTCATCGGCTGTGTCCTCCTAACCTCGACGTCACTCCAGGCAGAAGATCCCGTTAACATCGGTTCCCGCCGCGAATTACTGGTAGACGGTTTCCTGGTGGATCACATGGAGAACACGACCCGGGTATTACATCGGCCACAAGCCCGTGAAATCGCTATGAAGTTTGACAAACCATGGGAAGGGAATACCAGCGGCTACGCTACCGTGATGCGAGACGGCAACCTGTTACGCATGATTTATCGTGGCCATCGAATGATCTGGGACGATGACAAACTGCGCATGTCTCACAGTCCCGTCGCTTGCTACGCCGAAAGTCGAGACGGGCTTACCTGGAAAAAACCGAAACTGCGACTAGTCCCCTGGCGTGGCCAGGGAATCCATAAGATTGATGACCCCCTGGCCAACAACATTGTCTGGGGGGGCAGCCCCTACTCGGGTACTTTCGTACCGTTCCTCGATTCCAGTACCGACTGCCCGCCTGCCGAAAAGTTCAAGGCCGTCGGTGGCAACAGGAACGTGGGTCTGCACCTGTTCACTTCCCCGGACGCCATCCACTGGAAGAAACAAGATAAACCCATCTTCAAGCAGGGCGCCCTCGACTCGATGAACGTGGTTTTCTGGGACACGCTACAGCAGCGATACGTTCTCTATTTCCGAACCGTCACCGGGGAAGGCCGTTCCATCGCCACGTCCACATCAACCAACCTGAGAGACTGGACCCCCCCGGTCTCGCTCGAATACCCGGGCTCTCCGCCTCAGCAGATGTATACCAACCAGATCGCCCCGTATTTCCGGGCACCCCACATTCGCGTCGGATTCCCGACACGCTACACCGCTCGCACGATGACACCCCAACTGCAATCACTGGAGCCACGGAAATTGAGAGCTGACCTGACTGCCGCCTACGCGCGTGTTGGTTCGGATCTTTCCGATGGGCTTTTCATGACCAGTCGCGACGGCGTTCGATTCCAACGCTGGGATGAGGCCTTCCTGCGTCCAGGTCCCGAGTCAGGCATTGCGAATAGTCGCTGGACGTACGGGGACAACTTCCAGAGCTACGGACTGTTTGAAACCGCATCTGCGATGAAAGGACATCCCCCGGAACTTTCCATGTTCTTTAGCGAGGGCTACTGGCGGGATGCCCATACCCGGATGCGCCGCTATACGATCCGCCTCGACGGTTTTGTATCCTTGCAAGCACCTTTCAAGGGAGGGGAGGTACTCACCAAGCCATTCGTCTTCAAAGGAAACTGCCTGCGAGTGAACTATGCAACCTCGGCGGCAGGGAGCATCCGTTTCGAACTCCAGGACTCCCAGGGAGAACCGCTGACAGGTTTCGGGTTGAACGACTGCACAGAAATGATCGGGGACTCCGTCGAGCACACGGTACGGTGGGCCGTTGGAACTGATGTCAGCTCACTGGCCGGAAAACCGATCCGCATGCGGATCCAGATGAAAGACGCGGACCTTTACGCTTTTCAATTTTCCTATGCTCCCTAACCCGCAGATCGATCCTGCCGAATGACGAATCTTCGGCAGTTCGCAACACTTTACCCAAACGCGCAAACCTTCCTGTCCTACGAGGATAGGGCTCACCCAGCCGGCAACTGCCGAAATTATGCTTGCCACAAAAGTATCGATGCCGATAATAATACCTGCGTGACTGACACGTTCATGTGCAACTGGTTTAGTTCATCCCGCCCAAAGGAGCATGCCCCATGTTCACCATCTACTCCAAGAATGCCCGTCGAGACTGTGAAGGAAACACGCGACGCGATTTTCTTAAGGTGGGTGCCATTGGCGGTAGCCTGTTCACGCTCCCTAACCTGCTGCGAGCCAAGGCAGCAACTCCCGGTACGGTCAACAACAAGTCCGTGATCTGGATCTGGTTGGCTGGCGGTCCCACGCACGTCGAAACATTCGACCCCAAGATGACGGCACCGAGTGAATATCGAAGCATCACCGGGGAAGCCAAGACGCCGATTCCTGGCGTGACCATGGGAGGAACCTTTCCCCAGATCGCAGCCTGTGGCGACAAGATGGCATTGGTACGATCCTTTGCACACGGGAACAGCAGCCATGGCAACGCCACCAAGTGGGTCATGACGGGTTACGATGACCGAGACGGTACGCGGCCCTCGATCGGTTCGATCGCGGCACGGCAGTACGGTACCACTCATCCCACCACGGGGATCCCGACCTACGTCCGCATGAGCCGCATCAATGGAGACGGCCCCGGTTGGCTCGGTACCGGCTACAGCCCCTTTGATCCCAACGGCCAGGCGGTCAAGAACATGAAGATTAGCGTTACCGACGACCGCTTCACGGACCGTCGCAGCCTGCTGAACTCCCTCGACCAGATTAATCGAGCCGCGGACGGCAGTGGTAAAATGCAGGGCATCGATGCCTTTGAACAGCAAGCCTTTGAATTAATTACCGGCACCTCTCGGGATGCCTTCGACATCAACAAGGCCGACCCAGCCGCTCGCAAGCGTTATGGCAAAGGCCTCGGTGAGTCGCTGCTGCGGGCCCGCCGTCTGTGTGAATCCGGTTGTGCATTCGTGACGGTCTCCTATGGTGGCTGGGACATGCATGGTGGAATCGTCAAGGGACTCAAGGGCCGCGCCCAGCAGATGGACCAGGCCATCTCGGCCTTGATCGAAGATCTTGATCAGCGTGGCATGATGGATGACACGCTCGTGGTGGTTACCGGTGAATTCGGCCGTACTCCCAAGATCAACAGCAAGGGAGGTCGCGATCACTGGGGACGTCTCTGCACCCTGGCCCTGGCTGGCGGTGGACTGAAGATGGGACAGGTGATCGGTGAATCCTCACGTAAGCTCGAGGTGCCCGCCACGACACCCATCAGACCGCAGGACCTGATGGCCACGATCCTGCAAATGTATGGCCTGGACCACCGGATGCAATTCGTGAACAACCAGGGGCGACCTGTTTACCTGGTTGAAAACGGCAGTCCGATCTCGGAACTGGCCTAGGAACCCTCCCCAGGAAGAACCGTTCCATCCAGGCAAGTTAATTCGCTGACGTTGACGCGCCATCCTGCGCCATGATCACCCTGCGCAGTTGGCCATTCTGACCACCCACGAGCAGCGAACCGTCCGTCGGATGCACAGCCAGCGAGTAGGCCCAACCCTCCACGGCAGGTAACTCGTGCATGACCTTGACGGTTTCCGGGTCGATCACTCGCACCTGGCCGTCCGTACAACTGGCCACCACTCGTGAACCGTCCGGAGTCCAGGCGACCGCCAATGGTGAAACCGGGAGGCGAACGAACCGAACCAGTCGCCCGATCGTCGGCTGCCAGAACCTGACCGTTCGATCTCCAGCAGCCGAGGCGACCATCGGCATCCCTTTCGATGCGGGACGCAAGGCCAGGGCATTGACCGTTTTCGTGTGCTGAACCATGCTGCGTACCATTTGTTGCGGTTCCAGTTGCCAGACCCGCAGCGACTGATCTTCCCCGGCACTCACAAGGGTCTTGCCACCTGGCAACAGGGCGATCGCCAGCACCCCACGGGAATGCCCCTGGTACGTTTCAAGAACACGTCGCTGTTGGACATCCCAGCTTTTAACCTCCCGATCAAGGCTCGCCGAGACCAAGCGGGCGTTGGACAGCCAGGTGACCGAGCGCACGGAATCCGTATGCTTGCTGAGCGTGGCCACCCGTTTACCGGTTGGCCACGAGTGGATTTCAATCACCCCGGATTCTGCCGGGTCACCTCCACCCACGGCCAACAACTGCCCATTGGGAGAGAAAGCCAGGCAATGGAGATTGGCCACGGACGCCTTGATCACACGCAGCTGCTTCAGGGTGGGCCAATCGTGAACATGCACTCCGGACTGCGAACAGGAGATCACCTGTTTGCCACCCGGGGCAAAGGCAATCGCGGTCACCGGAGGCGACACGCGTGATTCGGAAGTAACCTTTTCTACAGCCGCGCTGGGCGAGCAAACAGTAACAAGCAACAGTACCAACGCACCCCAAACCAACTGGACCCGCGACGAAAACGTCACCTGCCTCGAGGAACAGCGGATTCCGGTGATTACCATCACTCGTCTCACGATCGTTTTGGCTCCGGTCGTTTTCGTGGCGCCTCCAGATCACGCGGACGACCACGTGCACCGTCACCGCCCGGACGGCGAGGTATCGTACGCAATCGCTGCAGGATAATGTCCTTGCTGATCTTTCCTTTTTCGACCGCTTCCGCTACTTCAGGACGTTCCTTGAGAAACTCCTGGTAACGCTTCTCCAGATCCTCAGCAGTTTGGTTTTTATCGCCAACTCGCCCCACGGCACGTGCCTTGAGACTGGCGATGACCCGCTCCTTGGTGATCTTGCCATTGGCCACATCTATTCTAACCCGGGGATTCTCCTTGAGGTATTTCGCGTAGGCCGCATCCCAGTCGATCTTCTCCGCATCAGCTCGAGGCTTCATGGCTTTTTTCAGGGTCTCAACTTCTTCCTTGCTGAGCTTGCCATCACCGTCCTTGTCGAAACGCTTCAACAACTGCTCGCGGCTTAACCGAGCACGTACGCCGGGATCATCACGCTTGGGTTGAGGGAAAGCAGCCGCTATGATCTGCCCGGCTTCAGCACGAGTCAGCTTGCCAGCTCGTACAAACTCGGCCAACTTGGCTTTCAATGCTTCTTGCCCGGTTCTTGGCGCGTCCCGGTCTCCTCCCGGAGCTCGTCGTGCGCGGGTGGCATCGTCGCCACGTGAGGCGGGTGCGTCACCGTCTCGTTGCCGATCCCGACGCTCTGCACCATCCCGTTCCTGGGCAACACCGGCCGAAACCAGCAACAAGACCATCGCTACGGCAGTCAAAATCGTTTTCATCCTATTCTCCCTGTATCGTTTTATCAGCCCGCCTGGGCTACCCACTATTCAGAACACCTTGTTTCCTGATGATGCAGTATGAAACATCTAGCCTTATCAGGCAACCATTTCCAAGGGGTCGCCGGGCTGCGCTGAACCCGTTTCTATCGGGAACCTATAACTCGATTCCCCGCCCCCGCGTCAAATCACCTATAATGGGTGGAGCTAATCTCGAAAGGACCTGACGATGAACCGCTCTCTAACCCTCTCCAGCCTGTCTCTCTTGCTAGTCACCAGCCTGGTGGCTTGTGCCACACCGTGCCCTGCAGAAGACAAAAAAGAGGACGCAAGACCCTTACCGCTAGTGATCCTGCTCGGCGACTCGATCCGGATGAACTACCAGGAGGCAGCCACCCAGGCCTTACAGGGAAAGGCAACCGTCTGGTCCCCGCAAGAAAACTGCAAGCACACGCTCTACACGCTGCAAAACCTCGAAAAATGGTTAACCGACAAAAAGCCGGCCGTGGTCCATATCAACGTGGGCCTGCACGATATGTTCCTGGCGACCAAGGGTGGCCAGCCACGTCACAAACTTGATTTCTACGAGGCCAACCTGAGAAACATCTTTGCGCAGCTCAAGTACCTGACCGATGCCCAAATTATCTTTGCCCTCACCACCCCGGTGGATGAAGCACGCCAGGCGGTCTCGAAAGGATACGGCCGGGTGGTGCGCCGCAGCGCGGACGTCGCACGCTACAACCAGGCAGCCAGGCAAATTGCCCTGGCAGCAGGTGCACGAGTGAATGACCTGCATGCCATCGCCGTGCAGGCTGGAAGAGACGAGATCCTTCGCGAGGATGGGATTCACCTGTCTGACAAGGGCTGTGCGGTAGTGGGAAAGGCGGTCGCTGACCAGGTCCATTTGCAGTTGAATCCCGAACTGGACAAGTCACGCCTAAAACCTATCCTCGTGGGTAACACACCGGCGCACGAGATCGTGAAACGGCTAGGCGCCCGCATGGAGCATGGAATGCCGGCCAGTGAACTTGATCATTTTGCCCTTCAGTTCAACCGCGAGGATCGCAACCGGGATGGTTTGCATACCCGCCAGGAATACGTCGAGACGGGCCGTTACCTGACGCCCCAGTCACGCGCTGGCATCTTCCAGGCTGCGGACGGTAATTCCGATGGCGTGGTGACACGGGACGAATACACGTTGAATCGGATCATCACCGACGAGGCCAAGATCGTGATCCAGCGGATGGACGACGACAAGGACGGTTACGTCGAGGAGCCGGAATTCCTCAAGCACGCCACGCGACTGCTGGGGGATGCCAAGCTAGCCGCAACGGTCTACGGGATTTTGGATCGCAACCGGGACGGGGAACTCATAACCTGGGAGTACCTGCGGACCTGGGGCCAGTGGGCTCGTTCAGGACAGCCGTCCGCGAAACAACGGGTTGCAGCCCGCCGCGCCGCGTTAGCCCGCCCGCAACCGTAACACCTGGAAGTGGCCATTTACCGCAAACGTTTGCCTGGCTCTACTCCCCAGGCGATGCTCAGGACAGCTTGTTCTGCCCCTTGTTTTCGGCCTGGTGAATCGTGATCGGCCAACCAGGAAACTGGTTGGCCGGCTTGCCGTCCGTCGGATCCACGTTAAACCGAAACGCGTCCAGCGTGTAGGTTTTCTTCTCGGTGTCGATCGTCACGAAACCGAAACCGCTCCCTTTCTGG
>PVBE012815138.1_pt1 | contig 15748 bp, 11 predicted proteins | sample 1631181 | NCBI WGS metagenome assembly PVBE01 (sample SAMN08397723, study PRJNA350692) | Marine metagenome, whole genome shotgun sequencing project. | isolation source: water | place: Pacific Ocean | collected 2012-04 | reverse complement strand
GCTTGAGCGTGTGGGCGTCGTCGGTGATCGCCTCTTCGCCGCCTTCGCCGCCTTCGCCGCCTTCGCCGAAGATGTTGCTGAGGTCGCCCGAGTCGCTGAGGCTGCTGAGCGACTTGGCCATGCGGTCGACCTGATCCAACCCCAACCCGAACGCCTTGCCCACGTCCCGGATGGCCGACCGGGGGTGGTAGGTGATGACGTTGCAGACCATCGCGCAGTGGTCGCGGCCGTACTTGTCGTAGACGAACTGCAGCACCTCCTCGCGACGGGTGTTGCTGATGTCGATGTCGATGTCGGGGAAGCCGCCGCGGGCCTCCGACAGGAAGCGCTCGAACAGCAGGCTCAGGCCGATCGGATCGACCGCCGTGATGCGGAGGCAGTAGCAGACGCAGGAGTTGGCGGCCGAGCCCCGCCCCTGGCACAGGATCCCGCGGCGGCGGCACTCGTTGCTGATGTCCCAGACGATGAGGAAGTAGCCGGCCAGCCCCATGCGGCCGATGACGTCGAGTTCGTGCCGGATCTGGGCGGAGATGCGGGGGTCCGTCTCCAGCCGATCGCCGTACCGGATCGCGGCTCCCTCCCACGTCCGCTCCTCCATGAAGGTCTGCAGGGTGTGCCCCTCGGGCACCGGGTAGATGGGGAAGGCGTACGGCAGATCGGCCAGGTCGAAGTCGCAGTCGCGGGCGACGTCGATGGTGCGGGCGATGGCGCCGGGATCGTCGGCGAACAGCCGCGCCATCGTGGCTGGGGACTGCAGCCCGAAGCTGCCGTTGGGGAGCAGACGGGTGCCCGCGTCGCGCAGGGTGGTCTTGAGCCGCACGCAGCTGACGACGTCCTGGAGGCGGCGTTGGTGAGGGCGGGCGTAGTGCACTAGGTTGGTGGCGACGCGGGGGATGCCGAGGTCGTCCGAGATCCCGCGCAGCACACCGCGCAGCCACTGGTCCTCGGGCAGGCGGTGGTCGGTGACCTCGAGGAAGAAGCGGTCCCCGAAGGCGTCCCGAAGCTCGGCCGCGGCTTCGGTGGCGTGGCGCAGGCGCGAGGCGGGATCGTCGCGCCACGCGGCCAGCTGCCGGCGGTCGTCTCGGCCTCGCTCCACCGCCGAGCGGACCGACAGCCCGCTGTCGTCCATCCAGTCGCCCAGCGGCCGCCGCCATGCCCCCTTGGGGTTCCACCGGTTGGGCTCCCGCCGCGCGTCCATGCCCAGCAGGGCGCGGTCCACCGGTCCGAAGCGGCCCCCCGACAGGATGGTGAGGCCAGCCCCGCGGCGGATGAGGCTCTCCCGGGGGAGCACCGAGGTCCCCTTCTCGCAGGACATGCGGGACTCGCTCAGGAGCGCGGCGAGGTTGCGCCAGCCGTCCCGGTCGCGGACGAGGGCGACGAGGCGGGAGCCGTCGGCCATGCCCAACTCGGCGCCGTAGATCGCCCGCGGCACCGGATGGGAGGCCCCCTCCAGCAGCTTCTTGGTGTGCAGCCACTGCCGCACCGAGCCGTACAGCCCGTCCCGATCGGTGATCGCGAGGGCCTCGATCCCCTGCTGCTGCGCCGACTCGATCAGGTCCTCGGGCGTGGCCGCGCCGCGGCGGAAGGAGAAGCACGAATACGCGTGCAGCTCGGCGTAGTCGGTCATGTCAGTCGAGCCAGCCGGCGAGGAACCACTGTCGGGCCTTGGGCTCGAAGAAGATCTGGGCGACGCCGTCGCGACCCTCGACCTGGAAGTAGCGCCGGGCGGCCCCGCCTCCCTCCTTCCACCACGCGGTGGAGACGTCCCAGGGGCCGAGCGTCTTGCGTACGCGCACGCGGCCTCCCCGGTGGCGGAAGGCGACGATGTCCGGCCCCTCCAGCTCGACCTTGAGCGGCTCCGGGGGGGAGCTGCGGCGGAAGGCGGAGGCGAGCTCGCCGGGGCGGGCCCGATCGGGGACCACGGGATCGGCCACGGCGCGCCGGGAGGGGACGGCGACGAACGGCGCCGGGACCTCTCGCTCCTCGGGCCACAGCGCCGGCGTGGGGGCGACGGTGCCGTAGCCGTCCGGCCCGAGCTCCGCGGCGAGGTGGGCCAGCGTCATCGCCAGCGCCCCCGGGGGAGCCGAGCGGGGCCCCACCAGCCGCTCCTGGGACGCCGGCCGGGGCTCGGTCTCCAACGCCTCCAGCGCGACCGACAGCACCCCGCCCTTGCAGCGGAGGCGGTCCAGTTCGATCTTCACCAGGTCGGTCCACAGCGGCAGCGACCCCGACGGCGCCGCCGACCACGTCTGCATCGTCACCGGATCCCCACCCTCGACCGTGAGCGTCCACTCGAGGCACCGCGTCGCCAGCCCCTCGCCGTCGAGCCGGCCGATGAGCTGCTCCAGCGGGCGGCGCAGCAGGAAGCGGAGCGCCTCGGCCTGCACCACGGGGTACTCGGCGTGCACCGTGACGGTGTGGCGGCGGGCTTCGACCGCGCAGATGAGGGTGTCCCGGTCGTAGCCGCCCGCGAGCCGATGGAGCGCCACTCCGGACTCCCCGAAGCGGCGCACGATGCCGGCGGCGGGCAGCTCCGCGAACGCCCCCAGGCTGTGGATCCCGAGCCGCTCCAGCGCCGCGATGAGGTCCCCGGCGTCCGGCAGCAGACGCACCGACAGCCGCGACAGGAACGACTGCTCCCGCCCCGGGGCGACCTGGATGGAGCGTTTGTGCCCGGGGATCCGCCCCTCCATCACGGCCGCGGCGCGCGCGCAGAAGCGGGTGCCCGCGAGGCTGACGCGGACGGGCAGGTCGAGCCGCATCACCGCCTGGCGGAGGTCGTCGAGGAAGCCCCCCTCCCCCGTCTCCAGGTAGTGGCGGCCGAGCCCCGCGAACGAGGCGTAGACCACGCCCGCGCCGGTGGTCTCGAAGGTGGGAGTGACCGAGCGGATGGCCTCCTCCAGCCGCTCGTGAGCCTCCGCGAGGGCGACGTGGTCGATGGGGCGGACGACCAGATCGGGGGCGATGGCGGCGGCCGCGATCGACGTCATGGAGCGGCGCACGCCGTCGGTGCGGGCGCCCTCACTGGCCGCGACGATCAGCCGGCGGCCGTCGTCCGGATCGACGAGCGCGAGCCCCCCCTCGGGCTCCCCCCCGAGTTCCTGCAACGCCACCTGGAGCCGGAAGTCCGGAACGAAGACGCAGGCGATGCGGGGTGGCGAGGGCACATTCTGAACATATTTTCAGTAGGCGTCCAGGTCAAGTAGACTCCGCCGCCATGGAGTTGGAGATCAAGCTCGCGGCCGCCGCCCCGCTGACCGAGGCCGAGGTGCTCGCCGCGGCGGAGGCCCTGGGGGCGGTTCGCTCCGTCACCCGAGCACGCCTCCAGGCCCGCTACCACGACCTTCCGGACGGAAGCCTGCGCTCCGCCGGCTGGACGCTGCGGTGCCGGGACGAGGGCGGGCCAATCGTCGCCACGGTGAAGGGGCCCGGCCCGATCGTCGCCGGGATCCGCACCCGGTCGGAGGACGAGGTGGAAGTCGAGCGACTGGCGGAGCCTGGGGACTCCCTCCCCGACGCCGTCGCCGCGCCGTTGGAGGCGGCCGGACTGCCGGTGACGCACTGGCCGGAGGTGCGGTTCGGAACGGACATCCAACGCTGCGCGATCACGATGGAGGTCGACGGTGCCGTCGCGGAACTGGCGTTCGATCGGGGCGAGGTCCGCGCCGCGGGTCGGAGCGTGCCGATCCTCGAGGTGGAGGTGGAGCTGAAGTCCGGGGACGCCGAGGCGATGGCGCCGTTGGCGCGGGCGCTCGCGGCGAAGCTCCCGCTCCGGCCCAGCGGGCGCAGCAAAGCGGCGTGGGGCGGGTTCCTACGCGGAGAGCTGAGGGACTACCGGAGGCCGGCGGACAGCGCCGACCGCGCGGAGCTCTGGGAAGCGCTGTGCGAGCTGGAGGATCGGGTGCGGGACCCGGACGGGGAGGCGTGGCGGGAGGAGCATGCCCGGGTGTCCACGGCGCTGGGCGCCGAAGCGGATCCCTGGGAGGGGCTGGCTTAGTGCCCGACGCTCCCGCCGGCCTTGGCCGCGAGCGCCTCCAGGATGAACTGACCGAGGTTCCGCCAGGGCTTCACCTCCACCACGTCGCCCCTGTCGGAGTCCCACAACACGGACAGCTCGATGCCTCCGGCAGGGATGGTCTGGTGGATCGTGACGGTTGCTCGGACGAGGCGGCCCTCGTTTCCGGCAACAGCGACGTCGAAGTTGTGGGGCGTGACGGGGTCGTGCATGGCGGCTCGGGATGTTAGAGATGGAAGCCGCCGGCTTCAACATGCACCGCGTCTTCCCGATCCTGGCCCTCGCCCTGCTGCTGTCCTGTGGCGGCGACGAACTGAGCGAGGATCCGACCCCCGAGCCCCAGGCCACCACCCCGACCGCCGCCGACGACCCCACCCCCGAGCCCGACTCCACGCCCGGGGCGGTCAAGGTCGAGAAGCTCCCCCCCGTCGGCTCCGAGGAGCCCGCCACGCCCAAGCCCAAGCGGTGGCTGGGCATCTCCGTAGGCAACAGCAACGACGCGGTGGCCGGCGCCCCCGAAGACGCCCGCGCGCTCATCCAACGCGCGTTCGTCGGAGGCCCCGCGCAGAAGGCCGGACTCCGGCGCGGTGACGTCATCGTCAAGGCCGCGGGCGCGCCCGTGAAGCAGTACCAGGACTACATCGCAGAGGCCCGCAAGATTCAGATCGGCGGCACCTTGGCGATCGAGGTGCTGCGCGACGGCAAGCCCCTCAGCGTCGAACTGGCGATGATCGAGAAGCCGCCCAACATGAAGGTCTGGCGCCGCAAGCACTTCACCGGCAGCGAGGCCTTCGATTGGGACGTCGAGGGACTCCGCCCCAACGGGAGCCGCCTCACCTCGGCGCAGGCCGGCGACAAGCCCCAGGTGCTCTACTTCTGGGCCACCTGGTGCGGTCCCTGCCGCAAGACCTCGCCGCAGGTCCAACGGGCCTTCGACAAGCATGGGGATCAGATCCAGTTCGTCGCGATCTCCAACGAGGAGCTCGACGTGCTCACCGGCCACCTGGCCAACTCAACCAAGACCTACCCCCTCGGTCGTGACGACACGGGGTACGCCAAGTGGGATTACGAGGTACAAAGCCTCCCAACTGCGGTGCTCCTGAACGATGGACAGGTCGTCAGTTGGGACTACGGAGTATCAGGAATCTCAAGAATTCTTGAAAGGTCTGAGTCACTCGTCGCTCCCTGAAGCCGGACCCTCGCAACCTGTCATCGAGGTGACATCGGGTCCGGTGGACCTTGTCCTACCAATCTGGTCTAGTGCGAGCGGAGGAGGAGCTATGACGCACCCTGGACGTCTCTCGGTTGAGGCGACCCTCGAAGCGATTCGAACCCAGGTCAACGCCGCCATTCCTGGCTGCGACCTGGCTGTGCGTGGAGGCGGCGGCCACTACGAGATCACAGTGACATCGGACAGATTCGACGGACTCAACCGGGTCAAGCGCCAGCGTCTCGTCTACTCCTCGATCAAGGACCTGATGGCCGGCCACGATGCCCCTGTCCACGCCGTGGATCGCCTCATCACCCGGACCCTGGCTGAAGCGAAGTGATTGCAATCACTGCTATAGTCGTGAAATTGTAGGAGTTGTAGAAGCGGATGCTGGCGACTGTCTACGGGGTGAGAGGCTCGATGCCCATGCCTGGGCCCTCGACGCTCCGATACGGAGGAAACACCGTGTGCGTGGCCGCGACGTTGGCCGACGGCACCCGCCTGTTCCTCGACGCCGGCACGGGGGTTCGGGCCTTCGGCAAGGACCTGTTCAAGCAGGGGCTCGACAAGGGCCCGGTCCACTTCCTCCTCAGCCACCGTCACTACGATCACATCATCGGCCTCCCCTTCTTCGAGCCGATCTACACCCCCGAACTCCACCTCATCGTGCACCCGATCGAGAACGAGGTGCAGGAGCGCCGACGGGCCCGCGCTCAGATCTTCGACGGCATCCAGACGCCGATGAAGCTCTCCCAGCTCCCCTCCCGCATCGAGTTCGATCCCGGCGGCGAGCCGGATGATGACTGGGGCATCGGTTCAGCCCGCGTCTCCCGCATCAAGCTGAACCACCCCGGAGGAGCCCAGGGCTTCCGCATCCAGGACGCCGATGGCGCCTCGCTGACGTACCTCACGGACAACGAGCTCGTGCCCCCCGGGGATGCGCGCACCACGCCCGAGGAACAGGCCGCGTTCGCCCACCGCACGGGCCTGATGATCGCGGACTCGCAGTACATGCCCGAAGACCTCCCCGCGAAGGCGGGTTGGGGTCACTCCACGGTCCCTCAGGTGCTTCAGTTGGCAAAGGGCGCCCAGGCGCACACGGCGTTGCTGTTCCACCACGATCCGGACCGCAGCGACGCCGCGCTGGACGCCATCGGCGAGCAGGCCTCCGAGTTCGCCTCCAGCCAGATGGACAACGGCCCCATCCTCGTCGCTTCCGAGGGCATGCGCTTCGACATCAAGCCCGACGCCTGCGTCCGCCTCGACGATCGCGGCTGATCACTCGGGCGTCGCCACCAGCGGCAGGCTCATCAAACGCCCCAGTCCCCGCGGCGAAGCTGCCGCTTCGTAGCCCCGCGCCCACGCTTCCGGCAACTCCGCCTCCAACGCCATGACGTCGCCAGGAACGGGTCGAACCCGAGCGGCGGCCCCCATCCCTTCGATGATCGAAGCCCGATCTCCCGGCGCGGCGGCGTCCAGGAGGACCCGCTCGGCGTCATCGAAGGTGTGATCCAGCACCAGCCCCACGCCCAGCCCCTGGAAGAAGGCGGCGCGGTCGGGCACGTCGCTGAGGCCGTCGTAGGCCGAGATCCAGGCGCGCGCTTCGAACAGGTACAGGTGGGGATCGGCGGTCGGATCGACCTCGCCGCTGGCGGGGGCCCCGCTCTGGATGCCGCTCCAGGAAGACGAGAAGCGGAGTCCCGTGTCCCGGCCGTAGCCGAAGGCCAACGGGGGGCGCACCGCGGGGGATGCCTGGGCGCGTAGCAGCAGGAACTTGGCGTGGGGCTGCGGCGCGTACCGATGCAGCGCGTTGCCGCCCAGCTCCGCGTGCGAGCGGACCGGGTCCTGCCCGGGGATCACGAGCCCCGAGGGGATCCAGAAGAGCAGCCCCAGAGCGACCGCGGCGGCGGCGGCGCGGTCGTCCCAGGCGACGATCAGGGCCGCGCTGAGGCCGAGCAGCGGCAGGTAGTAGCGCAGCACCATCGGGGCCTCGACGAGGGAGTGTCCGACGCTCAGCGCGGGCACGCAGACCGCCGCGGCGATGACCAGGTGCCGCCCTCGGCCGCCCGCCCGCCAGACGGCGATGGCGGCGGCCGCGGTGAGCCCCACGAGGCCCGCCCCGGCGGCGAGCTTGGCGGTGGTGAGGTCCTGCGCCGCGCCCACCCAGGCCAGCGGGAGGGACGTGAGTACGAGATCCAGCCGGACCAGCAGCAGCGACGGCAGCGTCGAGGCCAGCGAGCGTCCCCCCCGCACCTCCAGCGCCTCCGCCGGAATGGGGACCATCGCCACGATCCAGACTCCCAGGACGACCACTGAGGCCGCCGCGACGAGGCCGACATCGACCGCCATCCGGCGACGGTCGCTCCTCGCTTCGAAGGCCGCGACCCCTACGACGGCCAGCGCCGTGATGAAGTGCACGTACGACAGGACCAGTCCGATCCCGAGCAATACGCCGAGCCCGACCGCTCCGGACCGGGGGCGCCCCCGGTCGAGCCACGCCGCCCCCGCCAGGCCGATGACCGGGAGCATCACGAGCGCTTCGTGCAGGCTCCCCCACGCGCGGTAGCTGTAGTGCACGACCTCGGGCGCCGCGAAGGCCAGCACCGGCCCCAGGAACAGCCCCGCGGTGGGGCGCACGTGCCGGGCCAGCCAGACCGACCCCAGCGCCACGGTCGTAATCGAGATCGCCGCCGCCGCCCACGACACCGCCGCCGCCGCCCAGGCACCCAGCGCCAGGAGCAGCCCCACCGGGAAGGCGATCAGCCAGGAGCCGCCCTCGTAGCGGGACACCGAGCCGACGTAGAACGAGGGAATGTCGCCGTCGGCGATGGCGGCCCCCACCAGGACGGTGTGCAGCTCGTCCATCGAGAGCGCGCCCCGCGCGTGAATCTGAGACGCGACCACTCCCGCGAACACCACGGTGCCCAGCGCCGCGCAGGCTCGGGGGGAGGCCCGCAGGCTCAGAACGAGAGCCCCGCGGACAGGCCCGAGGCGACCACCCAGCCGCCCGGCCATCGGGCATCGCTGGCGTACTGCACCGGGACGATGACGTCGCCGAGGCCGGCGTCGGTCTTGGGCAGATCGACCGGGAAGAGACGCTGCACCTGCAGCCCCCAGTCGATGGTCACGGGCCCGGTCAGGAGGGTGCCGGGCTTGACCGGGAGCAGCACGCCGAGGCCGAAGCCGCCCCCGAGGTTGTGGCCGTCCAGCAGTCCCGAAGCGCCGGGGCTAGCCGAGACCGCGCTCTGCTGCCAGCGCACGCCGAAGCGGACGCGCAGCTCCAGCGGATCCGGCTTGCCCGCGATGGCCCAGCCGGGGGGGCGCAGCTCGACGCCGAGGTTGGCGTCGACCGTGTCGTGGAAGGGGTTGTCGTCGAGCACCCGGCCGGAGACCGCCTCGTAGACGTCGGGTCCGCTCTCGCCGCCGAAGTCGATAGACAGGCTCCCCTGTTCCCCGTTCAGCCCCGTGACGACCTGGCCGTAGCTGGCCGCCAGCTGGGACCAGAGGTTCACCTGGGCGTCCGCTTCGATGGCGAAACGGGGCCGATCCAGGGCCATCGAGATGCGCACCTGGTGAGGGTCGAACATGTCCGTCAGGCCGAGGAAGACCTCCGCTTTGATCAGCTCGACGAGGCCGAACAAACCGTTGAGGGCAGCGAGGTTGATGACCTCGACATCAAGTGCGATAGGAGAGATTTCGGTGCGGGACGCGGGCGACCAGGAGGCCCCCAGACGCAGCCCCTCCAGCCGCTTGTCGAAAGTGCCGAAGTCCAGCAGCGCGCTGACCTGGGGGCGGATGACGTAGCGGGCGGCCAGGTCGACGTCGTTCAGCGTCGCCTCGACCTGCGGGGGGTCGCCCTCGATGCCGATGATGTCGAGGTCGACGTTGATGATGCCGCGGGGGCGGACCGACAGACCGAAGCCGAGCCAGAGCCCGCCCTGGAGCGCGTCGTCCAGGAGCACGCCCCCGATCTTGGGAGCGCCGCGCACGGGGAGGCGGACCGACAGCCCCGCCGTGCCCATACCCCGCGCGACGCGGTTCTGGTAGCGCATCGAGTACGGAACCCACGGGTCCTTCGTCTCGTGGAAGTAGATCCACGGCACCGGCAGCTGCACATGGGCGGCCGCGGTGACCCACGGACCCAGCATCTTGGCGAAGCCGATGGCGAACACGTGCGGCTGCACGGTGACCTTCGGCATCACCTCGTCGCTGCCGTCCCGCCGGACCACCCCATCCACCTCGGAGAGGAACACGTGGCCCCCCAGGTACTGGAGGTGGAAGGCGTCGTGCCGGAGCAGGCCCAACCCCGCGGAGTTGGTCGTCAGGGGGTGGGCGCCGTCCTCCAGCGCACCCGAGGCACCGCCCATCGAGGCGCTCTTGATCGAGGGCCCGAACAACTCCGCCTGCGTCGCCGCCGCCGGGCTCGCGGCCAGCAGCGTCGCGAGCACGGCCCACCCGGCGCGGGCGTGGCTCACTCGCCGCCGTACGGGGGCATGGCGGTGTGCTCGGGGACCTCCCAGTGGAGGCGCCACAGGCTCCCCGCACCGTCGACGCGGAGCGTGTCTCCGCTGACGAACGCGGCTCCTTGCGAGGCCAGCCAGGCGACCGCCGAGGCGACCTCCCAGACCGTGCCGAGGCGCTTGGCGGGAATGTTTTCTTTCATCGCCAGGAACTGTTCCTGGAAGAAGGGGTCGTACGTAGCCACCCCCGAGGACATCACGATCCCCGGAGCAACCCCATTGACCCGGATCCCGTTGTGCGCCCACTCGACGGCCAGCGTTTGCGTCATGTTGACGACCCCTGCCCGCGCCGCGCCGGTGTGGACCATGCCGGGGAACCCGCGCCACATGTCCGCGACGATGTTCACGATCGCGCCGCCGTGCTTCTGCATCCAGGCGGTGTAGGCCTCGCGGCAGCAGACGAACGTGCCCTGAAGATTGGTCTCCTGGACCGCTTTCCAGCCCTTGGTGCGGACGTAGCCCGCGGGGCTCGGAAACTGCCCGCCGGCATTGTTGACGAGGATGTCGATCGAGCCGAAGCGCTCGACCGTCGCGACCATCATCGCGGCGATCTGCTCATCCTCGCGGATGTTGCACACGGACCACGCGACGTCGATGCCGAGCTCCGTCAGTTCGGCCGTCGCGGCCTCCAGCCGTTCCTGCTTGCGAGCCCCGATCATCACCTTGGCGCCGAGGCGCCCAAGCTCGATCGCGATCGCCTTGCCAATGCCGCTGCCGCCGCCCGTCACGACGCCGGTCTTGCCATCGAACAGACCATCCCTGAACACACTGAGGGGAGTCATTGCCGCGCGAGGATACACGTGTGGCATTCTCCCGCGACTTCCATGGAGGAGAGGAAGAACCCATGACCGAAAGCATCGGAACCGGCAGCACCAATCCGACGGTGATTTTCCTGGCCAACCTGCGCGATCAGGCCTGGTTCCAGAACTTCATCATCGTCATCATCCTGGCCGCGGGTGTGCTGGTCGGGATCCAGACGTACCCCTCAATGGTCGCCAAATACGGCACGACCATGGACCTGCTCGACTCGATCATCCTGTGGATCTTCGTGGCCGAGATCGTGGTCAAGATGGGCGCCGAAGGCAGCAAGCCGTGGCGCTACTTCTTCGATGCGTGGAACGTCTTCGATTTCTTGATCGTGGCGGTCTGTTTCCTCCCGATCGGCGCCGAGTACGTCGCCGTGCTCCGACTGGCCCGGCTCCTGCGCGTGCTGAAGCTGGTCAAGGCGCTGCCGAAGCTGCAGATCCTGGTCGGCGCGCTCCTGAAGTCGATCCCCTCGATGTTCTACATCGCCCTTCTGCTGTTCGGCCTCTTCTACCTCTACTCGGTGCTGGGCACGTTCCTGTTCCAGGCCAACGATCCGGTCCACTTCCGGGACCTCCAGACCGCCCACCTCTCGATGTACCGCGTCTCCACCCTCGAGGACTGGACCGACGTGATGTACATCAACATGTACGGCTGCGATGAGTACGGGTACGACGAAACCAGCACTCACCCCTGCACCCAGCCGCAGGCCTACGGTTGGATCGCCGCGTTCTTCTTCAGCTCCTTCGTGCTGCTGGCCACGATGATCATTTTGAACCTGTTCATCGGCGTGATCATGACGGGCATGGAGGAGGCTCAGGGAGACGTCAGAAAGGCGGACGCACAGGCTGCCGGGGCCGGAGAATCGACGGCCGACCGGATCGCGCGGATCCTGGCCACGCTCGATGTCCTCAAGGACGAACTCGCCGACCTCGCCGTGCTCTCGGAGGAAGAAGAGAGCTGACCTCACGGTCGCTCAGCCGGGCACCCGCGACAGCAGGCCGTCGATGACGGTCAGCCCCGCCTCCTCGTCCAGCAGCTCCCACTGCTGGCGGGCGAGCAGGAACGCCTCCCGCGCCCGGCCGGTCTCCCCCTGATCCAGGGCGACCTCGCCCGCCAGGCGCGCCACCGTGGCGATGTCCTGGGGGGCACCGGCCCGCTCCCCGAGCAACTCCACCGCCCGCTCCAGGGCGTCGTCCCAGCCGCTCCAGTCCCGCCGGTCCGCGAGCACGGGCAGGCGGTACACCAGCAGCTGCCCCAGCCAGGGCCGCTGAGCCGCCGCCGCCCGGGCTCTTTCGATCCGGTAGAGGGTCTCGCTGAGCGCGTTCATGTCACGCCGCAGCGCGTGGATGAGGGCGACGTTCAGCCCCGTCACGATCGCCGCGGGGGAGCCGATCGACGTGAGCAGATCCCACGCCTCACAGAAGCCCGCTTCGGCGTCGTCCAGGCGCCCGCGCAAGTAGGCCACCGCGGCGAGGCCGTTGATGGCCTGCGAGAGGCCGAAGCGGTTGCCCATCGTGCGGAACAGGTCGGCGAGCGATTCGAACACCTGCTCGGCGGTGTCCAGGTCGCCGGTGTCCTGGGCGATCGTGCCGATGCCGTGCAGGCACTGGGCCTCCCCCAGCTGGCTTCCCGCTTCCCCGTAGAGCTCCAATGCCTCGCTGTAGAGCGTGTGGGCGCCGGCGAAGTCGCACTCCTGGCGGCGGACCGAGCCCAGGTAGAAGAGCACGCGCGCGCGGGTCGCCCGATCCTCGGCGGGGCACAGCCTCAGCGCTTCTTCCCAGCGCTCGACGGCCTCGTCCATGTCGCCCCCGAGGCGCGCGAGGATGCCCTGCTGCCCCACCGCCCGGGCCAACACCGTGGCCCAGCCGTAGCGGGCACCTCGAACCTCCGCCTTGCGGGCGTCCTCGAGCGCGTCCTCCAGCAAGCCGAGGTGGACCTTGGCGCCGCAACGCAGCAGCAGGCACTCGCCCCACCGAGGGTCCGCCTTGCTCGCCGCCGCGCGGACCAGCGCTTCCTCGCGCCGGGCCACCACCTGGAGCGCTTCGCGGTACTCGTTGACCTCCACGAGCTCCCACGCCGCCTCGCCCAGATGGGTGATCGCCTCGTCCAGGCTGTCGCCCTCGAGCAGGTGGGTGCCGAGCCGCCGGGCGAGCCCCGAGGCGTCGTCCGCGTACCGCCCGCGCAACATGCCGACGCACGCCAGGTGCCAGCGCTGCCAGCGGCCGGCGTCCCGGGCGCTCTGCTCCAGGGTGTCCCGCAGGAGTTCGGAGGCGAAGGCGAACCCGCTCTCGCTCTCGGTGGCGAGGCCGTCGTTCAGGAGGGTGTCGATCAGGCTGGGATCGGCCTTGAGTTGGGCCTGCCCGCAGGCGTGGTTCCACTCGAAGGCATCGACCCGCAGGCCCAACGCGGCGGCCAACTCCAGCGTCTCCCGCACCTGCCCGCCGGTTCCCTCGACCACGCGTTCGATGCGGTCCCGCCAGAGCTCGTTGAGGTCGCCGGGGAGCACCAGGGCGGGGTGGTGCCCCTTGCCCTTGAGGCGGAACCCCTCCCGCCCCGGGCGGAGCAGGCCGCGCCGCACCCAGTCGCCGACGAGCTGCACCACGAACAGCGGGTTGCCCCCGGCCCTCGCCTCCACCGCCGCGGCCAGATCGCCTTCGAGCCCCAGCACGTCCCGAACCAGCTGGCGGCAGTGCTCGACGCCCAGCGGCGGGACCTCCAGGCGGTGGGTGTGCTCCAGCCGCATCAGTTCGTCCAGCCGGCGAGCCTCGATCGGCCGCTCCGCCAACGCGGGCGCGCTGACGGTCAGCAGCATCAGCACGGGGCCGGTCGCCGACGGGGGCGAGCTGAGGATGTGCTCCGCCAGGGAGATCGCCTGCCCTCCCCACTGCACGTCGTCCAGCCACAGCACCAGCGGCCGCTCGGCCGCGCGCCGGCGCAGGAGCCGCTGCAGCAGCGAGTTCCGCTGGGCGGGATCGAGGAACCGCACCGGCAGGTCGGCCTCGCTGCCGACCCACTCCTGGCGCGGGGACACGAACTCGGTGAGCGCCTCGAACTCGTAGGCGTCGTCGACCCCCTCGGGCTTGAGCACGTCCTCGACGCGGTACCGCACCTCGATCCGGTTGAGGCCGTGGCAGCCCAGCAGGGTCGTGACGAGGCCCCGCAGGCCGGTGGTGCGGCTGGGCATCGGGTCGTGCACCACGCGCAGGGCGGAGGCACCGCCGACCTCCTCGGCTCGCTCGCTGACGAACTCCGCGATCCGGCTCTTGCCGCAACCGGGCGCGCCCTCCAAGAGGATCAGCCGCTGGCCGGCCGTGGCCCAGACCTCGTGGAGGTTGTTCCAGAGGTCGTTGAGCTGCTCCTCCCGACCGAGCACCGGCAGGCTGCGGAGGCCGTGCAGCCCCAGGCCGGCGCCGCCGAGGCGAACCGGAGACCGACGGGCGGTGCGCGGCGGTCTCCACGAGCTGGGCAGGGGGGGCGCACCGAAGATGAGCGACTCCTCCAACTCCCGAAGGGCGAAGGCGGCGTCCGCGGCGCAGCGGAAGCGGGCCCGGGCGGACTTCTCGAGGAGCCGGCGGACCCACTCGTCCAGCCCCGTCGGCACGTCGAAGCGGGGGTCCAGCGGCGGCGGCGCCGTGTTCAGGTGCCCCCACACCACGCTGAACAGGTCCTGGCCCGCGAACGGCCGCCGGCCGCAGATGAGCTCCCAGGCGATGCAGCCGACCGCGTACAGGTCGGTCGAGGGGTCGAAGTCGCGCCAGGCGTGGTGGTGCTGCTCGGGCGCCATGTACCAGGGCGTACCCGTGGTCCCCTCCCCTTCGACGTCTTCGTCCGACTCCAGGGCGTGGGCGATGCCGAAGTCGGTGATGCGGAGGCCGGGCCGATCGTTGTCGGGTCCCGCGTACAGGATGTTGGCGGGCTTCAGATCGCGGTGGATGACGCCGTGTGCATGCGCGTACCCGACCCCCTGACACACCTTTCCCAGGACCTGCAGAAGAGGCATCAAAGGCCAGCGCGCGAGGGTCTCCGCATTGCCCCGGCGGCGCAACGCCAGGACGTGATGGAGACTCTCTCCGGGCAGGCGGGGCATCGTGTAGTAGAGGCGCCCATCGGGAAGCTGGCCGACATCGTAGATGGGCATGATGTGGGGATGCTCGAGCTGCCCGGTGATGCGGGACTCCTGGTACAGATCGATCAGGTCTTCTTTGTTTGTCTTGTGGCTGTGCAGGGTCTTGAGAGCGACGCAGCGGCCTAGGTCCTGATCCATCACCAGTTCGACAGAGCCCTGCCCTCCCTCACCCAGGCTATCGAGCCAGGTGTAGCGAGGGGGTAGAGCCATCGGCGCATCACCTTCGGGGCTTGGGTAGCCCTTACCGGGCAGCCTCAGGCCCAGAATTTCGCCAATATCTCGCCCGATTCGCTCGACGAGGGGCTCCTCTGAGGAGAGAGACTCGACAGGTGCAGAGACCGGCTCTACCGCGAAGGTGATGGCGCTTGCCACACCCACCTCATCGAGGTCTTCGTCGAGGTCGGGCTCCAGGTCGCTGGGAGCGGGGCTGGCCTTTACGGCGCCGCTGACGACAACTCTCGGTTCTCTGGGTTCAGTCCGCCCATCCAGATCCATGGTCGCGAGGGGGCCCAGGGCGGATAGGGGAAGGGAGGCCAGGTCGTCGTTCTCGGCGGGCTCGTCCTCTCTCTGCGCAGCAGGAGGCGGGCCGAGGCTGGGAAGGTAGCGCCCGGTGCCACTGCGACGGAAAAAGTCAGCTTCGACCGTTGCGTTGTCGGTGCGCGGAGAGGGGGGCAGGTCTTCGCGGTCGGGTAGCTCTCCCGCGATGGGCTCGATTCCTCCGAAATCGTCGTCATTCGGGAGGTCTTCTCCCTCGTCCAGTCCGTCGAGTGCGATTTCCTCTTCTTCAGGTAGCTCCGGGAGAGCGAATTCCTCATCCTCGGAGACTCCGCCAAGGGCGATCTCCTCTTCGATGAACTCGTCTGTCGATCCGGGAGTGCTCATCAAGAGTTTGATTCTAAACGACTTCGAGGAGCGAGGCAGATCGTGTGGGGTGGGTACCGGTGCCAAAACGGGCTCGTGACCCACAAGAACAAGTCGTTGGGAGCCCGTTTGCCTGAGCAACCAGAACACAAAAAGGCCGCGACCCCCGCCCAGGAATCGCGGCCCGTTCATGCGCAAATGAATCGATT
>PVBE011463065.1_pt1 | contig 15748 bp, 14 predicted proteins | sample 1631181 | NCBI WGS metagenome assembly PVBE01 (sample SAMN08397723, study PRJNA350692) | Marine metagenome, whole genome shotgun sequencing project. | isolation source: water | place: Pacific Ocean | collected 2012-04 | reverse complement strand
CTTAGCATTTTGTGCTTCGAGTTCTACCAGACGCTCATTGAGCTCTGAGTACTCAGAGGCGAGTTGCTTTGTGGTCTCACCAGCCTTGATTTGCTCGACGCGAATCTTAGGTGACTTGATAGCCGAACCGCTTCCGGAAGGACCGCCAGTATTGCCTTTAGGTGTTCCAGCACCAAAGTCATCTCCACCTTCACCAGGTGTCTTACCAGCTTTGCCGGTTTCTCCACGATCTTTAGCCTGTGCGTCAGACTTACCTGTAGCAGCACGGTCATCATCTTGAGCACCACCGTCTGTTGCAGGCTTGGCTGAAGTAGCGCCAAAGTCCTCGCCGCCTTCAGCAGGCGTTTTACCCGCTTTGCCGACGCCTTTGCGTCCAGTTTCACCAGCAGCACCAGCTACGCCAAGTTCGTTACGTCCAGAAGGCTCGCCTTTCACAGCTTTGACTTTCTTAGACTTTTTAGTAACGGTCTCACCGTGCTCAGCTTCGTCCTCAGACTCCTCTTCGTAGAAGACTTCAGATGTAGGAGTTTCTTTTACGCCCACGTCTGTAGAATTGAGGCCGTCTGTGCCGCGCTTCTTCTTGTCGCCACCAGGATTGGAATTATCGAGAGTAGGCTCGCCGTACTCTTCCTTGTCCATTTCGGAGTCGCCAGAGAACTTACGCTTGCCTTTGGACTCTTCTTCACCTTCGGATTCGTCTCTGCGGTCCTTAAGGGACTGCTTCTTCTTACCGTTCTTAGAACCAAGGGAATCGTCTAGGCGATCGTTGTAACCTTGCTTCTTCTCTTCGTAATCACCCTCTTCGGTAACCATTTCACCGGTTCCTTTGGGTTGCTTTTTACTCTTGGTTTTGAGTTCTGTTTCTTCAGTTGGCATGTTGGGTTCCTTGAGGTCAGGAGCTGGAAGATCGGTAACGGTACCGTTGCGATCAACTGTGGCTGCGTACTGCAACTCAGCATAGTCGAGACCGGCATGAACACCTTGGTTGAAGGAAGGTGTAACTTCTCCGTCCTCGGTGTACTCTACGTCTCCACCCAGTTCCAATGCTTCTTTGAAAGCTTCAATCGCTTCTACAAAGCCAGCTTTGAACTCTTCAGCTACTACACCTTCAGGGATGGCAACTTCATTGAAGTCGCTTTCTTCTTTTTCCATGGAGCTACTAATAATCTTGGGAGCAGATAGATCTTTGATCTTTCCGTCACGCTCAGCTGTAGCGGCGAAGTCAGCGGACTCAGCATTATCTACTGAATCTTCTTCATCAACGTCAGCATCGCGATTATCTTGGTCAGCGTCACGCATCAGTTCGCCTGCGCGATTACGCTTACCTTTCTTCTTATCAAACTTAGCTTCCGAAATGTCTTTCGCAGCAAGTTCTTGGTCATTTTTAGCTTCAGCCTTCCGAGATTCACCAAACGGTGCTTCATTGGCCTCATCTTCAGTAAGCTCATCATCAGCGTCCTCGGCGGCTTGATCACCGCCCTTCTTACGCTTGACTTTGACCTTAACTTCTTCAGCAAATGCGGATTGTTCCTGCTCTTGCTCTTCGGGAGCCTCTAGCTCCTGATTGGATTTTGTGTCTTTAGACATTTGGGCGCGAGCCTCATCAAGTTTTTCTTTTAACATTTCAAAGGGCGATTCATCTCCCTTTGTAGTTGGTCCAAGTTCTTTATCAAAGACTTGGTCAGGTGTCAGTGTTGTTGTAAAATCAAAAACCCCAGACTCTACAGACTCCTCAGAGTAAGCGAAGCCTTTTAGTCCTTTTACAGCAGGAGGCTGGGCTCCTAACATGGCGACATGACGTAATGACCAATTCCCTGGTTCAGGATTGATCTTTGACTCCGGAGAGTAAAAGGATGCTGATACCTTCTTATATAAGCCATTGTTGACATAGTTCTCCATGAGAGGAGAAAACTCAACTTCGGCATATAGTTGGTCACCTTTTAATTTGACACCCTTGACCCATCCCCAAGAGGGGACTTTGTCATTATCTTCGTGTCCAATACGAATGGGTGCTTCGTGAGTTTGCGGATCATACGTTTCCGCGATCTGTTTTAGGTCACTCTTGGAAAACTCCCGAGTGACTCCTTGCGCCGAGGTCTGGGGACCGGACGTAAAGATGTGAATGTCTTTCTTCATGAGAAGAATGGTCCTTAGTACTATTTTACCCTCTGAGGATTTGATCTATGAGTTCATCAAGATCATTGTCGTCAAGAGCGACTTGTTTGCCATCATCGGCAGCAACACCGGCGTCGTCCATGGCTTCATCTTCCATGTCAGTTCCGGTTAGGGGAGCATCGCCTTTAGCTGAAGTATCGCCTTTAGCTGAAGTATCTACACCTGAGGTGCCCTCAGGACCGTCAGGAATACCAGGACTTTGACCGTCCTCGCTTTCTTCTAATTCTACATCAAATCTATCGGTAACCCACTGAACGGTGGGCTTTAGACCAACATCTTTGACTAAGACCGCAACATCAGCCATGGAGAGTTGAACTTCTTCCTTGAGGTCGAAGTCACGATAGATCTTCGGTGCGATTACATCGGTTCCGAAATTAAGATCTACAATCCAGCGAATTAGTGTGTTGCTTAAGCAAGAAGAAACGAGCTCAGATAAGTCTTTTGCTCTTGCCCGTCTAACATTCTGTGCAACTTCAGAGGAAGCACGAGAACCTGCATCTTGACGACCAGCTTCATCTTCTCCCGCGATGAGAATGTTGATATCGTTGATTAGACTATCACGTAGCTTCTCAAAAGTCTCAGGGCTTCCACCGGGATTGACGAAATCTAAGTCAAATCCTTCAGGTAGGACTAACGCCGTTTCCTGACTAAGGTTTGAGAGGTGATCGTACAGGGTATCAACTTCGCAGGCTGTTGCACTAAGCGGCGCTTTAGCAACAGCAGTAGGGTTAGCGAAACGATCGCTATAAAGGAGCTGGGACTCGAGGGCACGGCGTTTGAATTTGACGAGAGGATAAAGAGCGCGGGCTAAACCAGCACCATAGGGATCACCATTATTCCAAGCCCAATAACGCCAAGTGACGAATTTTCGAGCGGGAAGTGGTACTCCAACCCAAGGATCATCAACCGTGGCCATTCTCATGGTGAAGCCGTAATCAGCTTCTTCAAGTTCTTCGAACCTAAAGCGTCGCTGGTCTCTAAACCGGAAATCATAGGGAATGACACCTTGTTTGGTGCGTTTCCACATTACCTCGCCAACTGTAAAGCCGACGATGTAAGATTCTAACATTCCACGATAGATCTCATCTACTGAGAGACCTCGTAAGGCATCCTCAACAAACTCTTGAATAGCCACATCACCAGGACTATCGCTCACCGGCTTAATTTTCCATTGTCGTCCAGTAATTTCCTGCGTCATTTTGACGAGCGATGCTTGCACCGTCTCATCCATGAGAAGTTTATTGTAAACGATAAAGGCCTGGATGCCGCCCTTTTGTAGAAGCAGTGGGTCTAACGGCCGAACCATTATCCCGACGTCTTTACCTCGCTTATTTTTAACCTGTTCATCGCCTAGACCAAGATAGCCATAACTCAATAAACCCGATTCAAACGGGTTCAGGGTGTAGCGTGCTTCTTCACCTTTAGGTATAGACGGCAGTGCAAAACGTTTAGCCATTTCTTACATGTTCAAAGTGAGGTCAAGGGGTGGAGCAGTTTGCCCATCTACTACGTATCGCAGCTGCACTTGGTATAATCCACTGTCAATAGTGGAAACTTTGCCGTCTACTTCTAAGGTCTCGATAGAGGGAACTTGTGTGGTAACAGCTCGCCAAATTCGTGCATTAATGGCGTTAGGCTCAAGAGTGTCAAAGATCTTTGGGTTAAACCCATAGTCTGCTCTCATGACTCGTTCAAATGGTCGTGTCTCTAATACAGAGATGATATTCTCTTCCACCAGACTTAGATCTGTGGAAGTGACTAGATGGCCTTTTTCTGTCACTTGTAGAGGATATGTTAAACCTCGAAATTTCGACATTAGACTCGGTACCTCCTTCTGATCTCAGATTGTACTCTTGTGATGGCTCTTTGCCAGTCTTTAGGTTTCTTCTCAGCTAAGTCCGCGCACATTTCCCGTAGGATTCCTAGCGGCATGGCTGATATGGTTGTAGTGTCAAGTTGTTCAATGGGGACGGATGTGTTTCCGCCCGCCAGGATTGCCGCGCAATGGGACCCCAGAGGGATCCCAAGTGCAGCCGCTTCAGATTTGAGTTGAGAGTGGAGTGTTTCATCCACCTCAAATGTGAGTCTCTTAGTTGGCATTGTTTAGCTTGAAGACTATTTACTGAAGACCAAGGTCGATCTGGGCCTGCTTGATGCCTCCGATGGAGACACGCAGTAGATCGATTTCGATGCGTTCCAGTGTTGGAACTGGGACAACGAAGATTTGAACGTTTACGAGTCCATTGTCGAGGTTCGCGGAAGGGTTGTTCCGGTCGTCTACGATAACGTCGAAAGCGTCTGAAGCCGAGGCTCCGAACAAAGCGCCTGGGACGTAGAACTGTGAGTAAAGGACGTTCGAGATGAGGGTCCGAATCTGGTTGAAGGTTACGGAGCGACCATCGATGATGTTGAAGATCTGCCCGTCGAGCGCACTCTCTAGTGTTCCGTAGATCACGTTGAGGATGACGCGAGTGTTCACGAACTTGTAGAGAGCTTGCTCTGCGTTCGCGGGGTTGATCCTTGTCCTTGAACCCCAGATGAAGACAGGACCGAAAACAGCGCCTGTGTCTGGATCTGTAGTGCTGTAGCCAGGAAGCTGACGTAGAGCATTTAGACCGTAAGGGTTCGAAACGTCTTGCATACCAGTGGTGATTTCCACTTGGACGCCACGGGCGCCAGCAAGAGCATATTTTGCACCAGCAGGAGGTAGACGGAATGCGCCAACTTCGTCTCTGTAGCGCTTCATTGCGAAGCCAGTGACGTAGCCTGTTGGAGGGATGTACACGCCAAGATCGTTGAGCATGCAAGGAGCATAGTAAGCCAGGAAGCCCTGAGTTGTGCTATACGACTGTGATTCAGAGAATAGACGGCTGTGGTTGTCCATGCCTGTTTCTATAACGATAACCTGTGGGATACCATTATTGTTCACGCCGCGAAGCGCTTCACTCATAATGTCGCCACCGGTTACGGCGTCGAAGTTATAGAGAGCGTTAGGAACTTCGGTGCTAGGCTCGACGAATTCGCATTCTACGCCGGAGCTGTAGAGTGTGGTGCGATCTTCGCCTTCTTCCAAACAGCAGAGGCCATAAACCTGAGCCAGAGCGCCATTGGCCTGATCTCCTGTGGTTAGTGGTGTGCAGTAGAAGTTGTTAGCGCCTGCGAAATCTTGAGCCGAGTTGAGCGGGCGAGCAAGACTGTCCTCTGTGTAGGTATAGGTGTAAGGGTTGGAAAGTGTGGTAAGCACAAACTCTATACCAGCCGGATTGTCAGTACCTGCGTTGGTAACTTCTACGCCGGTTCCTGCTGAGGCAAGAGCGAGTGAAGTTGCAAGGCTGACTGTAGTAGGACTAGCAGCGATAACGTAGTATGTGGTGTCTTCTAGAAGACCAGTGGCCAATGTTGCACCAGTAGCTGCGTCGATTTTGACAGCAGTACCTGTGCTCCAGCCATGTGTTCCTGTTGTGATAACAGAAGGATTGGCAACAGTGACATTAGCAGCAGCGACCTGGAATTCCTTTTGTCCGATCGGGTCAGGAACGGCGGAGATCCTAAAGTCTGTGCTTAGGTCAGCGGTGTAGTTAGCGCCATAGGGATTGGCTACACCATTTTGAATGCCGACACCAGCCTCGTCTTTCACGTTGAAGACGGCCAGAGTCACATCCATCTGGTACTTACGACCACGTGTGAAGCGAACAATACCAGCGTCATTGAAGGAGCTAGCAGCCGCAGTAGCGGTTGTAAGAGTACGATAGAACCGAACAACCGTGGCAGTTGAAACACTCGAGCTTGGATAGTCGATGTATACGCCAGCTGCTAGGTTAGAGGCAGAGGGTGTCAAGCGGAAGGTGTTCTTATCTTCCTTCTTGACGTAGTAAACTGTCAGGGCGTCCTGTGTAGTACCAGTGAAGACTGTGACCGTGGCTGACGCAATGTCGCCTGTGAACATAATCTTCTCAGCGGTGTTCAGACCGTGGTCTGCACTGAGGACTAAAGCATCACCACCCTGAGTAATTACGGCCTGAGTGGCAGCTTGCAGAGGTGTAGTGACGGTGCCAGAGTCGGTTCCAGCATCGGTGATGGTTACAGGAGTCCCACCTTCAGCATTAGCCAATGAAGAGGCCAATTTGATGGTGTTGTCGTCTACCTTGATGACCCAGTAATCTGTGCCAGTAGTAAGACCAGCCGCGAGAGTCGCAGAAGGAACTGTGTAGACTTTTACCTGCTCACCAGTTAGATAACCGTGACCGGCAACTGTGATGTCGTCTGTTGCGAACGTTACGTTAGCAGCGTTGAAGTACTTCAGTGTAATACCACCTTTGATGACCGCTTTGGAGGGGTCGGTGATCTGACGAACTAAAGCTTCGAAATCGATATCAGAGGTAGGCTTTTGCAACGTAGCAGGGAAGTGCTTCGTGTTGAAGCTCGAACCTGAATTGTTGTTGACTTCGATAACGTCTGAAGTCTTGCCTTTGATAGTGACGTTGAACTCCCAAGATGCGCTTGCATAGCGCAGGTTGAGCATTCCACCACCTTGTGGAGTACCACCGGTGATAACGTCGATTTGGTCGCCTGCAAGAGCGCGGGTGCGACTCGTAGCCAACTGAATCTCAGAATCGCCTAAAGTAGCATTGACGTCTTTAGCGATTACATAGAATGTACCAGATACGTCAGCACCAGTGGTGCTTGTATAGGTGTCATTGTATGTAGGCAGAATAGGCAGGGGATCGTTGATGAACGAGGTAACCTCGATCTTCTCACCTGACTTCAGATCACTCGGCCACTCAGTTGCAAGTGTGAAGACATCAGAGCCTACGTTTACAGCTGAATTGACATAAACCCAACGGTCATCCTTCAGTGCGCGACGAGCACCGTCAGCCAAAGCAGAGTTAGCGCTGCGACCAGCACTTGTAGCGTCGTAATTAGCCTCAGTGAAGAGGAGTGGGTCTGTGTCGGTCCACTTGTAGATGACATTCTCAACGAGATACTGCTCGTTGTAGTAGAAACCATCGGAAGGATTAGCTTCGAGGTAGTCCTTATAGTCCTCGATGCTTGTGACGAAATAAGGGCCACAATCGATCATCGCCATCCACTTGTGAGCGGGATCGCTACACAGTTCTTCCATCGTCTGGCCGAGATTTACGCGCTCAGCTTTGTTGTAGATGGAGAATGCAGCAGGTGCACACAAGTAGCCTTGGGGAAGCTCGGGAGCGGCAAAAGCTGTAGCAACGCACTGAGTCCAGTCATAAACTGACTGATCGCTCTCAGTTACATTAGTAATGTTGTAAGCGTTCGAAGCGAAAACGAACTGATTTCCACTAACTACTGAGGAGTTAACAACTTCGATAGGAGAGTTGAAAACACGTCCACAGAGATAAATGTATGCACACTCATCACAAGCAGGATCACCTGTGCCAGTCTCACGAACGTAAGTACCAGCCGAGATGTCAGCGTTAGCAAGGATAGCATCCTTCACAGCAGTTTGCATTGCTGTAGAGATTGCCAAATTGTTGTTGATGTCACCTGGAATATAGTTCGCAGGAACTTCGACGGGAACACCCAACCAAGCACCGTTAGCGGTTTTGTCACCCAGCTCAATACCGTTGATGGTGAGCTTTACGTAAACTTTGTCGCCTTTGGAAAGAGCAGATGGTGCATCTACACCATTGTCTTTGTTAGCGGCAGGGTTGAATGCCAATGAAATCACCACGCTTGGTGTGCCGACGCGAGTTACGCGAAGGTCAGCAACAGCGGCTTGCTGGAAGAAGCTCTTCACAGCATAGTACGAGGTCAGCTCTGGGCCGCCTGCAGTGGGGAGAGTCCCGATGAGATTTTCATACTCGTTAAGAGATGAAATCGCAATAGGACGATTATAGGGGAAATTTAGAATGCTGGACGTCTCAGGGGCGTCTACGAGCATATATGTGGTGTTGAAGCTGGCGCGACCAGCTGTGGTCGCAATAGCACCTTCATAAATAAAGGTACCTGGTGCGCCACCACGTCCTGAACCAATAGCCATTAGAGTCTTAACTCCTTCTTTGTACTTTGACAGGGCTGAGGGCTTTAGAGAATCCCACCGTGCACACTACCTCTTGTTTTTGAAGTCGTGGCCTGTCAGCACTTTGTTTTCTTGCCGTTTGTTCGGCTTTTTAACGTTGCGTGCCTCGCCAAGCTTGAGGCGAGTCAAACGCAAAACCGTTTGTACGGTCTACGAGAATCATGCCAGCCGCCGTGTATTTTGCTAAGCGGTTGTTATACTCGTTAGCATTAGCCCAAGGCCAAATGCTATTTTGAGTGGAAGTTGGCACTATATTTGCCGTATCACTTCGGAGGTCAATGTTTGTTCCGACCTGTCCTAAAGTACCTACTTGACCTACATTAGAGGGCTGAGGTGAGCCTGTAGGAACCTCACCCGACACTAAGACATTTACAGTAGGTGCTGGAGTATACCTGATGTCATAACTTTTATTTAGCTCGAGGAGGTATCTCCACTCAGCTGAGTTATGATAATAGAGATAGGCGACCTTACGCCATTCATCTCCATCTTTCCAGTTTCTCTTTAGTCCAGTGCTCATTCTTAAATACGCAAAGTAGTACTGCCTCTGAAAATCGCCCGCCCTATCACTTTCGCCATATCGTCGGTTAGTGTCTGACCACCTATTCCTAACCATCTTCTTGCTGGAACTGTACTAGTTCCATACTGCATATAAGGTCCGTAGAAGACCGTTCGTGCATTAAAGGTCATTGGTGTTCTGCCTGGCTTGATCCGAGTGGTGTCCTGCATCTTGCCAGTTTTGCGGAGAATGGGCCAAGAGCCTGTAGGTGGTTTCCTCGGCTTCCATGGATTTTGATCCACCGGGTCTTGTTGTTGACTCCAACTCAACCTATTATGTTCTTCAACTAACTGATTAAGCTCCCTCCGTGACTTTAGCCACCAATCATCATTGATTTTAGGAACTGTTAGTCTAAACTTTATGGTCATCTTTTCCTAGAGTTCCTCTTCATTTCACGGTTTTGTTCCTCTACAAACTTACCTTGAATACGATTCATCAATAAGATTTTAGATACAGGTTGTGTTTCTAGCCATTCAATGCTAGAGTCCCACCGTTGTTTTTGGAGATGGAAAGCTAACTCTAACCATGACTCTACCTTCATCACAGACCCTTCAAAAATCGTGCCAGCGGCCCAATTGATAATAGGAGCAATCGCGCTTGCGGGAAGTCGTTCTAAATCTTCCTCAGCCGCATCTGTAATTTGTAACAAACAGAAGATAGACTCAGCGGTTTGAGACAGATGTGAGAAGTCATTCTCCATCAACGCAAACCAGTAAAAGTCCTTAGGACAGAGTTCTCTCACGGTCACAGTAACTCGATTGTCTACCGTGACCTCATAACGAAAGTCCTCTCTCGCAAGAACTTTTATTCGTTTGGGAACTCGTCCTCATCACTATCAGCGTCACCGGCCAGGCCCAGTAAAGCAGTCACAGCCTTGAGGTCCTTCATTTTGAATTTCATCAAGTCTTCATATGTGACTCTGCCTTCACCTACTGATAGTCTAGAAGCAAGCTTTAGTGAACGCTCCATGTCTCCAGCGTTGGGCAAAGACTTCTCAAGAAAGAGAAGGTCTGCGGCGGTGAGCTCACGAAAAGTGATAAAGCGACCGTTGGGAAGAGTGTCGGAAAAGAACTCTGATGATGCATCGGACTCTTTTACAATAGCTGAGGCATTAGAGCCTCGGCGTACAACACGTGGTGTTGCTTTTGTTTCTTCTGTTGCCATTTTCAGTGTGTTGTGAATTTGTTCGTGGGTATGTAATTACTTACCCTAATTAACCGCTATTTTGATAGCTGGCTCTGGGTTGTAATCCTCGAGTGAGAATGAGTCAAGTGTGAGTGTGTCGATGTCGCCATCCCAAGCCTCATCTAAAACTAGATGACATTCGCTTTTTGCAGGGCGTTTAATAAGTTGCTCAGCGATCTCATAGCAATTCTCATAGATATGAGAGTTGGAACTAGGCATATAAACTCGACCAGGTTCCTTGAATGAAGCCCTAGCCACCACAGTGAGAATAATACCATAACGTGCAATGTCTAAGGGGAAACCAACGACCATGTCATTCGACCGAGCTGGAACCATCATGTCAAGTGATCCATCAGGACGCGGTGTGAACTGCATCGCTAGGTGACATGGCGGGCAAGCGGGATCGATTGCTGTCGGATTGTGAGTAATGACGGTTGCCCGTCGTGTGTTGGGTGACTTACGAAGCTCTTCAATAGTGTGCTTGAGTTGATCTACCGATTGGAGATTCTCAAGCTGCTCATTGCGAACTGATGCCCCTGGAGCTGATTGAGGCCACATCCGCCATTGACGATTGTAAGCCGAAGCACCAAGATAACCTTCCTTGTCAGCTAGAAAGTCCCAGAAATGACGCGCTGGCCCAAGAGCCTCTACATTCTGATCTTTACCAATGTCGAACAAAAACTCACGAATGAGATTTTTGAATGGCATTTTACGGAGACGAATCAACGGAAAACCACGACGTAAGTCAGCGGTAGCCGAAGCACCAAATAAAGACTTAGTTGCTCCATTCCGACCTTCGAAATCATCTCCTTGACTGAAGATGTCACTCAGGTATCGAGCATAGATAGCGTCCCATGAACCAGCATTCACAGAATTAGTACCGTTGAAAAATGAATGCATTAGTATCCGCGATAAGCTTTGCTATAGGTCTTATTGTATTCTATCACAAACTCCCGGTCAGTGAACCCTTTAGGGAGCTTGTCATAAAACATTACCGATTCTCTCAGGAGTTCCTGAGCTCTGGCTCGGCGATATGAAACATCGGCAAGAGCTTCTTTAGCTTTTTCGAGTTCCTTTTTAGCCACTTCAAGGAAATATTCCTCAAAGGTGTCCAGTTCGGGCTGGACATCATTAGGTCGTGGTTCTTTGACAGTAATCATTAGGTTCCTGCCTTAGTGAGGGCTTTTCTACAAAGTTCTATAGCCATTCGAGGAGACGCTGTCTCTGTAAGTTGGACATTAGGGAACATAGTGACATTTTCATAGAATGTTTGAAGTTGTTGGGTATAGACTTCATGCTCTTGCATTCTAGCAATAAGCTCATCTCGAATGTACCAAGGAGCAGCTTTAGGGAACTCTTCACGTATCTCTTCGATGTGGAGTCCTGCTGACCAATGCCAAGGTCTAAACTGGGCCAAATGAACTACAGCTCCTACAGTATCACTTAACCAAATCTCAAAGTCGATTACATCCTCGAAGTGACCAGCATTCCTACGTCTATGTTGTTCGAGTATGTAACTGCATGGCCATGCTCTATCAAAGATAGCAATAGGCTTATCCCTCATATTCTGCCAACGCAGTATGTCTTCTTTATAGAAGTCAAAGATATTCTTTTGGTCTTGAGGAGGAGCGCTGTGATGGGTAACAAATGCTTGGCCACCAAGGGCGTCAGACATTTGTTTGATAAGTGTAGACTTACCGACCCGGTCTGGGCCTGAAACGACAATTAGCATTGGAGTGTGTAGGTTAAATTAATTATGCTTAAAGCTATCGAGAGTAAACAAAGCCTCTCATCTCGTTAGCCCCAAAATACTCTAAGTTGATGACCACATCGACAGAAGACATCATGGTTTTTCCCTTTTTGTCAAGGAAGTTGATACGAGCATAACGGGAGTCCTTATGGAACAGCCAGCTCAGATCATAATCGGTTGCTTTCTTTTTGCTCATTTTGTAGCTCTTCGAAAAGTGTGTAGTTAACTAATCTGACGCAATAACCTGGATAATGTTGTGCAGCCCATTTAGGAACACCCATGGTTGTAGGATAACCACCAGCAACATGGACATACACTACTTTTTCGTCATGGTCCGCCACGTGTGGGAGACTCGTTTTCATTTGTTAGAATTAGAGTTAGTTGTCTTGGAGCAAAGTCAGAGTTGTTCTGAACCCGATCTAAAAGAAGAGCTTTTAGGATTTCCGGATCGCATTCTGCTGCTTTAGATGCTTTGATGAGATTAGCTTGACCTGTATAGAGTCGGTCTACTGCTTGACGGATCGTTATCTCCGCCATCAGATGAGATCTCTCTCAACCAACTTCTGACGCTTAGTGAGTTTGTCGACCCAACCAAGCTCGGCCATTTTGAGCATCGAGAACTCCTCGCCATCGGGCTCTTTCTTGCCCTTAGGATTTGACGGGGTGACGGTGCATTCATGAGGTGATTTCCTCAGTCGGTCATCAATGGCGACACCAGAGAAGAAGGCTCGTGAAAGCGGAAGGTCAGGCATGTTACATGCCGCTTGGAACTTAGCCCATGAGTAGAGGTGGGCCATTTGGAACACCACTGCAAAGTGCTGGGCGTATTTCTCAGGAACCATGAACCATGTCTCGTCATGGATAGAGAGAATGAATTGAGCCGGTACCTTGAATCTCCGAGCCAACCAATGAGTTGCTGTGAGCAAGATGGCAAGCATCTCAGCACCTGATGATTGGATGGTCCAGTTGATACGACCTGTGTGGAAGTCAGTACCCACGGCAGCTGGTCTCAGTGCTGTAGAGATCTTGGTGCCAAGACATGGAAGAGTGGGAACTTTTTGCTTGAGTGCGATGTTCTCCATGAAGTTATAGCATCCGCTGTCTGAGCCGCCCGTGAAGAAGCCCTCAGGGCCTCTAACACCTTTCTTAAAGGCCAAAGCCTGAGTTGCATATTGTTTCAACTCAGAAGGTTTCCGGTCCTTGAAGTTCTTCTTGATGGTGTTGCCGATGGTGCGAACACCGGCTCCATAAAGCATAGCGAATCCCACGCCTTTAGCTGTGTCACGGTCGATGTCAACCGCTTTGGCCAACATGGTGTGAGCATCCGTGCCTTTCTCTTTTGCACCTGATAGAATGGTGTGAGCCATCGGAGAAGCTCCAACAAACCCGCCTTCCCATGCATCAGCATAGATAGAAGCAATCTGAAGCTCTTGACCGTCAAAGTCAGCCCCGACGATCTTCCAACCTGGAGGGCATTGAACTCGAGTCTTAAGCTCAGTCCCGACGCGGTGTGGTTTGGTGGAACACATGGTCACCATCAAGGATTCCACAGTTCGCCGAGTCACAGTGCCATGAGCAATGATCTCAGGCATAGAGACTTGCCATTCACTTCCCTCAGGATTGTTAGCTTCCACGAAGATTCGGTCCATCACACGCTTACGAACCGAAGTCCAATAAGATGTGGCGTTAGCAATCTCGAGAGCTCGAGCCGCTTCAGGTAGCTGAGACGATAGTCGGCCAGCCTCCAAGTCAGGAACGAAATCTTTTGATAAGAGAATGCCTACGTTGTCATTACTACCTTTTGGGTGAGGAATCCGCTTTTGCTTGCCGTTCTCGTCGACATAACCATAACCTTTTTGACGGCTGTAGGTCACAGGACCACCTTCCCATTCTAACCGCATCAGAAGACCTGCACACGGTGTCTTTGTCGTGATCTGCTTATCTTTATCAGTCATGAAACCCGCTGCCCAATGAGGCAGATTCTTGAGCTTCCCTTTGTATGCCCGCGGTGTCCAATCGAGCTGGGACAACCATGGATCATTCTGCACCCATGCCCCAGATGTATGACGCCACTCAATGCACTCACGATCGAGTTGCTTGAGCACCATGTCTAAGGTGATGGTTTTACGCTTACCAAAGTCCAGCTCAAACTTATCAAACTCACCAGCTTCCCATCCCGCTTCAGCGAGCTCTATATCATTAACAAGCTCCTTTTGCCATTTGATGACATACTTCTCAATCAGCTTACGTAGAATAGTAGAGACTTCTTTGTTGAGCTTATGGAATGTGTCCTCAGTGCCCTGAATCCATTTGTCCCATTGCTTTGAAACCGGAATGCGTGATCCATTTAAGAAGAACATCCCGGCCAAACCGACCTTGCTTGGAGTAGCTTCTTTGTACTTCGGCCAGATAGCCTGGAATAACTCAGATGTGTAGAATGCGTCATCCAACGCATAAGCAATGAGATCTCGTCGCTGGGCCAGCTGTGTGATATGAGTTGCCTTGACGAAGACATCTCTGATTTCCTTATCAGCATCTTTCATCCAATGCACATCTTTGACTCCAAAGAAGTCACGTGGAGCAGCCACATGGAAGTTATAGACATTCACCAAAGCATTGGTGCTGCCCTCAGTCGCCCACTTGGGTCTGAAAGCTAATCGCCGCTTCTCTTCCTCAGTGAGGTTTTCCTGGTCTTTGCCAGCTAAGACGTAGAGCCACCTTTGGCCTGACGCAAGGCCTGACACAGCGATGTGAGCTGAGAGTGTGTCAAAGTAGAAGTTCTCAGGCTCGGATTTGTCGAAAGTGTAGCCGTTGCGTGCTCTAACACGATCGTATGAAATGTTGTGGCCAACGACGAATGATTGCTCATTGAGTGGGATAAGCGATGTTGATGTCCACTGATCATGTGGAAGTGTTGGATCGACCATTTCGTCGGCCAACCAGACATAGGCAGCTTCTGTGCTCAGCGCAGTGCCGATCACAGGGAAAGCGCCTGCTGTTACGAAAGTCTCACAGTCAAAGGTGTAGGCTCCTTCCAGAGGATACTCGACAGACTCTGCTGTCCAACCTTTCTTGCCTTTGACGTAGCGTGTCCAACCAGGTTCGAAGACGATCTCGTCATGACCAGGAACCGGTGGAAGTTTGCACTCAGCGAATGCATTGGCTAATGCGATGTAGTCATCAAGGAACTCACCAGCCATTGCTTCGAAATGCTCATTGATGTTTGATCCCATCAACTTGGGAAACGGAAGGTCTCCATCATAGAGGTTGTCAGGATAATCAACGGGAACTGAGATCCCAAATTTACGCAACAAACCCTGTGACCTCTCAAGCGAACTTGGTCTGGCCACAGGGCGAGGGAGAGCTCCAAAAACTCTCTGATGCAGATCGTCGCTGAGAACTGGATATCCTTGTTCGTTGGTCCGCATAAGAGTTGTGCTCCGTTGAATTGTCATTCAAATCTATTATAGCTAAGTTGGCTCGTTGTGAACTTCAAGCCAACGTTGAGCTTCTTGGAGGCAAGCCACATCGGCTTCCTCTTTGGTGTCTGTAGTGCCACTGGCGTAAACTTCGTTTAGCCAGAAGAACCATCTATACTTCTTCGTCCTGCTCTTCCATGTCTTTGCGCACTGTTCGGATTTCAGCAGCTGAGCCGCCTCGGAGGGCGTTGCCTGAGTCTTTCCGCCAATTGAATCCTTGTGTAAAACCGACATTTTTCTCTTGTTCAATAGACCAATAAGTGGGCCCGACTTCGGTGTCATAGAGTCCTAAGTCAAAGGTGTCGTTTAGTTTTTCAAGCAAATTTGGATTGTCGTTATGCTTGAGATGTAAGCGTAAGCGCCAAGTCATATACTCACGTCGGGCTCGCTTGGTGGGTTTTGACTTCCAAATAGCGTACCATGACTCAACCGCGCTAACCAATCCCATCCCTCCCTGTATTTTTAGAGCACCGGCTTCCTTGTTGAAGGTTTTTACCTCACCTTCAAATTCTTCTAGGCCTTTGATTGAGTTTCTCATGCTTAAAGGT
>PVBE011010089.1_pt1 | contig 15748 bp, 14 predicted proteins | sample 1631181 | NCBI WGS metagenome assembly PVBE01 (sample SAMN08397723, study PRJNA350692) | Marine metagenome, whole genome shotgun sequencing project. | isolation source: water | place: Pacific Ocean | collected 2012-04 | reverse complement strand
TGCATGACACGGATTCAATGTCACTAGGGGGTGTCGCCAACGAGGAAGAGGAGGAGCTTCTCTTTGAGATAAACTCGTGGGCCGTCGCCCTAGGCCTTTTTTCTGGTGAGATCCTCTACGACCTCACTGACGAAGACACCGGAGAGGAGATAGCCGTGTTGGGCCTGGCATGGCATGAAGGTCTCCAGGAAGGGTTGACGCGACCGGTTGCGTTAATGGTCGACGAGGCAGTTCAGTTAGTAGAACGGGTTAACCAAAGAGGGTTTCTCGTTATTACAGATGAGAATGCATTCAAACAGTATGTTGCGAAGGTTCTTTCTGTCCAGTTATCAGCGGCTGTCTGAACGTTACCGAAGTTGTCTCGCAGGTTGGCCGACCGAGAGCACGACCTTTTGAGGGTACCTCGACCGTTTTCGGTGATGATGTAGGTTGTAAGCCAATCTTGAGTCGTATTGCACCGCCTCAAGTAGGCTAGACAGTCCGAGATGTTGAAGGACAACCGGGGATCGAAGAGTCTGTTTTCGAGAAAAAGTGGTCGGCAAAACCGGGCGGCCCCATCCCCGACGGCAGGGCAGGTGACTGAACACCGGAGTCGAATCGGCTAGGCGCGTGAGATGCCCCCCCCCCAGAGACAATTTCGACTGACAAATCCGTTCGAACAACGGTGGGCTTACTCGAAAGGCTGCTGACGGGCGCCGCGGCCCGAGACGTCAGTGTGCGACTTTGGGACGGCACTCGCTGGCCCGACGACCGCGCCCGGCGTGTGACATTGTCGCTCAACCATCCGGGATCGCTTCGCCGGATGTTCCTGCCGGGCACCGAGGTCGGCCTGGCTGAAGCGTACCTTTACGACGACTTCGACATCGAGGGCGACATTGAGGCGGTGTTTGCGGCATCGGACGAGTTGACTGCAAATCTCGGCGGCAAGCTGGACAGACTGCGACTGGCTCGCGAACTGCGGAGATTGCCTTCGGAATCGCACCGCGACGTCGATTCGAGTGTACGTGTCAGGCTCACAGGAAAGCGGCACTCGATCCAACGCGACCGCCAGGCCGTTAGGCGCCACTACGACGTATCCAATGACTTCTACGCCCTGTGGCTCGACAAGCGCATGGTCTACTCCTGCGCCTACTTTCCAACTTCGGACGCAGACCTCGACACCGCGCAAGAACGCAAGCTGGATCACATCTGCCGAAAGCTACGGTTGCGTCCCGGACAACGCCTGCTAGACATCGGCTGCGGATGGGGCGGGCTGGTCATTTATGCCGCTCAGCACTACGGCGTCCAAGCGGAAGGCATGACGCTCAGCGAGCCGCAGGCGTTACTCGCAAACGAACGCATCGCGGAGGCGGGGTTGGCGGCCCGGTGCCGCGTCGACGTTCGGGATTACCGTGAGCTCGACGGGCCGGAAGCCTACGACGCCGTGGCCAGCGTTGGCATGTTCGAGCACGTCGGCAAAGCCGTGTTGTCGACGTACTTCGACAAAGCGATGGATGTGCTCCGCCCAGGCGGTTTATTACTGAACCATGGCATCGCACGAAACACTACGAATCCACTCGGCCGAGGGCCATCATTCTCGGACACCTATGTGTTCCCCGACGGAGAACTCGTCCCCATCAGCACATCGCTGGACGTTGCAGAGTCGGCCGGTTTTGAAGTTCGCGACGTTGAGAGTCTGCGAGAGCACTACGCGTTGACGCTACGGCACTGGGTTCGTCGTCTGGAAGCAACGCACGACCGAGCTCTGCAGGTTGTCAACGAGCCAATCTATCGGGTTTGGAGATTGTTCATGTCAGGATCGGCCCATGGATTCGCCGTCGGAAATCTGAACGTCTACCAGGCGTTGCTGGCGAAGTCCGGACCCGACGGCGCGACCGGTTTGCCGCTAACAAGAGCGGACCTGTACGCGGGTCTGCCCGATTGAAGATCGGCCATATCTGTGCCGAAAGATCTGCCTGCGCGGCGTACCGGCAATTAGCGACTCCGCACCTTGGCGCAATAAAAAGAGCGCCTCCGCATACACGGACGGCGCTCTTACGCGAAGGGCTTGGTGGCCGGCGCGGGGTAGATGAGGCTAGAACGCTTCCGCGCCACCTCTGCGGCCACCCGTGAACAGCTTGATCAGGCCGAGCCCACCGGCAATCGATCCACCTGCGATGAATATGAACCCGATCGCGTCGATCAGCCAGTCTATTAGGTCCATCCGCAAAACCAGGCCCGTAACCAACATGACTGCAGCGATCAGGATAAGGCCCTCGGCTCCAATCTTCTCCATCGTATTTCGCTTCTTCGGCTTGGGGTCTGTTTGTGATGATGGCTGGGAATTTCGGGTCCAGCATCCCGTCGAGCGGTCAACCTGCTCGTAGGTGGTTGAGGTTGGCCTGTAGCTGAGCCCATCGCTCCGAGTGGTGCTCTGGCCCTTCAGGGCCAAGCTCAGTGTTCACTCCGTGGTGACAACCGCCGCGCGTGATTCTGAGCTGGGCAGGCTACTCTTGTGGCTTCGGCGTTTCGTTCGCGTCCGCCTGATCTGCGCCTTCTTTGTCGTCTTCCGGCTCGTCTTGGTCTTCCAGACTGTTGCCCATCAGGTCGCGGAGTTCTTGCCTGGCGGCCCGGATCGTGTCGATCTTCTCTCCGATTCGAGAAAACAGATCGTCGCGCGCCTTGATCCCCTCGGCGATGAGAAATGCGGACGCTTCGGAGCGGCTCTTGACCACGCCCGATTCGACGAGCTCGTCCACTCGGTCCAGACTTTCCTCGTTTAGCCTGACCATCACGACGTTTTTCCGAGACGACAGCGCGCCCTGGAGGGTCTCTTTCAGGTTCTCGCCGATGGTGTCGGATTTGCGCAGCGCCGACTTCACCGCTGCTTCGGCCTCGTCTACGAAGTTTTCGAGGCCCTCTGCAAGCCTTGCTCTTCGCGGTCCTTCTTCTGGCATGGTGTTCTCCTTGGCGGGGTTGTAAACTGCGAAAAGTATATTACACACTTACATGCATGTCAAGCGTCGCACTTACTGACAATGTGCGGATACAAGCGATGCAAGTAATCACGAGCGCAGCGTATTCCGATTAACGACGAATCCTGCTCTGAGGAAATGAACGCGGCAGACTATGGCTGCGGACGATGACGGTCAGCGATACGCGTGGTCGCGGTGAGTGGAGTAGATCCCACCCGCTTCGGTGGTACACTTCTCGCTGAACTCGGCAGAGAGAACACTGTGTTGGATCGTGGTCTCTATCGCTCGTTCCGCATCGAGGAGGGTCCGACAGTGAAAACAGCCGCCATTTTCGGCGAGCGCGATGCAGGTGTTGTGGATCGGGCACAGCCACAACCGATCGAGGACTTTGCGCTGGTCAAAGTCCACGCCGTCCCGATGTGCACCGAGTACAAAGCCTTCGAGGCAGGTCGCCAGGGAGATCGCTTCGGCCATGAAGCGGCGGGCGAAGTGGTTGAGGTTGCTCAGCCGGGACGCGTGAAGGTCGGAGACCGCGTGGTCGTCCAACCCGGTTACCCGTGTGGACGGTGCTCGCTTTGTCTCGCCGGAGATCACATCCACTGTCAGAGTCCAAGAGACGTCCAAGAAATTACGGGGTCCACCACTGGGACCGCCGCATATGCCCAATATCTGCTGAAGGCGGACTGGCTTCTCAGTCCCGTACCCGATGGCGTCAGCTACGAACATGCGGGCATGGCGTGCTGCGGATTGGGTCCGACGTTTGGCGCCGTCCGGCAAATGGGCGTCACCGCGCATGACACGGTGCTGACCACCGGGCTCGGTCCCGTTGGACTGGGCGGGGTGATCAACGCGACCTATCTCGGAGCGCGTGTCATCTGCGTCGAGCGCAACCCGTATCGCGCCAACCTAGCCCAGGAGCTGGGCGCAGAGGTCGTCCTTAATCCGGACGACGCCGATGCGTTAGAGCAGATCATGGACCTGACCGGCGGCGTGGGCGTCGACAAGGCGATGGACTGCTCCGGAAATCCCCGAGCTCACCGGCTGATGATTAACGCGACTCGAAGCAAAGGCCAGGCGAGTTTCATCGGCGAAGGCGGCGAATTTCCGCTCGCCGCGAGCCGAGACATGATCCGCAAAGGGCTGATCTTACGAGGATCCTGGCACTACAACCTGGCAGATTACCCGACGCTGATGCGGGTCATCGAGCGGTCGTCGGAGCAAATCGACAAACTCATCACGCACAGTTTCCCGATGAGTCAGGTTCAGCAAGCTTGGGAATTGCAGGCAACGCTTGAATGCGGAAAGGTCATCTTGAATCCTTGGGCGTGAAGCTTTGAAGCCAATAGCCGTCAGCCGTCAGCAAGGAACACAGATCATGAACACACAACGCGAAGATTGTTGGATTACGTATGAAGGCGAAGCTGGACCCGGGGCCGGCAAACACATCGTCTTCATCAGCGGCGACGAGGAATATCGGTCGGAAGAAGGCTTGCCGATGCTGGCTAAGATACTCGCCGTGCGCCACGGGTTCACGTGCACGGTGCTCTTCGCGATCGACCCCGAGACCGGCGCAATCGACCCGGACACGCTGGACAACATCCCCGGACTACACCACCTCGACACGGCGGACATGATGGTCATGCTCATCCGTTTCCGGGAGCTGCCCGACGAGCAGATGAAACACATCATCGATTTCGTGAATCGCGGGAAACCCTTGATGGGACTGCGAACCGCGACCCACGCGTTCCAGTACGTCAAGAATCCGGAGAGTCCGTACGCCAAATATAGCTGCGAGGACGAAGCGTTCGAAGGCGGATTCGGTCGCCAGGTTCTTGGCGAGACGTGGGTAGCCCATCATGGCGATCACGGAGTAGAGAGCACGCGCGGCGTGGTCGACGAAAGCAACGCGGCACATCCCGTGCTGAAAGGGGTGCAGGATCTCTGGTGCCCGACCGACGTCTACGCCGTCAACGACATCACGGGCGATCCGCGGATCCTGGCTTGGGGTCAGGTGCTCTCGGGAATGGACCCGAACGACAGCCCCAATCCTGACAAGTCGCGGATGCCCGTCGCGTGGACCAAGAGCTACACGGGCGATGAAGGAAACCCGTCTCGAGTGTTCTGCACCACGATGGGCGCGTCGGTCGATCTCGAGAACGCCGGATTGCGCCGATTGCTGGTCAACGGCTGCTACTGGGGCATGGAGATGGAGGACCGCATCCAGGCCGAAAGCAGCGTGGAGTTCGTTGGCGACTACGACCCGACCGCCTTCGGCTACGGGAGATTCGCCAAAGGCGTTCGACCTTCAAGCCATGCCATCTGAGGGCGCAGGGCACTCGTCAGATGCGAAGAAGCAAGGGACGTAAGGGACTACAGGGACGAAAGGCATTGGCGCGTGATTTCGCTGACCGTTGATCGCCGAACGCTGAACCTGCTATCCGGCAACCTTGTATGCTATGACCGCGACGATCTCGATCGTTAGCGGCTTCTGGGCCAGGCCGGTCGTGCCCAGGACCGCTCGGCACGGCGAGTTGGATATGAACTCGCGGTAGACTTCGTTCAGAAGCTGCCACTTGTCCATGTCCGTCAAGTATATCTGCAGGCTGACGACCCGATCGTAGCTAGTGCCGGCCGCTTCAAGCGTGGTCTGTAGATGTCGGAACGCCGCGCGATACTGTTCTTCGTCCGTGTCGCCGACGATGACGCCGTCGAATCCGGACGACGTGATTCCGCGAGGCAGCACCTTGATCGCGCGCACCTTGAGCATCCGAATCTGATCTTCCTCGAAGTAGTCGCCGTACAAGCCCGTCCGGTAGGATGTCGAGTCGGTGGACTGACGGCGGCCGTCGGCGATGATCAGGTCCAACAGCCCATCTCGCTCTGCGAACGACAGCGCGTTCGCCGCGTCGATGCTCATCGCGTCCAGGTCAGCTAAGGTGATCGGCATGGGTCCTCCGTTTGTCTGAAGTTGTTTGCCAGTTGCGCGACCGGTTAGTCGGGGTCGAACACGCTGAGCGCGGTCCCGCCCATCACCCAATCGCGCTCCTCCTGCGAGTCGAAGGCCGGGTGATCGATGACGCCGCGCAACGCATTGCGGTAGCCTTCGCGCTGGCTGACCGGCGGGTAGTCGCTGCCCCACATCATGCGTTTCGCGCCGAACGCCTCGCGAGCGAGCTCGATCAGCGGGGGCACTGGGCCGAAGAAGTCGCCGTCGTACCGTGTCGCCAGCGCCTGAGGTCGACGGATCAACTCACCGATGCCGTGGACTTTGAGGTAGGTGTTCGGGTACTTCGCCAGTTCGAGCGCTTTCTTGAACTTGGCATACGGCGCTTCGGGTCCCGGTCCGTTGGCCGGAAACGCCGCGCCCTCGCCGCCACCGGCCATGTGCTCGATCACGATAGGCAGCGACGGGAACTGCGCCACGAGCTCGCTGAACTCGTCCGACGACGTGTCGTCGACGCCGCCCATCGAGCTGACCACGAGCCCGAGCTCATTCGCCTTACGCCAGATCGCCAACGGGTCGTCGCCGAGAGATCGCTGCTTTGGATTGAGCCGGATGCCGGCGGCACCGCATTCCGCGTATCGCTCCAGCGTCTCGAGGGCGTCGGGCTGCGAGAGATCGACGATCACGACGACGGCGAACCTGCCCGGAAACCGCTCGACGCACTCGAAGAGGTACGTGTGATCGTAACCGCCTGTCTGAGGCAAACCGTGCTGGATCAAGACCGCCTTCTCCACCAAGTTCAGGTTCATCTGATGGATCAGCAACTCGATCGGCTCGAACCAATTGAGCCCAGCGTGGCAATGCGTATCGATAATCCTCATCGCAAATCTCCGTGACCGGCTATCTGAAAAATGTGGGGAGTCCGGAGGGGCGCGCCCCTTTGGCGTAACTCGTCCCGCCGTCGAAGCTAATATACCACCGCCGACATCCGGTTGACCGCTCAGCCCGCCCTTGCTATCCTCGCGCTGACCCAGTCGAGACCGGGATGCTTGCTCGAGAGGAATACCGATGCCGAAATTCGTGTTCATGCCACCACAAAACGACCTCAAGAAAATGTTCGCCACCCGACTGGCGGACACCATGCCCGAGTACGACGTCGAGTCGCCCGTCACCGACGAAGAGGCGCTGGAGGCGATCCGCGACGCCGACGCCGCCTGCGGTTGGGTGCCACCGGCCGCCCTGGAAGGCGCGACCAAGCTCAAGTGGCTGCATAACCCGGACTCTGGCTCGTTCTTCGGCTGGTACTATCCGGAACTGACGGCGCACGAAGTGGTCGTGACCAACCCGCGCGGGATCTACTTCGACCACATCAGCCATCACGTGATGATGTTCGTCTTTGCCCTGTCGCGCGGACTGCCTTGGTACTTCGACGCCCAACGCAACCGAGTCTGGGACAACAAAGCTCGCAAATCGGCATACATCGATCTGACCGAAGCGACGATCCTGATCAACGGAGTCGGCGGCATCGGCCACGAGATCGCGCGCATCTGCAATGAGCTCGGCATGAAGGTCATCGGCATCGAGCCCCGCCGCGAATACGACGGCCCGTACGTCGAGTTCCACCTCCCCGACGAGATCGACGACCAACTGCCGAAGGCGGACTTCGTCGTCTCGACGGTCCCGCACACCCCCGAAACGGAGGCGACATTCAACGCCGCCAGATTTCGCCTGATGAAAAGCAGCTCCTACTTCATCAACATCGGCCGCGGCAAAGTCTGCAAGATCGATGACCTGGCCGACGCTATCGAAAGCGGCGAGATCGCCGGTTGCGGCCTCGACGTCTTCGAGCAAGAGCCCCTCCCCGCCGACCACAAGCTCTGGGGACTCCCAAACGTCCTGCTGACCCCCCACGTGGCGATCGTCGATGCCGAAAACATCCCCGAACGCCGCTTCCAGGTCATCCTAGACAACGCTCGCCGCTTCGTCGCCAACGACGAGCTCACGAACGTAGTCGACAAGTCGAAGTGGTACTAGGGGGGCCCTAGGAAGCTCGCGCCCCCGTGCCAAAGACCTTGACCCTGAAACCCGTCTGAGACGTGGGCGTCTTGCCTTGGTCCGAGTCAGCGAACAAGACGATTTTGCCTCGTAGTGCTGCCTGCCGTCGGGCGACGCATTTTGCACTGCAACCAAAGATGGATGTGCACATCGCTGGACCTCGACCGGAAACCGTAACTGGGCGAAGGCTATGTCGGAAGTTCGAAGGGAATGCATGAGGTCATGGGTATGCTGGACATCGTCCTAATTACTGTCATCGTCGTGGCGGGCTATTACGGTCAGAAGACGGGGTTGATCAAGGCGGCCTTCACTGCTGCCGGAGTCGTCGTGGGAGTGCTTCTCGCAGGCCAACTCAGCGACGACGTTGGCGCCTGGTTCACTGATTCCATTTCGAACGACAGCGTGGTGACCGTCATTTCCTACGCCATCGTTGTCGGAGGTGCATTGGTGGCGGGTAAGATCCTCGGTGACATTCTGAGCTTGGCCATTAATATCGTTCTGTTGGGCTGGGCCAACAAGCTGGGGGGTTTGGCTCTGGGCCTTCTGGTCGGCGCCGCCATTTCTGGGGCGCTGATCACCGGCTTGGCCAGGCTGACGTACAACTTCGAGCTCCAAGATACCGGGACGCCAGGCCAGGTCGTGGCGAGGTTCACATCCACCCCCGAAGCCAGAGATTGGCTGGAAGACAGACTGATGGATTCGTCCCTGGCGCCGACCTTCATCGATATCACGGATGCTCTCCCAGCCGATGCCCTGGGGTTTGTGCCCTCGGACTTCCACGTTGCGCTCGAGATCCTGAAAGAACGGATCTAGGCGCCTGAAGAATAAGTAAACAACAGGGGAGACAAACGGTCGAGATCGCCCTTCCGAAATATCGCCCGGACCCGCATCCGGAGCGGCCGGGCGACGGCAACGATGACAACGGCTCAGGCTCACGCGAGGTGAGCGAAGCTTCGACAGGAATTGGGGCGTCGCATGGACGTACGCACGTCTCTCCGTCGCCATTGGCGCATGCGGCCCCCGTCATCGCCTGTGCTATCATGATGTCATGACACGCACCACTATTTCGATCCCAGACGAGTTATTGCAGCGTCTGCGTATTATGGCCGCAGAACGGCAGACATCCATGGCTTCACTTGTCCGAGAGGCGCTTGACGAGAAAACAAGAAACAACCGTCCGAAACCAAAAGCTATCGGGATCGGCGCTTCCGGGCACACGGATACTGCGCGCAGGGCAGGAGAGATACGTCCGGCGCCGCGATCTTGGCGCTGATCCTGGATACGGGCCCCGTCTACGCGTTGCTTGATCGTGACGACTTGGATCACGCGGCGTCACGTCAATTAATCGAGTCTGCCGTTGAGCCCTTAGTGATCCCCGCTCCCGTATTGGTCGAAGTCGACTACCTGGTCCGAATCCGCTTGCACGCCGGCGTCATGATTTCATTCTTGGATGACGTGGTCGAAAACGCATACAGCATCGAGGAATTGCGTGCCGAGGATTATCGGCGCGTCCGTGAACTATGTGACCTCTACTCTGATTCCGACATCGGTTTCGTCGACGACGCTGTTTTGGCTGTCGTAGAACGATTGAACGAACCCAAACTGGCTACGTTGGACCATCGCCACTTCGGCATGCTGAGACCTCGACACGTTGACGCGTTGAGATTGTTGCCGGACTGATCGGACGTTTGGGTCTTGCGATGCGGACGAATCCGGCTGACCCTTCTGAATCTCTGCCGTTTGGGCAGCCTACTCGACGTTCGGTTACTCACGCGTCACGAGACCCCGGCCGATTTCTTCGACCAGGCCGTACAATTTCACGCCGTTAGATTTGGGGAAGTCAGGCTACCGGCGAAAGTCTCGCTCTGGAATACCGCTGCCTTCGATGATGCTCTTGAGTGTGCCGGTAGGCAATTGCTTGCCCGCGTGATATGGAACGATCACCTGTCTGCCAGCCTCTGGATGTCGCCATTTCTGGTTGCTTCCGCGCTGGGATATCAGGACGAAGCCGCGACGCCGCAACACGCGGGTGACCTCATCCTCGGTCAATTGTGGCGCTCTCTGTGACATCAGGCCGGGACTTCGACCTCGAACACTTTGCCGTGCAGCGTGACGTCGATTGGGGAGGGTTCCAGGTAAAGAGCAATCGCTTCGCGGATGTTGGTCAACGCTTCCTCTTCAGTGTCTCCCGCGCTGGCGCAGCCCGGCAGCTCGGGGCAATAGACGGCGAAGCTGCCGACCTCGGGATCGTATTCGACCAAGGCTCTGAGTGTCATTTCTGCGCTCCACTTACACAAGCCAATGCCAGGCGATCAAGGGTCGGCGTACGCGGCCTCGGGCTTCGGCGCACGCATCATGTTGCCGACTCGCAATCAATCGCGTTCGGTTGGCGCAATCGGCTCACGAGCCAACCGTGATCGGTCAATATCGTCGATGTTACCACGATCCGACGGCTCGCATCCCCCGCGCCGTAAGAGCACAGCACGCCCAACTTTGCGTAGCGACATCACCGGGTTGCCCGACGAGCGGTCGAAGCGATCACGATTGGGTACTCGGCAAACGGACAATCCTCCAAAAGCAACGAAGCCCGCGCAACAGAGCGCGGGCTTCGTACGTCTGGCGTCGGCAGATTCGTGTGCGCTACTCCACCGTCGCGGTGTGCTCGCGCTTGACGAGGTCCCAGTCGATCTCGTAGCCGAGGCCGGGCTTGGTTGGGGCGTGGACTACGCCGCCGGTCATGTCGATGTCCTCGACCAGGCCGAACAGGTTGGCGCCGGTGCACGGGAAGAACTCGAAGAACTCACAGTTCGGGACCGCCATCGTGACGTGGAGATTGGCCACATTGTTCAGCGAGTTGCCGCCGTGGTGGATCTCGCACTTCATGTTGAAGCCTTCCGCCAGGTGGGCGAGCCTCATCAGCGGGGTGATGCCTCCGGTGACCGCGACGTCGCTGCGAAGGATGTCGGTCGCGTACTGCGTGATCCACTGCGTCATGCCGTAGACGCGGCCGGGCACGTACTCGGTCGACATGATCGGGATGTCCAGCTTCTCGTGGAGCTTGATGTAGTTGTAGATGTCCTCTTCAACCAACGGGTCCTCGTACCAGTAGTAGTCGAGTTCCTCGATGGCTCGGCCCACGCGCATCGCATCTTCGTATTGGTATGACCACATCGAGTCGAGCATCAGCTTCATGTCGTCGCCGACCGCCTCGCGTACCGCCTGAGATATCTCAACATCGGCTTCGTATGTTCCGTGCGGATGGATCTTGTGCGCCGTCCATCCGGCTTCCTTGAACCTGATCGCTTCCTCAGCGTACTCCTCCGGCGTCGCATGGTACGCAGTGCTGGAGTAGACGGGCACCGAATCTTTGCACGTGCCGAGCAGGCGGTGGATTGGCTGTCCGGCAATCTTGCCGTTGATGTCCCACAGGCAGATGTCGATGGCGCCGATAACGTGGGTCCAGACGGAGCGGTTCATCTTCCACATGTCCCACCAGATCGCGCCGATATCCTGCGGGTTCCGGCCCATGATCATGGGCTTGATGAACTCGATGAGGCCCGTCACGAAGTGGTCCGCGCCCATCCTCGATGACCCCAGGAACGCGTTGCCGCTGACGCCGCCGTCGGTCTCGACGGTGACGACCCCGAGCTGTCGGGTGTCGCCGAAGGTCATGCGTCCGCCGACCGCCCAGCCCTCGGATTTCCAGTTGAACATATCTACTTTGACGTTGCTGATTTTCATCGAAGCGTGTCCTTTCGCCGTTGGTTGATGCCCATATACAGGGGTTGTTGGCGAATATACATCGAACAGCGCCGGGGTTCAACAGGAGGGCGGCGGCGTGGCGGCTGGGCGGTTGCCGAGCATGGCTGCGAGTGGGCTGGGCTGTCGAGCCTGCATTCGTGCTATCGGCAATGATCGAGCAATGAAGCTGTGCACGTCCTGCGAGACGCCTTTACTTTGACCCCGATCTTGCGTCCAACCAGCGCTTTAGCGATGCTTGGCTCTCGTTCGAATGATGCCCAGCCAGAAGGTCTTCTACGCTGACGTCCTCGTCAAGGTCGACCCAGTGGAAGCCTCGGCCTTTGCCGATGAATCGCCAATGATCTCGCTCGACAGGAGTGGCGTGCGAGAGTCTGGGCTACCAAGATAGAGGCACGGAGAGGGACCTGCCGTCGCTCAACTCGGCCGTGAGTGAATCATCCGTCACGTCTACTTTGACTGCATCCGGAACGTGGAGTTCAAGCCTGGAAGAAGTCACGCCTCCGCCTATCCGCGCAACCGCTCGTAGGCGGACGGGCGCTCGATGCCGTGCTCTCGGTCGAAGTCGGGTGCGTTGACGAGCTCGCCGGTCAACGTGTCGGGCGTCTGGACAGCCAGAAACAGCGCCGAGGGTGCGATGTCTTCCGGCAGGCGCATCCGCTTGTGCACCTCGTCGTCGTAATCGTCGTTGGGGCGGGTCAACACCCAGCCAGGCGCGAACGAGTTGACCGCGATGCCGAACTCCCACACCTCATCGGCGAGCGATTCGGTGAGGCGTTCGACAGCCGATTTGGCCGCAGAGTACACTGCGCCGCCGGGCCGGCCTCGTTTGGCCACGCCCGAACTCATGTTGATGATGACGCCGCTGCCCCGCTCGATCATGTGCGGCAGCGCTGTTTTACAGCAGAGGAACGCCGTCGTCAGGTTGGCGGCGACGACCCGATGCCACTCCTCTTCCGAGAGATCGACGACCGAGATCTGGTGAGCGAGTTCGGTCGTGTAGAGGCGATATCCGCCCGCGTTGTTGACCATGATGTCCACGCTGCCGAGGGCTTCGACAGCCTCCTGGAACATCGCGGTCACCTCTTCGCTCACGGTCAGGTCGGCGAGCAGTGCAACACCCTTTCGGCCGAGAGTGCGGATCTCAACCGCGACCGCCTCGACTTCATCCGGCGTGCGAGCCACGACCGCGACGTCGGCTCCCTCCTGGGCGTAGGCCAGCGCGATTGACCTGCCGATCCCGCGCCCTCCGCCGGTGACGATGGCTGTCTTTCCTTCGAGTTGCATGTCGTCCTCCTGGGTCCGATGGAGTCTACGATCAACAATCCGGATCGCGAGCGTCAGATGCGGACGAACTTTTGCACACTGCGGTCGCCGCGGTCGATGCCGAGGAAGGTCTCGCTGACCTCGGCGACGTAGAAGCTGCCTCGCGAATCGACGGCAATTCCGTGCGGCGCCCCGAACAGTCCGGGACCCGGCTCGTGCTTCACTTTGCCTTTGATCATGGGATTGCGGCTTGGCGAATCGGGGAGTCCCGAGCCGGTGTCGCTGTCGTCCACGTCGACACCCTCGCCCCAGCGTGCCAGCAGCTCGCCGGTCGGACTCAGGACGCTGACGCGATGGTCGAGCTCGGCGACGTAGAAGTTGCCGTCGGGGCCCTTGCGCACCGCGTTCGCCAGGTTCAGGCCGGTCCATTCGCCAACGAACTCGCCCTTCGGCGTGAAGAACTGCACGCGGTTGTTGTAACGATCGGCAGCGTATATCTTGTCGCCGTCTTCGGTGTCTACGAAGACGCTATGGATGGTGTCGAATTGCCCTGGCCCGCTGCCGTGGCCGCCCCAAGAAAACCGGAGCTTGCCTTCAGGGTCGAAGCAGTGGATGTGAGAGTTGCCGTAGCCGTCGGAAGCGTAGAAGTCCCCGTTGGACGCGACGGTCAGATGCGTCGGCCGATTGAAAGGCGTTCCGCTCTGCTCGGGAGCGTTCCTCATCGGTGTCCCAATCGTGAGAAGGAGCTTGCCCTCGTTGGTCCAGCGACGCACCGTGTGGTCGCCGGTGTCGCTGGTGTACACGTCGCCGTCAGGGCCGACGCTGATACCGTGCGGGACCTGGAAATCGAAGCCGGTCTCCGGCCTGCCGCCGATCCTGCCCCAGCCGTCCAAGTAGTTCCCGTCTTGATCGAAAACCATGACGGCGGCGTACGGCCCTCGATTCAAGACGTAGACATTATCGTCTTTATCGACGGCAACGTCAGCAACCTCAACAAACGGCCAACCTCGCGGCCGCTTGAAGAATCCGTCGACCACCGCGAATTGATGATCGCCACTTCCGAATGTACCCATCCGAGCATACCTCCTCGCTTCGGCCCCATTCTGACGACAATACGTGGAGTCGCGATCCGTATGTTCGGACCAGCTGACCGCACGACGGATACATTATATGCGAATCTCCGAGGCTCACCCGGCAGCCGGCGATCTGAGTTCTCATGCTTCAAGCATGTGCCGGTCGCCAGTACGGGGATTCGACCGGCGCCAACCCGGCGATGGCGCCGTGGCCCGGACGCGCCTTGTACGGCCATGATCGCGGTGTTATCGTTCTCCCCATTACGTGAAGAGGAGTTGTAATTGGGCGTGCGTTTTGTCACCGCTGAACAGGCTGTCGCGTTGGTTCCGGACGGAGCCACGGTGGGTCTCGTCGGAGGAGGCGGCGGACTCGTTGAGCCGACGCTGCTGCACGAGTATGTCGAGAAACGATTCCTGGACAGCGGTCATCCGAACGGGTTGACTTGCGTCCATTCCCTGGGGATTGGAGACCGCGAATCGAGAGGCATGAATCGGTTCGCCCACGAAGGCATGGTTCAGCGGGTGATCGGTGGTCACTGGGTTTGGTCTCCGAGAATGCAGCAGCTCGCTAAAGAGAACAAGATCGAGGCGTACGTGCTGCCGAGTGGCGTCCTCATGCAGCTCATGCGAGAGGTAGCCGCCAAGCGCCCGGGCTTGATTACGCACGTGGGCCTGGGCACGTTCGTGGACCCGTTGCTGGACGGCGGAAGGATGAACGAATCAGCCACCGAGTCGCTGGTTGAACGCATCGCGATCGACGGGAAAGATTACCTGCGCTATCTGCCCATTCCCATCGACGTTGCGCTGCTGAAGGGCTCCAGCGTCGATGACGACGGCAACATCGGCTTGGACGAAGAGCCCGCCAACCTCGATCTGTACGCGATGGCCGCCGCCGCCCACAACTCCGGCGGAACAGTCATCTTCCAGGTCAGACGAAGAGTTCCTGCTGGGTCTCTCCCCGCGAGATCGGTCAGGATACCTTCGGCGATCGTCGATGCTGTCGTGGTCGATCCAGAGCAACGTCAGAGTTACGATCTCATCTACGATCCGTCCATCTCCGGAGAAAGCAAGAACGAAGACTCTCGACCGGACTCGCCGGACTTCTCGTTGCGGTTGGTCATCGCGCGTCGAGCCGAGGCCGAGCTCAGTGACGGAGCAGTCATCAACTTCGGCTTCGGCATCCCCGACCAGGTGGCGTCGATAATCGCGGCGGAAGGCCGGCAAGACCGCTACTACCAGACTATCGAGCACGGAACGTACGGCGGCGACTTGCTGACCGGGGACCTGTTCGGCTACGCTCGCAATCCGAGCGCCATGATAGACGCGCCGTCGCAGTTCGATTTCTACTCGGGAGGCGGTCTGGACATCGCATTCCTCGGTTTCGGGCAGATCGACCGTGAGGGCAACGTCAACGTCTCGAAATTGGACGGCGTCACAGTCGGCCCGGGCGGATTCATCGACATTGCCCAAAACAGCCGGAAAGTTGTGTTCTGCGGCACGTTTGATGCGAAGGGCGCGCGCATCGAAACCGGCGACGGCAAGCTGAAATTGCTGCGGCCTGGAGGCGTCCGGAAATTCGTCGAATCCGTGGACCAGATAACGTTCTCGGGCAAGCAGGCTCTCGCACAAGACCAGGAGGCGATCTACGTGACTGAACGAGCCGTATTCCGCCTGCGGGAGGCAGGGCTTGAGCTCAT
>PVBE010358390.1_pt1 | contig 15748 bp, 12 predicted proteins | sample 1631181 | NCBI WGS metagenome assembly PVBE01 (sample SAMN08397723, study PRJNA350692) | Marine metagenome, whole genome shotgun sequencing project. | isolation source: water | place: Pacific Ocean | collected 2012-04 | reverse complement strand
CTCGATCTCGTCCGGTGTCATTACTTTGGGATATCGTTGCGGTTTGGAATTCAACTCCTCGCGGGCGCTCATAGCTATCTCCTCCTTCTGATATCGAGTGAAGTCATTGTCGTTTCAGTCTACGGTTTCCGCCTTGCATGCCGGAAATCCGTTTGGCCGCTTATTTGCGCTTACGTAGGTGCGGCGGGAGGATTCTGCGTTCCATTATCGGCGGCTGTGGTAAATGTCGCCGGTCCCAACCCTCAATTCGATCGGCAACGAACCGATACCAGCGACGCTCATCGATCGCCCCCCGGCTCAAATAGTGTTCGAGGTGCGGATGTTCGATGTAAAAGTACTTTTCGAGCGCGAGGTCAAGGAGTTCGTCTTTGAGTCTGGCGTTTTCAACCAAAGCGGCTTTACCCGCCAGCTGAACACCACGGAAGTTCGACAGGTCCTCACCATCATCAACGACCCCCGACACGCGACCGCCTGAATCGAGTGCTCGTACGTGTCGAGCAGCGGGCGTAACCGATCGGCCCGGGTCCCCCACGGTGGGGTCGATTGCAAAGTAGACCGTTTCGATCCGGACCACGAACCACACGGGAGAAACCTCGATTGCCTGCCTCCCGCTCACGGTGGCAAGTCTCATCATCGTGGCCTTCTCAAGGTACCCCCAGAGTGCCGCGCCTGTTAACGGCGCAATATCATATTGCGTGACGGGCATTTTACTTCTTCCTTTTCCGACTTGGTTTCTTTGGCGGTTTACCAGCGTTTAACAGCATGTCGCTATAGGCCGGTCCCGCCGGATCACCCGTATCTCGCCACCCGCTATGGAGCACTGGCGCCATCGTCCAGAAGTTAATCGACTCGACCCCCGATGCCTTCAACGTGTACTCGTAGCCAGCCGGCGCCCAGAAATGATCCCCTTCGTCGACTGTGAACTCGGCTTGGTTTCCTTCGATATCCCTTACTACAATCAGGAGCTGGCCCTTCATGCAGTAAAAAGCCTCGTCCCAGCTCACTTCTTCCCACACGAGGTCGTCCATGTCCGCGTCATGGAAACACAAGCCCTGGCTGTAAAAGCGGGACTCGTCCCGTTCGCGAGAGACAAAAATCCCGCTCTCCATCCCTTTCACAAATCGCAGACGTGGCATCGCCGCGATATCACTGTGCGTCATATGACGCGGGACCCTGTGTTCACGTTTTTGTACCGAGGCCCTTATCTCGGCACCTTTCGATTTGGCTCGACGACGTGGAGCGCCCATTATCTAACTCCTTCTAACATGCGACGAAGGAAGTTCGCCGCCCCGCGACTCGACAAAACTGGACACATACCCTGTTCCCGGTGGATAGAACGAAATAGGGGCAATGTGTGTAATTGTCGAGCTTGATGATGATTTTTTTGTCGAAGCCCATGGTAACCCTCGTTTACGAATGTTACACAAGTCATGACGATACCCCGTGCCAACCTTTGAGCCGGCTGCCCCGAGTGCGCACTAGGACGGAAATATTAACGTTTCTACCATAGTCGGTCAATATCGCGGACAAGGTTCTTGTGTCGATACCGAGTTAGTCCTTGAATAGAAATTAACTAATTGTATTGTATAAATAATTTATCACAATCGCTCATATATCGCCGATAAGAAGAACAAGTAATAATCGTTTCTATGATCGGTCGCTACGGATCGCCGCCGATTCTCGATGGGTGCTGATCGGGGCAGGCGGTGCGTGTGCGCTGACTAGCTGATCGCGCTGGCAATGACGGCTGCATTCGGCATGCCTGGTCGGGCGCCTACGGTGGCCACCGACAACGAAGCTGCGACGACGGCTGTGCTAACTGCGGTCATGATTGCGTCACCCGCCGCCAGGTGCGCCGCGAGCACCCCATTGAACGTATCACCCGCTCCGGTCGTGTCGACCACGTTGTCGGCCGTTCGAGCGGAGATCCGCCTAACCTCGCCGTCGGCCAGACGCACGACACAACCCTCACCGCCGAGGGTCACGATAACCGGGGCGTGAGTTTGCTCACCGAGGTGCTGAAGGCGCTTCGGGATGTCATCTCCGCTTCCCGGCGCCGATGCGCTGGAAAGACCGAGCGCCAAATCCCTGAGTTCGATTTCGTTGGGGGTCACGATGGGGTGGAGCGGTAATAGGTCGACGAGTCCCGATATCACTGGCGCCGGGTTCACCATACATTGCACTCCCGCTTTGGCTGCTGCCTCGACGGCCGCGCCGACTGCCGCAATGGGAATTTCCGTGCTCACCAGAACTATGTCGGCCGAGGGGACTAACTCGGCCAAAGCCGCACTAACATGCTCTCGCGATACGGCTCCATTCGCGCCTGGTCCTATCGCTATTTGGTTTTCCCCTTCTGCGTCCACGACAATCAATGCCGCCCCGGTCGGTTCGTCATCGAGCACTGCAACCCCGCGCGTGTCGACGTCATCGGTTACCAGTTCGGCCAATGCGCGCTTACCGGCGTCGTCGGCGCCGACGGCTCCGATCAAGTAGACGCCTGCGCCGGCACGTGAAGCCGCGACTGCCGCGTTCGCTCCCTTACCGCCCGCAAATGTTTGCAACCCGCCGCCGACCACGGTTTCGCCCGGAGCGGGGAGGTGCGCAGCGGTGATTACCAGATCGGTATTGATTGCCCCAACGACAACTACGCATCCTGAACCCATGTCAGCTCGATCTCGGTTCTGCCGCCGATTCGCGTACTACCACCTTGACCGGAAAAGTCTCGGGCAGGTCTGGTCCCGTACCACCGCTGATCAGATCCAATAATAGCGCTGCCGCGCCCATTCCCATCTCACGCGCAGGTTGGCAAACAGTCGTGAGTCGTGGCGTCAGTAGCGGCGCCATCGGCACGTCGTCGAATCCGACGATACTGATTTCTTCGGGTACCTTCACTCCGGCAGTCCGGCAATACTCGAGTGCACCTATCGCCATCATGTCGTTGGCGCAGAGCAACGCAGTGGGACGGTCGCGTTGCGGTACGCTTAACACCTTTTCCGCGAGTTCGTAGCCGGAGTCCATGCGGTAATTGCCGACGTGGACTTCCATGTCGTCGGGGTCGAGGCCGCCCAGCGCGAGCGCTTCACGGTAACCCGCGAGCCGCTGTTCGGCGGTCCACAGTGCGGTCGGCCCGCCGATGCACGCGAAGCGCTTGTGACCGAGTTCGACGGTATGCTGCGCTACCTCGCGCGCACCGCGCCGACCGTCGGCGAGCACCGCCGGGAGGTCGGCCCCGGGGACTCGCTCATCGACGAGAACCACGGGTCCGAGCGACTGCAATTCGAGCAGCGAGGTCGGCGATTCGTGAAACCCGGTGAGATAAACCACCCCGTCCACGCGCTGGCTGCGCAGCAGTCTGGCGTTCCCGGATTCCGCTTCCTCGGTGCTTTCCGAACTGCATAACACGACGAGGACGTCGCGTTCGGCGGCGGCGTGCGCGACCCCGCTCGCGAGCAGAGAGAAGAATTGGTTGGACAGATCCGGAATGACGAGACCGATAGTCGATGCCGTCTGGCGCTTCAGGTTACGCGCCGATTCGTTCGGAATATAATCGAGTTCGCGGACGGAGTTGAGAACTCGCGCGCGCCGGTCGGCGCTCACCGAACCAGTCCTGTTGAGGACGTAGCTGACTGTGCTCACCGAGACGTTCGCGTGCACCGCGACGTCCTTCATGGTGGGACGCTGATTTGGTTTCAAACGCCGCAACGGCCTTGTATCGTTAACCGGAATTACCTACCTGCCGCCCACGCGACGATCGACGACCAGAGTTTCGCGTAGTGCGGCCATGCCATGAATTCGTTTGGCGCCCAGTGCGGTGCAACGTCGGATGCAAACGCGACGCAACGTCCCTTCCCGACAGTATCGACGACGAGCAGCGCATCGCCGTTGTATTCCGCAATTACAGTGGCGCCGGGCTTCGCCTGCAACTGGTTATAGCCGAGCAGGATCGGCCATTCGGGAGGCGTACCGCCAAGTGCCGCATGGCCCGGGTTGGGGAATGTCGCGACCAACCCCTCCGGCATTTCGACGCGGTCATCACGCTCGAGCATGGTCACCGGGAGGATCGACGCTAGCGGGGTTGCCTGATAGCGAGCTCGCCCGTCTATGCCTGAGAACGACATGTAACCGCCAACCATGAGCAGACCGCCGCCGCCCTCGACGTACTCACGCAGCAGACTCAGTCGGTTAACCGTACGTTCCGATCGGTGCCAGGTCTCGTCGCAGAGCAAAAACGAATTCGACCCGATGTCGCTCAGAACCACTATGTCGAACCGCTCGAGGTCGGCCCGTATCGTCGGGAAACGCAACGACACTTCGTGCGCCCGCACATAGGTGACATCGTAGCCGGCATCCGCGAGCGCGCCGAGGAACACGCCTGCACCTTCTTCGTACTCCGTCGTGTGAAATTGATCGAAACCTTTCAGATGCACGATGTGCTTGATCCAGGATTCGCCGACGACCAGAACCCGGAGCGGCTCAGTTGAACTCATGTGAATCTCGCCTCCAGTTGACGGAATGGGACGGCTGCCACTCTATTATGGATGACAAAAGAAGTCGGTTTGAACAGAACGCAGGTCGAACCCGCTCTGGGGCGCCTGCAACGAGTGGGTTGTAGTCCGCCATAAACGGTCTCTCAGGTTGCGAGTCGTTAGAGCAGCCGTCCCCTTACAGCGGCAGAGGTCGCCGCATGAACGTTAGCAAAAGCGAGTAAACGGAGCGCGACTAGATTCGTTTCTACTCTAATCGACGGCCTTTTGTCCGTCAACAACGATGGTTGCCGTCGCGGTCGTAACCGAGATAACAGCCGGTCGCGGCGTTACCATCGGTCCAAGATGAAGGACCAATCCGGTCGGTTGGGACATTACCGTGGTCGTCACCGCGTTGCGCCGACGACGTCCGAGGCGCGTGGTCTAGTGGTCACCCGGGCGGGCGCAGGCGGACGCAGCGTAGCGCCGCAGGCCCGCCCCGGCCGCCAGCGCGGCAACCGCCACCGGAACGCCGCCCGAAGGTGTGGCCGAATGAGCGTCTGGTTGTACGCCCAGAACATTAGTCACGCAAAAACAATAGATTAAATCTACTCGGCGCTCCGCCCGCGGGCTCGCGAAGCGGTGCTATCAAACCGCGACGGCGCGCCTGCATTCACCGCTGTCGGGCCGCGTGACCGCGTCCGCAAGGAGTGGAACACTCAATTCCGCGGTGCATCAAATGTCCGCGATAAACGCAACGCGAGTTGCCGAGGCAGGTTGGCGATGATCGCGACCTGCGTGGTGCGCTGGAATCATGGTTCCGCGCGACGAGACATTGCGCGGCCGTACTCAGCCGTACCCGGCGCCCGCCCCATTTTCCCTGCTTGACGCCACGGGGCCATCTACTGTTATTGTTTTAGAATCGTTTATTGTTTCCGTGGTTGGATCATGTCGCGAACCGCACCTGAACAAGCAAGCTGCAGCCCCTTTGATTTTGCGGCGACGGCTTGCTGGGCCCCGAGAGCGGCGCGATGACCCAACTGCCGATCATCATCGATTGCGATCCCGGACAGGACGATGCGATCAATCTGTTACTTGCAATGTCCTCGCCCGCCGACCTCGACATTCTTGGAATTACGACGGTCGCGGGTAACGTAGCCCTCGATCTCACGACGAGAAACGCGTGCCTGGTCCGCGACATTGCAAGGCGCGACGAACTACCAGTCTATGCGGGTGCGGCGCGTCCGCTCGAGCGGGAGTTACTGACGGCGGAGAAAGTTCACGGTAAGACCGGCATCGACGGTATTGAGATCGTCGAACCGAGAACACCGCCGCGGGAAAAACACGCGGTCGAGTTCATAATCGAGACGCTGCTGGCGGCAGCGGACGGCTCGGTGACCCTGGTGCCGACCGGTCCGCTGACGAACATCGCCACGGCGTTGGTGCAGGAGCCTGCTATCGGCGGCAAAGTGGCAGATATCGTTCTCATGGGTGGCGCGATGCGCGAAGGGGGCAATTACTCGCCGTCGGCCGAATTCAATATGCTCGTCGATCCGCACGCCGCCGATATCGTATTTCGCAGCGGCCTTGCGATTTCGGTTGTGGGCTTGGATGTAACGCATCAGGTTCTCGCCACACCCGCGCGCCGCGACCGTATTCGTAGGATCGATAATCCGGCCGGTCGCGCGACCGCTGCATTGCTCGACTTCTACAACCGACACGACACCTTGAGGTATGGATCAGAAGGTGCCCCGCTCCACGATCCCTGCACCGTAGCGTATTTATTGAAACCTGAACTATTCGAGGGCAAGCGCTGCAATTTGACCGTCGAGACGAATTCGGAGTTAACGATGGGCCATACGGCGGTCGACCTCCGGCGTGTGACAGACCGCGCCGAAAACGTTACCTGGATGCACACAGTGGATGCCGATGGGTTCTACGATTTATTGGTGCAACGTTTGAGCCGGTTCGCGGACGAATGATCATTCACTCGCATTCGTTCCTGGATGATATCGGTACCTAACGATGTACGACGAACCGACGATGATGTTGTTCGCGGGGAATTCGAACCCGGCGCTCGCACGGGCGGTCGCCACCCACATGCAGTTGCCTCTAGGCAAGGCCGCCATCAGTCGCTTCAGCGACGGGGAGGTCAGCGTCGAGATCGAGGAGAACGTGCGGGCCCGCGACGTGTTCGTGCTCCAATCGATCTGTCAGCCGACGAACGACAACCTGATCGAGATGCTGGTTTTGATCGATGCGCTGAGGCGCGCATCGGCGGCAAACATCACGGCCGTGATCCCCTATCTTGGTTACGCGCGGCAGGACCGGCGGCCGCGCTCGGCGCGGGTTCCGATCACGGCGAAGGTGGTGGCCAACATGATCGCGAGCGTGGGGACGGGTCGCGTCCTGACCTTGGACCTGCATGCGGATCAGATCCAGGGTTTTTTCGACATGCCGATGGACAACATCTATGCCTCTCCGGTGCTTTTGGGCGACATCTGGAAGCACGAGTACCCGGATTTGATGGTGGTCTCGCCGGACGTCGGTGGCGTGGTGCGGGCGCGGGCGATGGCGCGTCGGTTGGATAACGCGGATCTGGCGATCATCGACAAACGGCGGCCGCGGGCCAATGAGGCACAGGTGATGAACATCATTGGCGACGTTGCCGGTCGCACTTGCGTGCTGGTGGACGACATGGTCGATACCGCCGGGACGCTATGCAAGGCGGCGATGGCGCTGAAGGAGCACGGCGCGCGGCGGGTGGTTGCGTACTGCACGCACGCGGTGCTGTCGGGAGCGGCGATCGAGAATCTCACGGCCTCGGCGCTGGACGAACTGGTGGTCACCGACACGATCCCGCTGACGGACAGCGGCCGTGGGTGCGAGACGATACGGCAATTAGCGGTCGCGGAATTGATCGGCGAGAGCATCAACCGCATCGAGAGCGGAGAGTCGCTCAGTTCCATGTTCGTCGACTGACCTGCGCAACTTCCCGCCCGTGTAGCGTCACATCGGTCGAATCTCCGGCAAAAACTAGAATCGATTCTGATTGGTGAACCCGCGCGCTTTTTTCGAGTCGGAAATTCCGTTGAAACTGCCTTTTAAACAGTGGGTTTGGACGATCACGGAGCGATTTCATCCGCCGCGGTAGGGCACATTTTTGTGATCTTGATCCGCCCAAATAGAAACGTTACCATTTCCCATGGTTCTGCGGCAGTCGGTCGTCTAAGAAACGGTGCCCGCGATCCCACAACGTCGCTAGATCAGGACGACCATGAGCTTTGACAACCTCGACGACTACGATGAGTAGCACGCCCGCAGCGTGGACACGGTGGACGCACCCACCGACCTCCCGTCGCGACGCTTCTTCGTGCCGTCGATAAAACCTGGAGGCTATCTCATGAAATCAATCATCGGCGCATTTTCCGCGATGACCCTCAGTCTGTTGCTAATGGCATTTCTCGTGCCATCGTCCGCATGGGCTGAAGAAGAGATGATTGCAGGTAAGAGCTATTCCGTGAGGCCGGGCTCGGAACCCGGGACGTTCGTTTGTACCTGGGGAGACGAAACCGTTCAGTGGAAGCCGCAGGCCTGGCACCCCCGCGACTATAAAGAAATCGGACCGAACATCTATGGGCGCTGGACACAACCCGGTCTGCCCTACCCATGGGAGAAAACGATTGACGAGCGCTTGAAGCATGATGGCCGCGAAGTGCACGACCGTTCTTACACCGCGCTTTACTTCAACGAATTCGGTGAAAACTACATCACCGAGTGGTCGATCGATTTGACTTCTCCGGACGGGACGCAACGTAATAAGAAGCTGTTCGAGTGGATGGTCGCCTATCGCAGGAACACCGAGGGGCTTCCGGCGAGCCTGGTCGGCAAGGTGCGGGCCCAGTACATGTTCACCTTCATCGCGCCGAACGATTTTCGCGGGCTCGGGATCTCGACCACGATCTACGACGGCGAGAAGTTTAACGATGAGTTCCTGTACACGCCGGCGGCGCGTCGTGTCCGCCGCCTACCCCAGGCCGCGCGGCAGGACATCATTCCCGGCACGATCGTGCGTTGGGAAGACTTTCCGCAGGTCAAGCCCTTTCCGGACATCGACTATGAGGTCGTTGGCTACACGCTCTACGCCGGCCAACCCGACGGCACCTTCGGCTTCGCCTCGGAGACGACGGGGGAGAAGATAAACATCGGCATAGACGGGGTATGCGAACCTTCCTACATCGTCGAGATAACGCCGCATTCGGACTCGTACTGGTACGCCAAGCAGCGCCGCATTATCGGCATCAAGACGGGTAGCAGCTGGTACGAGGAGGTGTTCGATTCAAAGGGCGAGATCACGCGCAAACGGGTCAATCGCCGTGCGATCGCGAGCTCGGATCCGCGCCTTCAGAACGCCAACGACCAGCTTGAAGACTGGCAGATGATCTGGGCCGGTGAGTTCTTCTTCGAACCCAAGAGCGGCTTCCGGATGGATTGGTATATGAACACGTTCTGGATCAACTACGACAAGATGCCCCGCGATGTAGTCAATCTCGATAACCTGAGCAAGGAGCCGGTGCGCAAGATCCTGTTCTGGGAGTAGGCAACGCGTAACCGCTGCGTGCTACGCTTCGATCGCCCGACGATATTGAGTGGAAGATAACTGAATGGAACGGCTCTGCGGATCCCTCGTTCGTTTTCGCTTCGCGATGTTCGCCGCGACGCTCCTCGTGACGCTCGGCGCGGCCTACCTGACCTCCACCTTGAAGCTCTACGACGACCCGAACCGGTGGCCGCCCGGGGACGACCCGGCGGTCGTGCTCAACGAGCAGCTGCAGTTAAAGTTCGGCGGGGCAAACCTGGTGACGATCATGGTCGCGCGGAACGACGGCGAGAGTATCGTGCAGGCGGATACGCTGGCGAAGGTGAAACGGATCACCGACGAACTGCGTGAAGTGCACGGTGTGATCCCGTACGCACTGCGCTCACTCTCGACGATCAACTCACGATACTTGAAGGGGACCGCGGACACCCTCGACGCGAGCATATTATTCAAGAATCCGAACCGTGCGCCGGAGACACCGGCGGAGCTCGCGCGGGTGCGCTTCGGGATCGAGAACAACGCGGCGCTCAAGGGGCTGCTGGTATCCAGGGATGGAAGCGCGGTGATCATCCAGGCCGACTTCCGCACCGGGCTGGAAAACGTACGGGCGGGTCTTGATCTGCCGGTGACCGATCCGATCGCGATCTATCAAGAAGTGCAACGGATCATTGAGCCGGAGAACGACGCCGTTCACACCGTGACGGCGGCGGGTTCCCCGATCCTGATCGGTTGGGTCAACAGCGACGGTCTGCCCTACATATTGGGCGCCTTCCTGCTCGTGGTAGCCGGTATTACGATCGTTTTGATCTTTGCGTTCCGCTCCGTTGTGGGGGTGCTGCCGCCGCTTTGCGTCGGCATCATGGCCTCGGTCTGGGCCTTCGGCATGCAGCGCCTCTGGGGGGGCGAGGTGCTGCCCTCGTCTGCGGCATTACTGGCCCCGTTCATTATCCTCGCGGTGGCCGCGTCGCACAGCGTACTCTTCGTCAAGCGCCTCTTGACCGACGAGATGGGCGAACAACGCTCGATAGCGGATGGACTGCAGCGAACGCTGGTAAAAATGGCCCGGCCGTTGATCGTGGTGCTGTGCACCGATCTCATCGCCTTCGTGGTGCTTTCGTTCGTCCCCTTCGACAACGTTCGGATCCTCGGCCAGGTCACCGCGTTTGGATTACTCGCGATCATCGTGATCATCCCGACGTTTCTCGTCGCACTGCTCGCGTTCATGCCCGCAGAAAGTATGCGCAAAGCGGTGGTCCGCGCCGAGCAGGGCCGCCGCGCAGCCAAAGGATTTATCTACAGGACCACGGCGCGCATGGTGCGCCCGCTGATCTACAGCCGCCGCACGCAGTGGACCGTGCTGGCCATTGCCGGCATCGTTGTTGCCGTCTCGCTGAGTATCTGGGTCTCGATTCCGCTCGGGGGAGACACGGCCGTAGGGCGCTTCCTCGCAACCGAGATCGAGACCGGCCAGAACAATACCTACGCCGTTCATAACTACCTGACCAAATCGTGGGAGGACAACGAGCTCTATCAGATGGAGCAGGAGATCACGCGCCGATTCGGCGGCGTCTACACCCTCACGATGCTCGCCAATGGTGTGGGGCAGGGGGACATCAAGACACCCGAAGCACTCGTCGCGATGGACGGTCTCGCACGGCACCTGGCCGAGGCGGAAGAGGTATCGGCGGTGGTGGGCCTGCCCTTCTATGTGAAAATCATGAACCGCTTCCTCAACGAGGACCAGGACGAGGCCCTCAAGATCCCCACGCAAGGTCGCGCGCAGATGGCCGTGAATGAGGCACTCTACTTCCTCACGGGAGGTCTGCCGGGCGCCTTTGACTTCGTGGTGGATCCGAACTTTCAAAACACGGTGATGACGGCCTTCGTGCGGGACACGAGCCCGAAGACCGTCGCCAAGCTTATCGAGCGGGCGAGGACCTACCTCGCCTCTAACTGGGATTCGGCGATGCTCAAGGTCGATATGCGCTTGCCGGCAGGTAACGTCGGCATCGCGGACGCGTTCAACCGATCGATCAAGAAATGGATGGTACTGGCGACGCTGTTCAGTGCGCTCGCGTCGTTCGCGGCGGTGACGATGATGCTGCGTTCCATGACGGGAGCGGCGCTGCTGATGTTTCCGCTTGCCGCCGGGGTACTGGTTTGGATGTTCTTGATCTACCTGATCGGGATCGAGTTCAATTCGAACGTGACCGCGGCGCTGGCGATTGCGAGTGGCGTGGGCATCGATGCCGAGGTCTATCTTTTGTACCGGTTTCGCGAAGAGTTCCCAAAGGACCGAGACTTCCACCGCGCGCTCTTCGACGCCTTTACGCTCGTGCGGGAGCCCTTGATCTTTTCGTTTACGGCGCTCTTCGCCGGTTGTCTTGCGGTATCCATCGTGCCGCTCTACGTCGGCTATGTCGGTTTCAGCATGGCGCTGATCCTGCTTGCGACATTCCTGCTCAGTTTTTTTGTAGCTCCCGTGGTGTGGAGCCTTATGCGACCGCGCTTCCTGACGCGCGGGCTCGAGGAGGACAGCGGTGCGCCTCCTTCCGTGGGCACGCGAGAGACCCAGGTGCGGCACTCGCACGCAAATACTCTCGAGGCGGCACCGTCAGGTACCAGGGGCACGTAAAGTTGTGTCGTCATACTCAATTCGGAGGGGAAACTCATGAAGAATGAAAGTCGACGTATGATCGCGGTTCTAGTGGCCGTGGTGATGACAGCAATGGGCTGGTCGGGGGCGATCTCGGCCCGCACCGTAATCGGGGACCTGGAAATCAATGGGGAGGTCTTCGTCTACACCGAATTCCGTTGGGGACGGGACGACGGACCCGAGGAGTTCTCTCTGGCGGTGGCGCCGGGTGTCTTTCTCGGACCAGATGCCTTCCCCGCGGTTGACGGCACGCCTAACCGCGACAGATACGACACCTTGACCGCATTTCGCACCGAGCTGCTGCTCGAGTTCGTCTATCACGGTATTCCGCACGTAACCCCGGTATTGAAACTTCGTCCCTACTACGACGCGATGTTCGACATCAACGACAAGGACCATGCGATCTCCAAGTCCTGGGAAACCAACTTCCGCAACGGGCTGAACGATGATTGGGATCCCTTGGTGCGCGAGGCCTACCTCGACATCAACTTCCATCCCTTGTGGGTCCGTGCCGGGCGCCAGATCGTGACATGGGGCCGCTCTGACGGCGTTAGCGTCCTCGACGTCGTGACGCCCCGGAACTTTCGCAATCCGCTCACGTTCGAGCAGGAACGCTTCATGATCCCCCAGTGGATGGTGAATACGAAGTACGACCTCTCCGGCGTGGATTGGATCCCGGGCGGCATCCAGAAAGAACTTCAGATCATCTGGAACCTCGACTACCTGCCCGCGCGCTTCCCGGGCTTCAATCCGGAGGAAGAAGGCCGGCATCCCTGGACTCTCGGCGTCGTCGACTTCGCCGACCAGATTATTAATGTCTCCAAGGGCCTATTCGGGGAGCCGCATTTCTTCAACGATAATGACTGGCACAAAGGCGATGTGTTTGACAAGTCGGAGATTTTCGTCCGCTGGCGGGCGCGTACCGGTGAAGGCCTTGGACCGCTCTCCGACATGACCTATTCGATCCATTACGCCTATCTCTTCGAGGACATTCCGTTCTATGAACTCGGCGATCGGATCCCAGCGGGCTTCGCGTTCGACATTGCCGGGCCTCGTGCAATCGGTGGCGGTATCGACTTCGAGCGGCACCGCTACCAACTCGCGGGTTTGTCATTCGACAAGGCGTTAATGTTCCTGCCCGGCCAATTCCAGGGCACCGTGCTGCGAGCCGAGGCCGCCTACAACTTCGGCAACAAGTTCTACGAACCGGACCTCGCGACCGTCCGTGCGAACAACCTGACGACCCTGCTCGGTCTGGACCAATATCTCTACATCGGGCCGAAGAGCTTCATCAAGACGCCCTGGTTCGTGTCGTTCCAGTACTGGCGCGACGAGATCCTGCGGGACCCGGGCCCGGGGCTGCACACGAACCTCGGCTCGGTAGCCTGTGCCGCGCAGCCGGGATGCGGCCGCGAGGGCTACATCATTGGCGGTGAGACCAACGGCTTCAATGGCCTGCGCGATCAGTCGCGGAATGTCCTGACCCTATTCATGTTCAACGACTTCCTTCCCGGGAAGACGCTACACGTGGAACTCTTCGGGCTGCAGGAACTCGGTTCGCGCCAGAAGGCCACCTGGGTGCGCGGCGTCGTCGGGTACGCGTTGAACAGCAAGATGAGCGCGCGTGTCGGAATCAACGTGATTGGGGGCAGAAGATCGTCGTTCTTTGGTGAGTTCCAAAGTAACGACTCGGCCTTCATGGAACTCAAATATACGTTCTAGCGGGCGCCTAAAGCACGGACTGGCGAGCTGATGACGAGCATCGCGCCGGCGGCTGGCGGGAATCGTTATTCGATCGAGCGCGGTACGGACGCGGGGCGCAAGCCTCGCGTCCTTTTGACAAGTACGTGGCGACGCGAATACCCGGTTACTGATTAGTTGCCACGCAACCAAAATCGGGCTCAAAATTTTTCGCGAGCGCGAATAATTTGAGACTGCTTCAAATACCCCATCCACTCCAATCGATGCCGCGGACGCGTATCTGACTTCACCCAGAGCCCGGCGGTTCGATGCCGGATCACCGAGCCTGCGCTCGCCATCTGTCAATGAGCACGGCGACTATAATTACGGCTCCTGTTATCAAACGTTTTGCCGGCTCAGATACACCGATTTGGGCCAAGCCGTTTTGCAGGACCGCTATAATGAGGACCCCGGCAAAGGCGCCTAGGATGGACCCCCGGCCACCCATTAAGCTCGTCCCCCCAATGACCGCAGCCGCAATTGCGGATAGCTCCAAGCCGATACCCGCATTTGGATCGGCGGACCCCAGGTACGCCGCATTAAATACGCCGCCGAGGCCGGCAAGAGTCCCCGATATTGCCAGTACGAAAAGGCGATACGGGCGTATATCGATGCCCGACATTTGCGCTGCCTGTTCATTGGTGCCGATGGCCGTGATGTAGCGGCCGAAAACTGTTCTCGTCAACACAAACTGACCGATCGCTACCAACGCCAGCGAAAAAATAAGTGCGCCCGAAACACCAATTAAAGGCAAAGGCAAAGCGATTTTCTGAATTGACGCGCCTATGTAAACGGTTTGCGAATCGGTCGTTATATAGGCCAATCCACGAGCTATCTCCAGCATCCCGAGCGTTACAATGAAAGAAGGAAGATAAAGATACGACACCAAAATACCGTTTATCGACCCGCAGAGAAGACCCGCACCGAGTCCAAACAGGCAGGCCATTGAAAGAGGCATGCCCCATTCAACCGCGGCAACACCGGCGACCGCCGCGCTGAAACCCAATACCGACCCAACGGACAAGTCAATTCCGGCGACGATCAAGACTAGCGTCATTCCAACGGTAACGACCGTTAACGCCGGCAGTTGATTAAGAATTGTCGTCAGTGTCACCAGTGAGAAAAAATTGTCCGAAACGAGTCCAAAAAAGAGAATCAACACCGCCAAAGAAGCGAGAATGAAATTCTCCTCCATATGCCCCCTGATGGAATAGAAGATCTTCATGTGCGAACGCGGTTCGCCGGTTCCGCGGGCGCTATACTGTCGTGATTCGTTGCCGGTGACTCGCCGGCAAATTCCTGAAACGCGGCGGCAAGAATACTTGTTTTGGACCACTCGTCGCGTTTGAATTCGCCGACAAGTTTCCTAGCGGACAGCACGAGTATGCGGCCGCACACCGTCATCAGTTCGTCAATTTCGCTTGAGACAATAACGACAGTTTTGTGTCTGCTTTGCAATTCAAACAAGAGTCTATATATAGCGTTCTTAGTGCCGACATCGACGCCCCGCGTCGGTTCATCAAGCAGGAATATTTCCGAATCGTGATGAAGCCATCTGGCGATAAGCACTTTCTGCTGATTTCCCCCACTGAGTTGGTCGATATCCTGATCCAGGCCGTCGCATTTAATCGCTAGCCGATTAAGCAGTTCGGTTCCAGCTACTCTTTCCTGCGCGCGATCCAGTAGGCCAAATGACCGACCGACCCGCGGGTTACCAGGCAGCATCACGTTTACGATAATTGACTGGCCTAAGAACAGACCCATGGACCGCCGGTCTTCACCAAGATACCCCACTCCGGATCTTACTGCGCGACTCGTCTTGTCGATGCTTATCGTCCCGTTCTCGGTAAAGCGGCTGACGCACCCACCAGTTAATGAGGTCAAGCCAAATAAGGCGTTTAATAGCTCGCTTCTTCCGGCACCGGCCAATCCCGCGATACCGACAATTTCTCCTTTGTAACACGTGAAATTAATTGCATGCGGTAGCTCCTCGGTCGTGACGTTGTTTGCTTTAAGAACCGGGATCTTCTTTCGTTTCGCGATGGGCGAAATTTCCCGTTCTTGATAATGTTGACCACTCATCCATACCATTATCTCGGGGATGGACAGCGTGTCTGGCGAGGCAGATGTTACTACTCGACCGTCCCGAAGCACGGATACGATGTCAGACACCGCGCGGACGTCGTCCAAACGATGACTGATGTATATAACGGATGTGCCTGAAGACGCCAGGTCTGCGATTATCTTGTGCACGCGCTCTGCCTGAGGCTTGGTGAGCGCGGCCGTCGG
>PVBE012745619.1_pt1 | contig 15750 bp, 13 predicted proteins | sample 1631181 | NCBI WGS metagenome assembly PVBE01 (sample SAMN08397723, study PRJNA350692) | Marine metagenome, whole genome shotgun sequencing project. | isolation source: water | place: Pacific Ocean | collected 2012-04 | reverse complement strand
CTCTATGACGACTACACCGGCAATTTCTTCCGTATCGTTCCCGTTGACGGACGACCGCACCGGACCGATGTCGAACCCGGATATCTCGGCGACGCAATAGGCTGGTGGGAGGACGATACGCTCGTCGTCGAGACCGTCAATTTCAATAACGACACCTGGCTGACGGACGACGGCTCTTTCCACACGACTGATTTAAGAGTCATCGAGAGACTCAACAGGGTGGGCGACACGCTGGAGTGGCGGGCAACGGCTTACGATCCCGAAGTCTTAGCCGAGCCCTGGGAGCTTCGAACGAGGATCGCGCACCTGACCGATGTCGAGATCGTCGAGGCACCGCCGTGTATCGAGCGCGACCTGGAACATCTCGTCGAGCCTCTACATCACGACAACATCCGGTAGCAATCGCAATACCCGCCACGCGCTCGAAACGGTAAGCGGCACCAACCGCCGCCGGGCGTGGATCAAGGGCCCCGTTTCCGTTACAAAATCGTCACGTTTTAAGCCGAGACGGCCGCCTGGAGTGATGACGGTGGACCGCCCATCGCTCTACAATAGGCAATACACGCAGAATAATCTCTGAGGGAGTTAAAGCTTATGCGAACGAAAGCATTAGGCCTCTGTATGGCAGGCGTGGTTACGCTACTTATGGGCGCGGTCGCGTCCGCGCATCATGGCCGGGCTGCCTACGGCAACGAGCAGGTCACACTCGAGGCGACCGTTACTGAATTCAAATTCATCAATCCGCACGTACAGATTTACTTCGACATCACGAGCGCGGATGGGGAAATCGAGCGCTGGCAAGGCGAGATGACGGCGCCGAATAAGATGGCGAGGGGCGGCTGGACGAAGCAGACATTGCAGCCGGGAGACGAGATCCGGATCTCCGGACGCTCCGCAAGAAATAGCGGTCACTCGGTCGTGATCAACGAGATCATCATGCCCGACGGCGAGAATATTCCGCTCTGGGAAGTTCTGGATTGATGCGCTCAGCCAAGTCGCTCTCGCTGATTCTCACGGCCGCGGTCTGTTTCTCGGGAGCCGCCCTCGCGCAATTTGGAACTGGCATACCGACCGACATGACACCTCATGAGGACGGGCCGGCACCTGCGCGTGATCTCTCCGGCGTATGGACGCGTATCAGTCCCGAAGGTCGATTCCGTAGCGGCTCCACGTGGACACCCGAACCGCCGTGGCTCACGGAATGGGGGCAAGCGGCGTTTGCGACGGCGAAAAACTCGAACGCGGGTGGGTTCGCGCTCGCGGAGACCAACGACCCCGTTCTCACTCGTTGCTACCCACCGGGTGTACCGCGCGTTTATTTCCATCCCTACCCGTTCGAGATCGTGTACACGACGAAAGAGACGATTGTGCTCTACGAGTACGATCACGTGATCCGCCGCATCTACACCGACGGCCGCACAAACCCGGACGACCCGGACGTGCTTTGGTTCGGAAATTCGGCCGGCGAGTGGACGGACGACACCACCTTCGTCGTGACCACGGTCGGTATCGATGCGCGGACCTGGCTCGATCGCTCAGGGTATCAACACAGCGATCAGTTACGGGTCACGGAAGTCTTCCGTCGCATCGACAACCTGAACCTCGAGATCGACATTACGATGGAGGATCCTGTCGCTCTTGCCGAGCCGTGGGTCGCGGAGACCCTCTACTATCGTCTGGCACCTTCCCACTGGGAACTCAGCGAGATCAGCTGCTCGGGCGACTACCTTAACTTCGGCGATTTCGAGAGCTTTCTCGAAGAGGACGATTAATAATGCCGATACTTAGCTGGCGAAACACTAGCCGGGGGAATCCGGTAAGCGCCGGCTGTTTCAACTACCGAATCGATAGCGATCTCAACGACTGATGGGAGAGGCCCCATGGCCAAGAAAGTAGCCTGGTACTACCACCGCAACGGGTGAACCAGTTGTACCCGAGCCGCCAAGTTTCTGGCGGCAAAAAAAATTACGATCGGCGAACAGGTCTCCGCCAGCAGAAAACTGCAGGATAAGGATGCTAGAGCACTGCTCAAGAATTCGTCGCGCCTGCTCGTCGCGAAGGGCAAGAAAGTCCAGGAGTTTGCGATTGCGTCCAGACTGTCGGCCGATGCAGTGAATGCGATGCTGGGCCCAACCGGTAATCTACGAGCACCTACCGCGCGCGTCGGAAAAACGCTCCTAGTTGGCTTTAACGACAAGGTCTACAGCAAGATCTTCGGCTGACGACTCGACCTAACCGAGACGGGTCAATATCTGTAGCAACCGCGCGCTCACCTGGTCTTTAGCTGCGAGCTGGTCCGGTATAGCTCTCGACCTCCTCGAAACCCACGAGTATCGGCATCGCTTGATTCGTCTTTATGACGGTGTCCTAAGCGTCAGTCACCGTTCTGCAACACGAATTTCTGTACCCGTTTGCCTGTCAATACTTCGCCCGTGTAGATATTACCTTCCGAGTCCGAAGCGATGCCGTCGATCCAGTAGAGTTGTCCGGCGTTCCGACCCGGGCTTCCGAACTGGCCGATGTGCTCGCCGCTAAACCGGTCGTGAATCCAGACGCGGTGGTTCGTGCCGTCGGCGACAAACACAAACTGCTGGTTGTCGTCATGGGAAAATGCGAGATTGTAGGTCGTTCCGCACATCGGCCACTCATTGCTGCCGGGCCCGCCGCAGATCGGGCCGCGAGCCGGCGTGTTGGGCGCCACCATGATCTCGGAAACGTATTCGCCGGCCCTGGAAAAAACTTGAATACGGTTCATGCCGCGCTCGCAGACGTAGACCAAACCATCGTCTGAAATCATGATGCAATGTACGGCCGGGGCAAATCCATCCATATCCGGTGGGGGGCCGCCGTCCCAGTCGTAAGAGGGCGTTGGACCGTTGTCGATCTCGCTGAGCGGCTTGCCGCGGCCACCCCAGCCGCGCTTGTACTCGCCATTATCCATATCGTAGACGAGGACACGCTTGCCGTTTTCGAGGATGTAGATCTCGCGTTCCTCTTCATCGAGCGCGAAGTTGAAGACCCCGTTCCTCAAAATCTCGACCTCCTGATTGTCCTGGAAGTTTCGCGGCAAGGGTGTCTCACCTGGCGCCGGCTTCGGGCCACGATGCGGGAAGTCCCAGAGAAACTCACCTTCGCGCGTGAACTTCATCAATCCTTCGCCCTGGCCGAGCGCGGATACCCAGACGTTGAACTCGCTGTCGACGATGATCGTCTGCGGACGCGTGGGCCAGAGCGGATGATGACCGGGGCCGCCCCAGGCATTGATGAGATTACCCTCCTGATCGAACTCGAGGATGTCCGGTGCCGCGACGCAGCAGTCTCCGCGTGGCGGGTCGAACGTCGCCATCGACTCGTCGGGCCGAAGATCATCCGACCGGCTGATGACCCAGACATGATCACGATCGTCGGTGGTCATCGTGGGCACGCCCTGAATCAGCCAGGCATTCGGCAGCGGTACTTTCGGCCAGAAGGGATCGACCTGGTAGACCGGTGCCGGTATATCCTGCGCTTGTGCGTTCCAGGCTGGAATGACCAGCGTAACCAGTGCGATGAGGATCGAGTCAAAAAATAGACGCCAGGATTTCATATGATTCTCCTTAGCTGATACGAGTGCAACTATTCCTTCGGCGTATAGAATTCTTCCGGTGTCATCTCGGCGCCACGGTCCGTATTCAGCGGCATGCAGTCGTAGGGAACGAGTTCGTGAAGCGACGCTCGCCGCTCATGCTGAACATAGGTGACCGGCTGCGTAAGAGTCAATGGATCCGTAACGGTAACCGCCTGCTCCAACAGCTTGCCGTCGTTGATAACGCGGTAACGTTCGACGACATGTAGCTGATCGCTGTGCGGCGGACCACCCGGCCCGATATTCCAACCGGCCGTTATATGCGTCGTATCGACGACCAGCGTCTCACCCTCGTACCGGCCGATGGAATGCCCGAGATTCGTGTGCGGCGTATCGACAGCGAGATGTTCACGGCCGTCCATATAGACCGTGCGCACGATGTCGAAAGCTTCGGCGAACAGAATAACGTGCTCGCCCGACTGGTCGATCGCAATCGCGTGTATCCCCGACATGGCCGAAGACACGGTCGGCGGCTGACACAGCAGTTTCGGGTCGCTCAGCGGGTCGCGCTCATCCCAGACTGCAAGTACTTCCGGCCGCGTGTAGGCGCGAAAGTCGGTTCGGGTGTAGGTGTCCGGATTATCGTCGGGGTGGTTCGTCCAGCCGCGGTTCAATTCCCAGATTCCATCCAATTCGGGAACGTGAGCGTCTTGACCGAGCACGGTCAGAGGTAACATCAACGCAACGATACTGCCGACGCTGAGAACCCATCGCAGAATAGTTAGAAGCTGCATTACTCTCCTCCAGTACCGGCCGGTGGTGCCGGCTCCCGGTTTTTCGCGAGCCAGCCGTCGAAGTGCGGCCTTCACGCCGAACAGCGAACCGTAAGAGGCACCGAAGAAGAGAATCTTGTACTTGGTGTCAGACACATTTTTTTCCGTATTGATGTCCGGACGAGTCTGCCGGACCTAGATAATACCCATAGCCCACATCGCGCAAACTGTCAGGAACGAGAAGATGCCGCCGACGAACGTCGCCCCGCCATAACCGAGAATCGCATCGTTGACGGGGACACGGCTCAACGATGTGCAGACCCAGAAGTAACTCGAATTCACGTACTTGATCATGACCGAGCCGCTGGCGCCTGCGAGCATCGCGGCCTCCGGCGAGAGCGCGAGGCTGCCTAGCATCGGCGCGACCAGCGATCCGGCTGTGATGACGCCTACGGTCGTCGAACCCGTGATCATGTTACCGATAATGCCGATGACGAACGGCAACAGGATCGCCGGCAGCCCGTACGTGGAAAAGAACTCGCTGATCGTGGTAACGGCGGGCGTCGCTTTGAGGATCTCACTCAGCGAGCCGCCGAGACCGGTGACGACGAGTATCATCGCAGACACCCTGAGCGCCTCCTCCACCCAGGCATTCTTCGAGTCCTTCCGCTGTTCGGGTGTCTTGATGTTCCGGTATGCGAGCCATACGCCGACACTGAGCGCGACCACCGGCCAACCGATATAGGCGAGACCGGTTCGAATGACGTGCCCCTCCTCCAGAAAGAGCCGCGACACGCTTTGCGCGGAGATTAATAGAATTGGCACGAGAATTGGCGCATAAGATGCTAATATACCTGGTAATTTTCCTTCCACATCTTCCGCCAGAAAATTCTCGCCCGCAAAGTCGTCCGATGGTGGCGTCGCGATTCGCGGGCCAACGATATATTGCCCCCAGATCCAACCGGCCAGCGAACCGAACAAGCACGCGATGCTGCCGAAGATGATCGTCTTGCCGATATCGGCGCCGACGAGCGCAGCCGCGGCCAGCGGACCTGGCGTCGGCGGCACGATGGCGTGCGTAAGCTGGAGCGAGCTGACGAGACCGATGGACATGACGCTGACGGTTACGCCCATCATCTTGGCTGCCGAATGCACAAGGGGATTGAGAATGACGTAGGCCACGTCGGAAAAAATGGCCACACCGAGCACGAATCCCGTGAGCGTTAACGCCAACGGCATGCGTTTGGGGCCCACGGCCTTGACCATCGTTCGAGTAATCGTCTCGATCGCACCGGTGTGGCGTAATGCCTCGGCAATGATCGAGCCTAGGACGATGACAACCCCTATCGAGCCGAGTGTGGATCCGAATCCGGTTTCGAACGCCTCGATGAAGTTGTTTTGTTGTACACCCGGTATCACACCGAAAAAAAGGAGCGGGATGAGTAGTGACAGAAAGACATGCCACTTCCACTTCGCAATGAGAAAGAGCAGCAGCACGATGACGCCCAAGAAGGCGACGAGCGCGAGCAAAGGATTAGTCGTAACAGCCGTCGCTGGATCCACGCTGCCCCCTCAATTCTTATTGATGTTCTTTCAATTATGGAACTCGAGTGGCCACGTTCCGCCGGACTAGCGGTCCCCATTCCACGAAACTCTCATCGGCCGTGATTAACGCGCTAAGCTCGCGTATGACGTCGTCGTATTCGGCGAGCCCAGCAACACTTTCGGTCTCATCGGGATCGGTGCTGAGGTTAAACAGCATACGATCCGTGATCTCCCCGTCCTCGGTGCGCCACTCGGTGTACCGATACCGTTCCGTACGCACCGACTCGGCGTCGAACCAGCGGCTAAACGACACGGCCCTCACCGATTGGCTCGTATCCTCGAGCACGGGAACGAGACTCAGCCCGTCGAGTTCTTCCGGCGCAGGCAGGCCGGCCAATTCGGTGAGCGTTGGGAAGAGATCGAGGAAATCCGTAATCGCGGCTGCCCGTCCGCTCGTTCGATTCGGATCGCGAATGATCATCGGTGTGTGGAGCGCGATGTCGAACAAATTGTTCTTCGTCCACATCGTCTGCTCACCGAGGTTCCAGCCATGATCGCCGATGAGAACCACGATCGTGTCATCGGCCAGCCCCTGGTCTTCGAGCGCTCCGAGAACTTTTCCGACCAGCGCGTCCGCGTAGCTGACGGCGGCGCGATAGGCGTGGATCAGGTTTATAGCTTGGGACTCTGGGAGCAAGTCGTCCGGGATTCCCGAGTACCGACGACGTAGCTCGAATGAGGTGTGAACGTGATGGGGAGGCACGCCAACCGCTACCTCGAAGTAGGTCGCCGGCAGCTCGAAGTCAGCAGGATCGTACAGATCCCAATATTTTGCCGGCGCCGTGAACGGCAGATGCGGTTTGCGAAACCCCACGGCCAAGAAGAACGGCTGGTCCATCTCGGTCATTCGACGCAGGTCTTCGACGGTCTTGTCCGCGATCTTACCGTCCGGATAGTCGCTGTCGTCGACGTCGAGACGCTCGAATGCGGGCCCGGTGACACCCTCAGGATTATCCAGATAGGCCCGCTGAATATGCTCCCCGCGTTCGTCCCACTCAGCTGAACTCGTCCACTCGCCTTGCGGACTCCACAGAGGTTCGTCCCAGGATTCAGGCGAGTCCATCGTGCTGTCGAAGACCTTACCGCTAGCCAGTGTGTAATAACCGTGATCTCGGAACCAACCCGGCAGGCTCGGTGCTTCAGGCAAATCCCGATCCAGCCGGGAATTGAAAGTCAGAAACCGATTGGTCGTGGGCTTACGGCCCGACAATAACGAAGCGCGGGATGCGCCACAGACCGGCACGGAGGCGAAGGCGTTCTCGAACACGACTCCGCTAGCGGCCAGTTCGTCTATGTTGGGCGTGTGAGCGAGATCGTCTCCGTAGCTGCCGACGAGCGGACGAAGGTCATCAACGATGATGAGTAGAACATTCGGCCGGTCCTGGGCAGAAGCACCCGTCCAGATCAGCGTTAGAAAAACACTCGCGGCAAGCGGCAGAAACCTCATATCAGGCGCATCCTATAATTTACTCGTTCGACAAATGGTATCCGCAGACACGTCCACGCGCACCCTACTCCACTTCGGCTGCGATTGTGCAGTCGTACGGTTTGATCTCCTCACCCGGAATCCACTCATAGCCGGCGCGCCCGAGGAACGCGGGGCCTTCATAGGTCGAGGAGTCGACCGCCGTCGCTTCCCAAGTCATTCGCAGGTTGCTCTCGTTGAAGACGAAGCGTTCGACGATCCGGTAGTCGCCGCTCTTCGGCGTACCGAACTCATCGACGTAGGGCCAACTGATGCTCGAAGTCTCCACGATCAAGGTGCGCCCATCCCAGCGGCCGACGGAGTAGCCCATCGGCGAGTCGGGTTGCCCGGCGGCATCCGGGGCGCTACCGATGTGGATAGTTCGCACGCCGTCCCACTGCTCGATCCGGAGCACCACGCCTCCGTCCGTTTCTTCGAACGCGATCGGAAACGGCGTATCCATCACGACAGGCATGCCCGGCGCGATGCAGCGCAGCGCGGAATCGTCGGCGACGGGATCCCACGCTTCTCTGGCGGCAAGCGCGGCAGGCGTGAAGGTACGCTCGGAATCGAGATCGTCAGGACCGCGTGCGCGCGACCATACGCGGTAGATGCCTTGCGGCTCGTCGGAGCCAGTATCGGCTTCCGCCGCGGTAGCGGCCCCGCCCTCGGCGACTCGACTCCGCAGCCCGAAGCGGCCCGTCAAACCGGGATCGAGTAGAACGATATCACCGCCGGGCATCGTCATATCGATCGCGAGGATCTCGTTCCTGCCGATACGCGAGAACGCGCCGTAGAAGCCGACACGGTCGCCTGCCGCAACCGTCCCGGCAAGCCCGAGTCGCTGCAGGCGGTTGACCGGTGCCGTTTCAATGTTCCAGATGTCGCCGTCGTCGGACCGGACCGTGAACGTGACATGCGGATTGATCCAGTGAACTTCTACGAGTTCGCCTTCGATCTCGCCGACGTTATCGATATCGAAGAACGCGCCGAACGAGTGGTGCGCCGTCGCGACACCGGAGAAGGACGCCAGCAGCACCGGAATACTCGTATGTATCATGAAGTCGTCTCCTGTTTTAGCCACCGACCCGCCGTATCGGGCTCGGGAGGGGCTGAATCTCGCTCGCTATCCGGCCAATCTTAACGACTAGCAATGAATCCAATCTGGAAGCGTCAATTTCAAGTATATCGAGTAGAATGCACGACCAACCACACCGGTATCCCGGGCATCTGGAGAATAGCGGCATTCAAAGCCGCAAAATTCTGGAGGAGAGAGTAATGCGCAACACGGTAGCCCTGCTATTGCTTATGTCGGCTTGGACGCTAGGCACCCAAGCTCAACCCCGGTTCGAGGTCGATCCGACCTGGCCACAACCGCTTCCGGACAAATGGATCCTCGCCCAGATCGGCGGCGTCTGCGTGGATTCTCACGATCACATCGCGATCGTCGATCGGAGCAATATCACGGATGAGGAGGCACAGACGAATATCCCCGTGCCGACGTTCGTGATGTTCGATCAGGCGGGAGAAGTCGTTAACTCCTGGGGTGACCCAGATGTCGTGCCGACGGACGTGCACGGCTGCAGCTTCGACGCCGAAGACAACCTCTGGGTCGCGGGTAACGGAGACGCCATCGTCCAGGGCTACAGCCACGACGGCGAACTGCTGCTGCAGATCGGCACGAAAGGCCTCTTCGATACGGCTGACGGCTCGATGGAGGCGGAATTCACGAACCAGCGCCGCGACCGGCTCAACCGCCCCTCGGGTGCCGTGGTCGACCCGGACACGGGCGACATCTACATCTCGGACGGCTATGGCAACAAGCGCGTCGTCGTCTTCGACAAAGAAGGCAACTATCTTCGCCAATGGGGGAGCCACGCCACGGCCGCCGAGCGGGCAGCCGCGACGCCGGGGACGTTTTCGAGCGTCGTGCACTGCATCGAGATCAGTAACGAGGGTTTGGTCTACGTTTGCGACCGCCAGGGCAGTCGCGTCCAGGTATTCGACAGGATGGGCAACCACGTCCGCGACATCCACATCGCGCGCACCGACGGTTTTGTCGAGGATCCGGTCCTGCGCGGAACTGCCTGGTGGGTGACGTTCTCACCGGACGAGGAGCAACGCTATCTCTACGTCATGAACGGCGCCGAGGAGAAGGTGCACATACTCGATCACAAGAGTGGCGAGACGCTGTCGACGTTCGGACGCCCCGGGCATCTTCTGGGGAATTTCATTCACGGCCACACGATAGCCACGGACTCGGCCGGCAACCTGTACGTTGCCGAGACGAACTACGGCCGCAGAGTGCAACAGTTTAGTCTGGTCTCCGACTGACGTTTCGGTCGCAGTGATGATCCTGCGGGAAGCTACGAGGCTGCCGCAGTCAGTCGGTACGCGTTAGTCGGCCGATTTTCCGATCACAACCGGTCATCGTAGTTGGCCGCCTCAATGGTGCAGCCGAACTCGAGTATCTCGAAGTCCACGCGGAAGAACTCGAAGCTCATGGTGAACGGTTCGGCATAGATCGACGGATCGGTGTGCGTGATGTCGACGTATAGCGAATCCCCGTCGGCCCTGAATCTTTCTTCGGTACGCATCTGTGCCGACTGGGGGTACATCTGACCGAGCGTATCCACAAAACCTTCTTCCAGACTACCAGTCTCGATCACGAGCGTGTCACCCTCGTAGCGGCCGATAGAGCGGCCCAGATGAGGATGATCGGGCACGGTGTGGGGCGCATCCGCCAAGCGCAGCCCGAGGTCGAGCGGCACCTGACGCTTGACATCCATGTACTCATGGTTGATCTCCACGTAGTCATCGTGCAGGCGAATCTCGAACGGCGGATCGGGGATGCCGATGACGTTCGTCATGCTCGCGGGTTTACAGCGAAGGTCGGGATCGTCTCTTAACGGTACATAGTTCGCGACAGCCTCCTGACCGGCAGGCGTTAGCTCAACCGGTGGCCTCTCGGCGGATAGCTGCATCCACGCGCCATCGAGTTCGCTGGGTTGTGCGATAACGATCGTCAGCAGCGCGAGAGCCAACGCGGGTACAAGACAGATCGCACTGAGCCTCTGGCGACGATCAGCCAGCCGCTTCATTAGCGCTCGGGCGCATCGCAATCGACTTCTTCCTCGTTTCGAAGCGCCTCGCGAAATGCGGTGTAGCCGCAATCTCGAATCGTGGAATCGTCGGAGAGAGTCATGCTCCTCGCATAACCCACGTGTTCGAGACGCCGGCTCGGCACCATGGTAATCGTGACCTCTTCTCCTTCCCTGATTCTGTCAACGTCGACACCGCGCCGGATGAGATCGTTTTTGGTGCCCCATTCGACCAACCAATGGGTGACGCTACCGTCTTCCTCAACGACGTCGACCTCCAGATGCGTATGAGGATTTCGCAGGTGGAATGCTGTGAGCGTTCCCGTAATCTCAACGCGGACGGTCGGGTCGAAATTCGCCGCTACGGAATGGTGTGCCATTGCAGACTGGCTGCCCAGACCGAGCGTGCCAACAAGGCTCAAGAGTTTCAGCGTTTGCGCATGCATCGCTGGCGTCCAACCGGAGATTAGCATTCCGTTACCGGGTCATTATATCGGTTATTGCGCCTTGGGGCGTCAGGTCTCTGCCCGCGAGCCCAGGGTGACCCGGCGCGATCCAGGTCGCGGTGAAGATGGAATTGTCCTCGGTGTCTGACATGACGATCTTGTAGATCTCGCCTGGCTCCGCATCCTCGCTGGTCCCACGCACGATCGGCACGATGTACTCCCAGACGACCTCACCTTCGGGTGTGACTTGAAACACGTGGCCATGTCGACCCGACACTCCCAAGGTATTACCGTTCGCAAGACGTTGAACGCCGGAGATATTGCGGCTCGAGAAACTATTGGGTTGAACGGAAGTAAAATTCCACACCACTTGCTGAGCCGGCCCACCGGCAGCCCGCTCCGGAAGATACGCCGAATTCGGATAAGTGCCAGCGTAAGGATTGACTTCGAGGATCTCCGACCGATGGAATCCGGGGCGCCGAGAACCGTTCTCGAAGATCAGGAAGTTTCCTTCGCCCGGCAAGCCCGCCTTTATCCACTGGGTATCGTGGTGGTGGAAGAGCATCCTGTCTCCCTCTGATGTCACGTCACCGTCCGTGTTGTAACTGGGCGCCTCACCCGCACCGTAGAGCCATGGGTGTCCCCAACGAAAAATAATATCACCCTTCGGCCCGGCCGCGAGCGCCCTGCTGGCCTCGAAATCCCCGACGACGAACGTCCCGCCGTGATCGATAACGTAGAGCTCACCCATTCGATCGTTGTTGACCACGATCTGATCCAGCGGCCGGTTGTAGTCGAGTGCATTCTGGTGCGTGAAGTCGCCGCTTACCCCCGAGCCCCAGTTGAGATTGAATCTCTCCGGATGCTCGGCCAGCACGCCGTAGTTAGGCCAGTTCGGGTTCTTGTCCTGGACGACATGATCGAGAGACCACCACTCCCACACAACGTTGCCGTCCATGTCCACCTCGACGACGCCGTCCGGAGCTGCATCCCATTGGATTGAGGGATCGGCGCCCGCGGCGACGGCCTGTTCCTGGGTCATGGGAATCCTCGAGGTAAAGATGATCGTCCAATCGTTGAGATGATTGTTCCAGATCCGCTTGAAGTTGTGATGATAGAGATACCCCTCTCGCGGGTCGCTAAAGTCCCAGACGAGATTGCCGTCCCAGTCGAGTTCGAGCAGAGCGCGCTCTCCTCGGTAATTGTGCCCGGCGGTGCTCAGCCCCGTAACGACGCTGCCCGTCTCCGTGAACCGGGCGGTCTTTTCTATAGAGTAACCCTGCCCTTCGTAGGCCGGTGGTATCGCGTACCACTTGTGAACGACATTGCCGTCGATATCGACGAGATAGACGTATTCGTGAGCCTCGTTCTGGGCCCAGCCCGCGAACAGTAGATAACCTTCGGAGACCTGCTCCGGATCGGAGTAGATCACTTCCGTCGGTCCGTGAAAGGCTTCATAAGCGGTTGCGGACCCAGCAGCGAAGACGGCCAGACCAAGCAGCTTCAGCGTAGTTTTCGTGTTCATACTAGCCCCCCTAGATAAACTGTTTCGTGTACGTCGCTACTCGCTGCTACGCAACCGGCGTACTTCATCCTTCAGAGCCTTGTACTCGGCTCGCTCATGGTCGGTCAACTCGCCGCCGAGAAGATTATCGTACTCGTAAGGATCCTCTCCGAGATCGTAGAATTCTTCAACGCCCTCGAAGCGCACGAGTTTGTAACGCCGATTGCGCATAGCGTAGTCAGCGCCCTCGACGCCCGCGAAGCCGCCGAAAAACTCGTCGGCATACAGCCATTCCCGTGCTGACGGCTCTGCCGGATCGGCGAGTGCTGCTATGAAACTCAGCGAGTCGGTCGTAACACGCTCGGGAACCACCGCGTCCGGACTGATCCCCGCCATCTCGAGTATCGTCGCGAAGAGATCGGTCGAGTTGACCAACGCCTCGGACCTACTGCCGCGCTCGATGCCGGGGCCCGAAACGATGAGTGGCACGTTGACACCGCCTTCGTAAATAGTGCCCTTGGCGCGCCCGCGCCGAAAAGGCTCGCCGACGACGGGATCGTAGGTGCCGTTGTCGCCCATGAAGATCACGTAGGTGTTAGCGCGGATTTCGGGTTCGAGCGAGCCCAGCAGCCTCCCGATCTCGGTGTCCATGGCTTCGAGCATCGCATTGAAGTAGGCGCCCCAGTGCTCTCGCGGCACGGACCCCGCGTCGAACTCGGAATAATCCGACTGCCAGCTCTCCTCGGGAGGCAGGTGCAGCGGCGTATGGCCCAGATTGAACGCGAGCCAGAGAAACCACGGGTTATCACTCTGGCTCTCGAGCCAGGCGAGCGCGTCGTCGATCTTGTCGGTAGCTGTGTAGCCCACGGCCCCCATGACTTCACCATCGACGACCTTGTTCCATGCGAAGTAAGACTCCGGACCGCCGCCCATTAATCCTGCGAAATGATCGAAGCCGACGATATTCGGATGATCGGTCCAGCCGTTCGCAGGCATGGCGAGATGCCACTTGCCAAATGCGGCCGTCGCGTATCCGAGTTCCGGCCGCGATTTCAGCGCCGCAGGCAAGGTGAACTCTTCCGGAAGCAGATAGGGCCGTGGCAGCGCGCGATCCTCCGGAGAGGCGGCATTCGGTGCGCCGGACGATTCAGCTGGCGCCCAGTGAGGTTTTTCGGGCGGGGGCGGCAACGGTCCGCCGCCTACCGGTCTGCCGATCCCGGTCCGGAAACCATACCGGCCCGTGAGGACAGTCGCCCGCGTTGGCGAACATACCGGCTGCGCCCAAAAGTTGGTGAAACGCACGCCGTCTTGTGCCAGTTCATCCAGCGCCGACGTCCTCGGCGGGTTCTCACCCAGTCCGTAGGAAGCGAGCGTCTCAACCCCCATATCGTCGCCGATGATGAGCAGGATGTTCGGTGACTCCTGGGCCAGCGCGTGGCCGGAAAAACCAGTTACAACTGTGAGCGCTGCCAGGAACCCGCGGATACGCTGGTTCACGAATGTCCGTATCTGCACTGCGTCTACCTTCTTAACGGCCGGTCAATAGGACGAATATACGCGGCTGATCAGGAGCTCGCTACGCGCACCTTCCCGGGGGCGAAACTTCTGGACGCGGCCGCTGTTCACTTCCGAGATGTAGAAGTTGCCTTCGTCGTCGACACTCATGCCGTGGACGCCCCACATACCGCCGGGAAACGTGCCCCAGGTCCCCCAGGAATACAGGAACCGGCCGTCCAAATCGTACTTCAGGACCTTCGTCGTACCCGCATCGATGAGCCAGACCGCACCGCCTGCCACGATCAGATATTGAACGTCTGACGGGGGGTCGCCGACCTTCCATTGGTCCAGATAGTTACCGTTGTCGTCGAACACCTGGATGCGATTGTTCTGCCTGTCGCTGATATACAAACGTCTCGACTCCGGGTCCACATCGATGCCGTGCAGACTGTTGAAATACCCGGGCCGGGTATCGTCGGGCAGTATTCCCTCCTGTCCCCACTCCATAAGGTAGTTGCCGTCGAGGTCGAATTTCACGACCCGCGAGTTCACGTAACCGTCCGTGACGAATATCGCGTCCGGCAGGAACGCCATGAATGTCGGCCGGCCGAAATGATGTTCATCGGTACCCGATTCGTTCGGCGTACCGAGCGTCTGTACGATCTCCTTACCGTCGTTCGTGAACTTGTAGATTGCGTGCGCGTAGTCATCAACGATCCAGATATGTTTTTCGGGATCGTAAGGATTCACATGAACGGCGTGCGGCTTCATGAGCATCGAATCCCACTGGTCCCAGGTCTCGACGATGTTGCCTTCCCGGTCCAGGACGACGATGCAGTGTTCCCACCGGGCGTCCACGCCGCGTTCGTAACCCGCACCCTCCCAGAGATCCCAGCCATGCGCGTTGTTGTGATCGGGGCTCGCGACGGTCGCATCGCGCCAGGGCATCGTCGCATCCCGCCAGGCGTACTGCCTCCCGACGGGAAACCGCAGTCGCGTGCCCTGATCGGCAATCAGGCGATTTTCGGGCCGCTCGATCTTCTTCAGTATGCCTCGCTGCAGAACGAAGATCCTGTCGGCGCTCTCGGCGAAGATCCCCTGCACGGCACCCCAGGTCCAGCCATCGTTACCTTCCAGTGTCGAGATATCCTTGGGCCAGCCCGGAACCGGCTCGTAGGGACCGAACGGGTCCTGCCCACCCTTATTACCCGGGGCGATCGAGGCACCGCTCTGTGCGAGCGCGCTAAATGTGAGGAGCTGAGCGAGCGCAGCAACTCCGGCCTGCGATAAATCTCCTCGCATCGTGATACTCCGAGTCATCGTCAGCCCATTATCGGCGCTGAGCGTACCGTTGTCTCGCAAGGCCGGAAACCCACCTGAAATCACGAGCCGTGTCATGCATTCGGGCGCGACCGCAGGACCTCGTGCGTGACACTCGACCAACGCCGGGGCTTATCCAGGCAGCGGTCAGCGCCTATTACGATGTTTCAGCTCGTTAGCTTGGTTATCGTCTTCGAGAATATTCCCGAGGTTTACTATATAATCTATTAATAAATATGTTATTTTATTAGGAAACGTGGTGTAGCTCAGCCTGGTAGAGCACTGCTCTCTTGCGGGACTTCTTTTTCGGGAGTTTTGCGGGACACGGCTATGTGACCTGCCCCCCTAGAACGACTCCAGCCACTGAGGGAGAATTTCAGTGGAGTTAAGGAGAAAGACAGATGGGACGAAGGCACTTCAAACCTGAACAGATCATCCACATGCTGCGTGAGGCGGAGATTAAGCTGGCGGGTG
>PVBE012254934.1_pt1 | contig 15750 bp, 14 predicted proteins | sample 1631181 | NCBI WGS metagenome assembly PVBE01 (sample SAMN08397723, study PRJNA350692) | Marine metagenome, whole genome shotgun sequencing project. | isolation source: water | place: Pacific Ocean | collected 2012-04 | reverse complement strand
CTCATATGGGGAAAGAGCGCGTAGCTCTGGAATACCATCGAGGTCGGGCGGAGATTCGGGGGCAGTTCGCCGACATCCCGGCCGTGCAGCAGGACACGGCCGGCGGTCGGCCTGATAAAGCCACCGACCAACCGCAACAGCGTCGTCTTGCCGCCGCCGCTCGGCCCCAGCAACACGAAATACCGGCCACTTTCGATTCTCAAATTGACCGACTTCAGCGCCGCGACCGCACCGTAGTTCTTGCTCAGGCCAACGACCTCGGCCGCGATATCCCTGCTCTCGCTCATTCCATTACTCGGCCATCGACGGCATCGCCTTTGCCCGCGCCAGTCGCTCCAGGCGCTCCGCCCGGAGCATCGTGTAGATTATGATCGAGCCGATCGCCAACATCGAGACCATGCTCATGGTGCCGGCCATGGCATAGGATTCCTCCGACATGCCGACGTTCAGCATCTGCGAGACCAAGACGTTTGAAAAGGTATCGAAACCACCTTTCAGCATCGCGGTGCGGACCGCCTCGTTGAAGGAGAGGATGGTGACGAAGGCGCAAGCGCTGAAGACGCCAACACGGATCTGAGGAAACTCCACTTGCCAGAACGCTTGCCAACCGGTGGCGCCACAGCTTCTCGCCGCCTCCGTCTGCTGTTCGCGATAACGCGACATGGTGATCAGAATGACGATAAAGGCATAGGGTTGGGTGTAGAGCACCTGGCCGATCAACGCGGTTATAAAACCGAGTTCGAACCAGTGTGCCAACCACTCCCAACCGAGACTTTCCCCGAGCCATTGAAAGGCGCCGCTCAGGTGCCGGAAATAGACCAGCAGGCTGGAGGCCATGATGTCGGCCGGGATGAAGAGCGGGAACAACATCAAGGTAACGAAAGCGACCTTGAACCGGGTCCGCTTATAAAACTTGGCCGCCAGCAAGGCCATCGGCACCGAGATCGACACCGTGGCGCCGGCCAGATAGCCGGTCCATTTCAAGGACGCCACCAGCATCGTGTCGCCCAACACCACGACATACCAATCGAAGGTGAATTCGTAGATGCGGGCGCCGAAGCCATGCTCGTTGAAGGAGATATAGATGATGTAGAAGGTCGGCAGCAGCAGCACGAAAACGACCGTCAGCAAGTAGCCCCATTTCAGGCGATAGGTCCAGACGTTGCCGTAGTCGTCCATCATCGGATCAGCTTATCGGTTGCAGGATGCGGGTCAGATCGAAGAGGCGATGACCGATGTAGAGCAGCAACATCAAGGTCAGAATCATGATCGCGCTGATCGCCATGGCGAGCGGAAAATCAAGCGCGGTGATCGCCTGGTTCGCGATCAGGCCGGCATTGACCGCGCCAGGTCCACCCAGAATGATCGGCACCAGCGCCTGCCCCAGTCCGTTGACGAAGATGAATACGCTGCCGGCGAAAATTCCCGGCGCGGCGAGCGGAATGATGACGTCCTTGAAGGTATGCACCGCGCCGGCGCCAAGATCGTCGCAGACCTCGAAAACGTAGCGCTGCACCGCCTCCATCGCCAGAAAGCCGGAGAACACCATGAAGGGTAGGAACGACAGCACATCCCCGATCACCACCGCCACCGGCGAAAAAAGGAGCACCGAGATCGGCTCCGATATGACGCCGATCTCCATCAGCAGGTTGTTGACGAGGCCATAGCGTCCCAACACCGGCCGCATCGCGAAGACGCGAACCAACTCGGAGATCATGAAAGGCAGGATGAACAGCAGCACCACCCGGTGCTGGGCCGCCTGCGGCACCCGCCGGCGCACGAAGACGGCGATCGGAAAGCCGATCGCGAACGAGATCACGACGGCCCAGCCGGCGTGGATCATCGAGTAGAAGAAATTCTCGGCCCGGGCCGAGGTGAAGAAATTCTCATAAGCGAAAAGGGTGAAGCCGGGCTCCATCCAGAACCGGGTCCGCTCGAAGAAGCTCCAGACCAGCGTCAGTGCCGTCGGCACCGCCAAAAAGACGACCATGAAGAAGACGGGCAGGTAGAAGACCCACTTCTGCAGCCCGTTCTCGCCCAGTGCGCGTCGCCAAAGGGTCGGGGAAGCCGGGCCGCCCCAGCCTCCCCTCGATGCCGGCGGAACGGTGTCGGCCGAACGCGTGCTCATACTCGCTCAGGCGGCCTGCAAGCGCGCCCACCAGTCCTGATAATCCCGCATATGGGTCGGGAAGACGTTCTGCCAGGCGTTGCCCTTGATCGCGTAGCGCGCTTCCTTGCGCTTCAGAATCCCGAGGACACGCGCCTTCTCCGCCGCCGAGAAGTCGTCCGGGTGGCTGTCGATATAGGCGTCGACACCGGACATCTGCGGCCCGAAGCCGAGCCCGGCCAGCGTCCTGGCCCCGAACCAGGGCGAGAGGTAGACGTTGGCGAGCTTGTAATAAAGCGCGTCCGCGCCCCGCGCCTTGGCGCCCTTGGACAGCATCAGCACGTTGTTCCAGGCCTGGTGGCCTTCCTTCATGGTGCCGTAGCGGATGTCGGCCTTGTCGCCGGTCTTCTTGTTGGCGACCAGTTGCACCGGCTCCCAGCAGGACGACATCAAAACCTCGCCGCTGGTCAGGATGCCGACGCCGTTCTGGAAGCCGTCCCAGAAGGTTCGGAACTGGCCCTTCTTCTTGTAGTCGATGAGGAACTGGCAGACCGCCTTGACCTCGCCCGGCTTCATATCGGAGGCGTCCTCGATCTCGATTTTGCCGCTTTCCTTCAGGTAGATCGCCATGTTGGTCAGCGTCGGCCCGAAGTCGTTCTGCAGTGCGACCCGACCCTTGAACTGGGAATCGAATATCACCCCCCAGCTGTCCGGGTGGAAGCCGAGCGCCTTGTAGTCGTAAGCTAGCGAGTCCGCATTCGAGATCATCGGCGTGGCGTAGACCTTGCCCTCGTAGCGGATCGTGTCGGCCGCGAAGCCGCCCTCGTTGTAGGTCGGCAGGATATTCTTCCAGTTCGGAATTTGGCTGGTATCGAGTGGCTGGATCGCGCCTTGCGAGGCCAGCGCATCCTCCATGCCGCCGCCATTATCGGTCAGTGCGTCGAAGAGCTTGTTGCCGTCGCCGACGACCATCTTCTGGATCGCCTCGTCGGCACGCGCACTCTTGGTCGTATAGGCGATCTCGATGCCGGCCTGGGCCGCCATGGCGCTCCAGTCCTTGGCGCCCACCTTGTGCACGACCGCGGCCCAAAGCTTCAGTGCCTTGGCATCGGCCGACGCCAAACCCGGAATGCCGCCCGCCGCCGCCAAGGCGGCCATCGAGGCCGTGCTCTGCAGCAGCGCCCGGCGCGTGAATGCTTGTTGCTTCATCGTTTCCACCCCTATCGTTTGTTGCAGCCCCCACGAGTGCGGAGATACTAGCATGAGAAGGGGCCACGACAAGAAGTACGGGGCGTCTGTCTAGCCCCGGATTTCCCGGATCGAGTCGACAATTGCCGGCCTTTTAAGACGATTCTGATATAAGATTCAATAAGTTGATGGCGTTATGGGAGGCTGGCGGAGCGTCTTGCCTCGGCCCATCGACTTCGAAATTGCCGTCGAGGGCCCAAATGGCTACTCTGATGGCCGGAACTGGTGATCATCCGAAGAATCTCGGATTATGATCAACACGGCTGGTAATGCCCTGGCTGCCATATATTTTCCAGGGCCAGTCAATTCGGACCCAGCTTTGCTGGGCTCGACTCTTAAAGGAGGCTTCCATGGACGCAGCAGTAGGTATTCGGCCTAGAATTCAACCGTCGAAATATGAAGACTTGCCTCCTGAGTCGACCGCGGTCTGGGATGAGCAAATGGAACGGTTCGGCGTTATGACGACAATGAAGCGCACATTGGCGTTATCGCCGATTGCATGCGAATCCATATTCAACTTGTACCCGATGATCGATAAGGTCGCCTCGTATGTGGGGAAACAGGCAACGATTATTTTCGTTCACGCCGTGTCGTCCGAGACAGACTGCCTCATTTGTTCAGTATATTTCCGCAAGCACCTTGTTGATTCAGGAATTGATCCTGATGATTTCGAACTGACCAGTGAAGAAGATGCGCTGGTAAAATTTGGTCAGGCGATGGCAAAAAACAATGCGAGAATTCCTGATGAAATTTTCAACAGGCTGAGTTTTTTGTCGGATGCCGCTAAGGTAGACCTCGTCGTATTAGCTGGCCTAATGCTGGCATGTAATTTCTTCAATAATGCCTTGAATGTTCAGCTAGATGATTTCATGGATTCCTATGTAAATAATGAGTCTTGATCCGAAGTTATGATAAGAGTGTACACAATTGATTGGTTGGCCGCTCGGTGAAACCGCGTAGGCTCGGGCCCCAATTATGGGAGAAACTTCAAACCCACCACACTAGGCGCAGCCGCGGTCGGTTCGGAACGCGGGCGCGGGACCGGTAAGGCATCTCCAGCCTCACGACCTTCGTCTCGCTCGGCTTCAGGACCAATGTCGTCGTCGGGGTCTGAGAGTCGCATGGTGTTATGCCTCGATTTCGACTCCATGGTCTTGGAGGTATTCACGCTAAATCGCCTCGCTCCGGCGCAGGGCCTGGATCTCCGTCTCGTCGTAGCCGAGTTCGGCCAGGATCTCGTCGGTGTGCTGGCCGAGTTTCGGTGCCGGCCGGCGCGGGATCTCGTCCTTGATGCGGATCGGGCTGGCGACCGTGGCGAGGTCGGGATGATCGGGGTGGTCGAGGCCCGAAACACCGCCGCGTTCGCGGAAATAGGGGTTGTCGAGGGCCTCCGCCAGGTCGTTGACCGGGCCGGCCGTGACCGCGCCGGTGAAGATCTCGAGCCATTCCGCCGTCGTCTTCTCCCCCAACACTTCGTCCAGCACCTCGGTCAGGCGATCCCGGTTCCGGTTGCGGGCGGCGTAGTCGATATAGTCGGGATCCTCGATCAGCGCCGGCCGGTCGATCTTGGCGCAGAGGATCTCCCAGAACTTCTGCGTTTGCGCCATCACGAAGATCCAGCCGTCCTTGCTCCGAAAGAGTTGCGAGGGCACGACATAGGGGTGGCCCGAGCGGGCGACCCTGCCCGTCACCAGGCCCTCGTTCAGGTACCAGACGGCGGGGTAGGAGAGCTGGTGCATGGCGACGTCGTAGAGGCTGACGTCGATGTCGCGGCCCTGGCCGGTCTCCCGCGCCTGCATGATTCCGGCCAGCAACGCCATCACCGCCGTGGTCCCGCTCATGAAGTCGATCACCGAAAGACCGAAACGGGCCGGCGGCATCTCGGGCTCGCCCGTCAACGACAGGAAGCCGGCCTCCGCCTGCATCAGATAATCGTAACCGGGCCAATCCTTGCGACTGCCATCGCGGCCATAGGCCGAAATGTGAGAACAGACGATTTTCGGGTTCACGTCCCGCAAGACCTCGTAGGTCAGCCCTAGCTTCTCCGGTTGGTCGCCCCGCAAGTTCCCGACCAGGCCGTCCGCCGTCGCCACCAACCGATGGAAGACCTCGCGGCCGCCAGTGCTTTTCAGATCGACGGTGAGCGACTTCTTGTTGCGGTTGATCGACTGGTAGAACTGGCTGTCCCCCTCGCCCAGAAAATAGGGCCCGACGGCGCGGGTGACGTCGCCGCCGGTTCGACCGTTCTCGATCTTGATGACCTCGGCGCCGAGATCGGCCAGGTGCGTCGTGCCGTAGGGGCCGGCGCCGTAGACCTCGACGGTGATGATGCGCAACCCCGCGAGTGGCAGCATCAGACCGGGTTCCGCTCGATCAACTGCCTGGCGATGAGGATCCGCTGGATCTCGTTGGTGCCCTCGCCGATGCACATCAAGGGGGCGTCGCGGTAGTAGCGTTCGATATTGAACTCCTTCGAATAGCCGTAGCCGCCGTGGATACGCATCGCCTCTAGGGAGTTTTCGACCGCGGATTCCGAAGCGAACAGCTTGGCCATGCCGGCTTCCATATCGCAGCGCTCGCCCTTGTCGTAGGCCCGGGCCGCCTGCTCGACCAAGAGCCGCGACGCCTCGACCCGGGTCGCCATGTCGCCGAGCTTGAGCTGGATCGCCTGATGCTGGCAGATCGGCTTGCCCATGGTCCGGCGCACTTGCGAATAAGCCACCGCTTCCTTCAAGGCCGCGTTGGCGACGCCGACGCCACGGGCGGCGACGTTGATGCGGCCGAGTTCCAGGCCACCGACGGCGTGATGGAAACCGCTGCCCTCGGCGCCGCCGATCAGGTTGTCGGCCGGAACCCGGTAATCGTCGAAGATCAGCTCCGCCGAATCGATACCCTTGTAGCCGAGCTTCTCCAACTTGCGGCTGACCGTAAAGCCCTCCGTCTTCTCGCAGAGGAACAGCGAGGTGCCCTTGTAGCGCGGCTCGATATCGGTGTCGGTCTTTACCAGCACGGCGAAACACTGGCCGTAGATGCCGTTCGAAATCCAAGTCTTGGTGCCGTTGATGACGTAGTCGTCACCGTCGCGCACCGCGCGGGTGCGGACCGCCTGCAGGTCGGTGCCGCAGTCGGGCTCGGTGAGCGCCAGGCCGCCCCGGATCTCGCCGGCGGCAAACCTGGGCAGATAATGCTGCTTCTGCCAATCGGTGCCGAAGCGTTGCACGGCGGCCGCCATGATCAGGTGCGAGTTGAAGATCCCGGTCAGCGACATCCAGGCCTCCGAGATCGTGGTGACGATCTTGGCGTAGGTCGAGGCGGAAAGGCCGAGGCCACCGTACTCCTCGGGGATGATGGCGCCGAAGAGGCCGAGATCGATCATTTGCTGCACCATCTCTTCTGGATAGGTGTCGGCGTGGTCCAATTCCAGGACGTAGGGGCGGACGTCGCGGTCCAGCCATTTGTTGATGGCGTCCAGGATCTGCACTTCTTCCGCCGCCCTCTCGGCGTCGCTCATGGTGTCCGTATTCATGGTTTCACTCCCCTTTGGCGTGGGCGGCGGCGATCAGGTCTTCGACGCCATGGCCGCGCTTCGGTATCAGCATGACCCGCTTGTAGCTCATCACCAGGACTTGGTCCTGATTGTGGGCCCGGGTCTCGATGGTGACGATGCCCTGGGTAGGACGGGAGCTGGATTCACGCTTCTCCAGCACCTCCGATTCCGAGTAGAGGGTATCGCCGTTGAAGACCGGCGCCGGCATTTTGATGTCGGTCCAGCCGAGGTTGGCGATCGCCTTCTGGCTGGTGTCCGAGACGCTCATGCCCGCAACCACCGAGACGGTGAGCGCGCTGTTGACTACCGGCCGGCCGAACTCGGTGTGCTTGGCGAATTCGTGATCGAAATGCAGCGGGTGCTGGTTCATGGTCAGCAGCGTGAACCAGGTGTTGTCGGCCTCTGTGATCGTTCGCCCCGGCCGATGCTCGTAGATCTCGCCGATGCCGAAATCCTCGAAATAGCGGCCATAGGACTCGCGATAACGGTTTTCTCCAACCTTGACGGCTTCCGCCACCATGGGCTTTTCCTCCGATTGCCGGCGCTGGGCGCCGATTGCTGTTCCGGCCAATATATCCTGACTGCCAAACCAGCCAAGAGGCGTTAGAGTCGCAGGCTGATCGGAGGATCGCCGCATGGCCCATCGCTACCTCGTCCGCAGCTTCATCCGCGACCCGAAGACGGGCGAGCTGCGCCCGGGCCCGAGCTTCTCCGACGACGATCCGGGCGAGATCGGCGCCGACTTCGAGGACATCAAGGCCAAGCTCCACCCCGGCGACGTCGTCGAGGTCTGGGACGGCCTGTTGCGCCAGACCCTGGCCCGGCACGAGGTGCCGGGCGGCTAACTCTCCTCGGCGACGCCTTCCAAGAACCCCGCCCCATCCCTCGCAACATAGGCGAGGCTCGCCAGCGCCGCGAAGCTTCGCAGCACCTCCAGGTCGATCGCGGAGAAGGTGTCGCGGGCCTGGGCTGCGGTGATCAGTTGCCCCACCATCTCGTCACCATCGAAGATCGGCGCATAAAGGGCCGAGCCCATGCGCGCGGTCTTCAGGATCTGCTTGAAGTCGGTGTGATCGTCGGTGTTGGCCAGGATCAGCGGCTTTTGATCGAGATAGACCCGGCCCGGGTGGCCGACGTCGATCGGGATCCTGAGCCGGTGTTGCTCGGCCGGGAAGCCGTGCTCCGCCACCAGGATATGGCCGGTGGCATCGGGCAGCACCAGAAAGACGCCGGCGATGCGGAACTGTTGCTCGCCGACCTTCAGGGCGCCCGGCCTCAGATGCGCCGCCGCGTCACCCAAAAGCTCCATGGCGGCACCGGCCAGGATCGAAAGCGCGACCTCGACCTCGGCCGCCCGCGCCGCCGCCTCGCCGGCGGCAGCCAGCCGGGCGAGCGCGTCGCTCCGAAACCGATCTGAATCGCGTGCGGTCATGGCGCCGGATGGGCCCCGGCCCAGCGCTCGGCGATCTCCTTGCGGGTTGCCAGCCAAACGCCGTCTTTTTGGTGGACATGCTGCAAGAACCGTTCGAAGAAACCGATCCGCCCCGGCCGGCCGATGATCCGCAAGTGCACGCCGAGCGACATCATCCGGGGCGCCTCCCGGCCCTCGGCCAACAGGCAATCGAAAGTATCGATGGCGTAGTCGAGCCACTGCTTCGGCGTGAAGGCGGGCGCCGTCCACATCTTCATGTCGTTGCTGTCGAGCGCGTAGGGCAGGATCAAGATCGGCTTAGCCCCGACTTGGTCCCAGAACGGTACGTCGTCGGAGAAGTCGTCCATGTGGTAGGTGAAGCCTTCTTCGATCAGAAGACGCCGGGTGTTCTCGGTATAGAGGTAGCGCGAGAGCCAGCCGTAAGGTCTAGTCCCGGTCGTCGCCTCGATGCTCTGCACCGCCTTTCGGATGAAGTCGCGCTCCTCGTCCTCCGACATCTGGAACTGGTGCACCCAGCGCCAGCCGTGGCTGCAGACCTCGTGGCCGTCGTCGGCGATTTGACGGGCCAATTCGGGCGCCCGCTCCAGGCTCTGCGCCGCCGCGGTAAAGGTGGCCGGCACCCGGTACTGGTCGAGCAACCGCATCACCCGGGGCGCGCCCGCCTTGATGCCGTAGAGATAGTTGCTTTCGTTGGCGTAGTTGCGGATCGGCCGGCGCAGAGCGACGCCGAGTTCATCCACCGGCTCCGGCCCCTTGTCGCCTTGGGCGATGCTCATCTCCGAGCCTTCCTCGACATTGACCACGACCGACAATGCCAAACCGCCGCCCTCGGGCCAGGTATCCAAAACCGCCATGTGTCCCTCCCATCGAAGTCTTCAAGGCTGGCCGCGATGGCGGGGGCTGTCAAGGAAGCCGCCACACTTGCTAAGCTCGGGTACCGACAACGCACCGCTCAGGGAAGATGACGACATGTCCGACGAGATCACCCACCTCACCGCCACCGAGATGGCCGCCCAAATCAGCAACAGAGAGCTGAGTGCCAAGACGGTAATGGCGGTCCACCTGGCCCGGATCGAGGCGATCAACCCGACGCTGAACGCCATCTGCACGATGAACGAGGCGGCGCTGGAGGAAGCGGAGGCGGTGGATCGCAGGCTGCACGCGGGGGAGCCGCCCCGGCCGCTCGACGGCGTGCCCTATCTCGCCAAGGACAACATCTACACCAAGGGGCTTCGCACCACCTTCGGCTCGCGCCTGATGGAGAATTTCGTGCCGGACGAGGATTCGGTCGTGGTCGAGCGGATGCGGGCGGCGGGCGCGGTGCTGGTTGGCAAGACCAACACGCCCGAGTTCGCGCACGACGTCAACACGACCAACTTCCTCTTCGGCACCACCCGCAATCCCTGGAACCTGAACGTCACCGCCGGCGGCTCGTCCGGGGGCAGCGGCGCCGCCGTCGCAGCTTGCCTGGCACCATTGGCGCTCGGCACCGACCTCGGCGGCTCGATCCGGGGCCCTGCGGCCTTCAACGGCATCGTCGGCATTCGCCCCGCCTTCGGCCGGGTGCCGACCCACCCGACCGACCTGGTCTGGGGCATGCTGGTGACCGGGGTCACCGGACCGATCACCCGAAGCGTCGCCGACGCGGCACTGATGCTGAGCGTGCTGGCCGGCCCCGACGAGCGCGATCCCACCACGCTGCCGGCGCAAGACCTCGATCTCCCGGCCGCCGCCAGCGGCAAGGCCGACCTCGCGGGCCGCCGCCTCGCCTATGCCGGCGATCTGGGCGGCGTCGTACCCGTCGACCCCGAAGTCGCGGCGCTGGCCAAGGCCGCCGCTTTCCGCTTCCGCGATCTCGGCCTCGAGGTCGCCGAGGACAGCTTCGATGCCTCCGACATCACCGACATCATCCAGGGCACACGTGGCTTCGGCATGATCGGCCGCTATGCCGACCGCTACGACGCCCACAAGGAGCAGATGACGCCGCCGCTGCTGAACCAGATCGAGGCTTCCCTGAAGCTGGAACTTCGCACCGTGACCCGGGCCGAGCGGCTACGCGGCGCCTATTGGCAGCGGGTCCGGAAATTTCTGGAGCGCTACGACTATATCGTCGCACCCAGTATCGGCGTGCCGCCGTTCCGCCTCGACGAGCCGCTGCCGACCCATATCGGCGAGCGCGAAGTCGAGCGCTACTACGACGCCTTCCTCTCCACCTACGCCTTCTCGGTCACCGGCCTGCCGATCGTCGCCGTGCCCTGCGGCTTGACCGCCTCGGGCCTACCGGTCGGCATCCAGATCGTCGGCCACCGCCACCGCGAGGACCTGGTCATTGAAGCCGCCGCCGCCTACCAAGCCGCGTGTCCGGAATATTTCCAGACGCCCGAGATCGACCTCTCCCAAGCCAAGGATCTGGGCGCGGCCTTTTCCTCCCCCGGCCTGGTCATGAAACGGCCGATGTAGCGGCGTCCGCTCGCCCCGCTTTCCCGCCCCGAACTGCTTGGGCTAAGTTCTGGAGACATCGGACCGAAACGGAAGGAAGACCAATGCCCGCTACCGAAAACAAAACAAGAAAAGAGGGCGACGCTTCGAGCATCGATTTCGACGTCATCGTCGTCGGCGCCGGTTTCGGAGGGCTGTATCTGCTGCACAAGCTTCGGGGCATGGGCTTTCGGGTAGGCGTGCTGGAAGCCGGCAGCGACGTCGGCGGCACCTGGTACTGGAACCGCTATCCGGGTGCCAGGTGCGACGTCGAGAGCATGCAGTATTCCTATCAATTCTCGGACGATTTGCAGCAGGAATGGGAGTGGTCGGAGAAGTACGCGCCGCAGCCGGAGATCCTGGAATACGCCAACCACGTTGCCGACCGCTTCGATCTGCGTCGCGATATCCAATTCGACACTCGGGTTACGACCGCGGCATTCGACGAGACGGCGGGGCATTGGACCCTCGACACCGAGGCCGGCGCCCGACTGAGAGCAACCTGGTGCGTGATGGCGACGGGCTGCCTCTCCACCGCCAATACGCCCCGGTTCAAGGGCATCGACAGCTTCCAGGGCGACAGCTACCACACCGGTCACTGGCCGCATGAGGGCGTCGATTTTACCGGCAAGCGGGTCGGCATCATCGGCACCGGCTCGTCGGCCATTCAGGCGATCCCGCTGATCGCGGCGGAGGCGGAGCACCTCACCGTCTTCCAGCGGACCCCGAACTTCATGGTGCCGGCCCACAACGCGCCCCTGGACCCGGAACTCCGGAAGGCGGTGAAGGCCGACTACGCGGGCATGCGCGCGCGCGCCAAGCGAACCTTTCCGGGCCTCGACTTCGCCTTCAATGAAGGCGCGGCCATGGACGCCACGCCCGAGAAGCGGCAACGCACGTTCGAAACCCGTTGGGCTTATGGCGGGGTTTCGTTCATGGGCGCCTTCAGCGACCTGTTGTATAGCCGCGAGGCCAACGAGGCGGCAGCCGAGTTCGTCCGGGGCAAGATCCGGGAAACGGTCGACGATCCGAAAGTTGCCGAGTTGCTGTCGCCCAGAAACATCATCGGCAGCAAGCGGCTCTGCGTCGATACCGACTATTGGAAGACCTACAATCGCCCGAACGTCACCCTGGTCGACATCAAGGGGCAGCCGATCGAGGAGATCACGCCGGAAGGCCTGAAGGTGGGTGGCGAGGCATACGCGTTCGACGCGATCGTCTACGCCACCGGCTTCGACGCCATGACGGGGGCCTTGCTGGCGATCGACATTCGGGGCGTGGCCGGCCGGAGCTTGCGGGAGAAATGGCGGGATGGTCCCAGGAGCTATCTCGGCCTGACGATGGCCGGTTTTCCCAACCTCTTCACGGTCACCGGCCCGGGCAGCCCATCGGTCTTCACCAACATGCTGCCGTCGATCGAACAACACGTCGAATGGATCGCGGATTGCCTCGGCTACCTGCGCGAGCGGGGCCTCGGGCGGATCGAATCCAGTTCGGAAGCGGAGGACGCTTGGGTGGCACACGCCAGCGAGGTCGCCTCGGACAATCTCCGCTCGCAAGACGATACCTGGTACATCGGCGCCAACATTCCGGGCAAGCCACGCGTCTTCATGCCCTATATCGGCGGCTTTCCGGCCTATGTACAAAAGTGCGACGAGGTCGCGGCGAACGGCTACGAGGGTTTCGTCCTGAGCGAGGGAACGGACGTGCCGGCGGCGGCCGAGTGAGCGGGAGGGATGGCCAGATGAGCTACGACTATATCGTTGTCGGTGCCGGTTCGGCCGGTTGCGTCATGGCCAACCGGCTGAGCGAGAACCCGCAGAACAAGGTCCTGCTGCTGGAGGCCGGCGGCAAGGACAGCAGCATCTGGATCAATATCCCGGTCGGCTTTCAGAAATTGCTGAATCATCCGACCCTGAACTGGTGCTTCGAAGCCGAGCCCGACAAAAACGTCGGCGGCCGCAAGATCCCGATCCCGCGCGGCAAGGTGCTGGGCGGCTCCAGCTCGATCAACGGCATGCTCTATGTCCGGGGGCAAGCCCGCGACTACGACGTCTGGGCCCAGCTCGGCAACCGCGGTTGGTCCTATTCGGACGTGCTGCCCTACTTCAAGCACGCGGAAAGCTTCGAGCGCGGTGGCGACGAGATCCGGGGCGGCGAGGGCCCCTTGAACGTCGTCGACATGTACGAACGGCACGAGATGGTCGACGCCTTCGTCGAGGCCGGCGTCGAGCTCGGCTACGAGCGCAACCCCGACTACAACGGCGCCAAGCAGGATGGCTTCGGCTACTACCAAGTGACCCAGCGCGACGGCCGGCGCGAGAGCACCGCCCGCGCCTATCTGGAGCCGGTGCGCCAGCGTCCCAACCTTGAGATCGTCATCAACGCCCGGGCCAAGAAGTTGCTGCTCGAGGGCAAACGCGTCGTCGGCGTCAATTATGACGTCAACGGTCAGGACCGGGTCGCGATGGCCGATGGCTCGGTCGTGGTATCGGCCGGCGCCGTGCAATCGCCGCAGATCCTGGAGTTGTCCGGGATCGGCCGGCCGGACGTATTGGGCGAACACGGCATCGAGGTGGCGCACGAACTCGCCGGCGTCGGCGAAAACTACCGCGACCACTACGCGGCGCGACTGAATTGGCGGGTCAGCCGGCCGATCACGCTGAACGAGGACACCCGCGGCCTGCGCTTCGCCAGGGAGCTTCTGAAATACGCCTTCACGCGGCGCGGCGTGCTGACCTACACCGCCGGCGTCGGCCACGGCTTCGTCCGTTCCCGCCCGGAGCTGGAGACGCCCGACTGCCAGTTCTTTTACGTTCACGGCAGCTTCGGCGACGTCAACACGCGGGCGCTGGAGGCCGAGCCGGGGATGACCATCGGCGTCTACCAGTGCCGGCCGGAGAGCCAGGGCTCGATCCATATCGGTTCCGCCGACCCGTTCTCGGCACCGAAGATCCGAGCCAACTACCTGGACGCGCAGATCGATCGCGACACCCTGGTCGCCGGCATGCAGATCGCACGCCGGCTCGGCGAAGCGGACGCACTGGCCAAGTATCGGGCCCACGAGATGAATCCGGGGCCGGATTACAACAGCGAGGCGGAGCTACTGGAGTACGCCCGCAACACCGGCGCCACCACCTATCACGTCATGGGTACCTGCAAGATGGGTACCGACGGCGACCCGATGGCGGTGGTCGACGAACGCCTCCGGGTCCGCGGTCTGGAAGGCTTGCGCGTGGTCGACGCCTCGGTGATGCCGACAATGCCGTCAGGCAACATCAACGCGCCCGTCATCATGGTCGCCGAGAAAGCCGCCGACATGATGCTCCAAGACGCAACCTGAACGACCGGCGGCCGGGCCCTTGCCCGGCCACGGCCCAACACGGGAGACGCAGTCGTGACCGATATACCTTTGCACCAGCAATCGATCGCCGAACTTTCGCGTCGGATCCACGGCGGCGAAATTTCGCCCGAGGACCTGATGGAACACTTGCTGGCGCGGGTGGCGGCGTTGGATGGCCCACTGAACGCGTTTCGGCTGGTCCCTCGCGAACGCGCTCTGGCGGCCGCGAAGGCTTCCGAAATAGCGCTTCGGGCCGGCCAGGATCGCGGCCCACTGCACGGCATCCCCTTCGCCGCCAAGGACATCATGGACGTCCAAGGCTTGCCGACCACCGCCGGATCGAAGCGCCTGGAAGGCAATATCGCCGATAGCGACGCCACCGTCGTCCGTCTGTTGACCGATGCCGGCATGGTCTTGCTGGGCAAGACCCAGACGGTGCAGTTCGCCATGGGCGCGCCCGGCATCAATCACGACCACGGCACGCCGCACAATCCCTGGTCCGAGACCCATCACGTGCCGGGCGGCTCCTCCAGCGGCTCGGCCGTGGCGGTGAGCGCCGGCCTGGTGCCGATGGGGCTGGGCAGCGACACCGGCGGCTCGGTCCGGATTCCGGCCTCGCTCTGCGGCACGGTGGGCCTCAAGACCACGGTCGGGCAGGTCAGCCGCGCCGGTGTCTTCCCCTTGAGCTCAACGCTGGATTCGGTGGGGCCGCTGACGCGAACGGTGGAAGACGCGGCCCTCGTCTATCAGGCCATGCACGGGCCCGATACGCGCGACTTGTCGACCGAAGGCGCGCATGCACAGGACGTGATGTGCGACCTCGAGGACGGCGTCCGGGGCCTCAGGATCGCCGTCGCCGAGGACACCTTCTGGGACGGTGCCGACCCGGAGGTGGCGGCGGCGGTGCGGGCTTGCGGGCAAGACCTAGCCAAACTCGGCGCTCACGTGGAGAGCATCGATTTTCCCGAGGCCGGCCAATCGCTCGGCGCCAATCCGAACGGCCTGATCAGCAGCGTCGAGGCCCGCTTGGCCCATCTCAGGCACCTGGAAGAAGGTTTCGATGCCTACGACCGGGTACTGTTGCAGCGCGTCGAGATCGGCAACGCCGCCTCTGGCGTGGATTATCTTCGGGCCATCGAGGACTGCGCGGCGCTCGGCCGACAGGCGGTGCGGACGCTCAGGGACGTCGACGCCTTTATCTGCCCGGCCACGGCGATCCCGGCGCTGCCGCTGTCGGAGGTCGATGCCTCGCTCGATTCTTATTGGCAATTGGGGCCGATGTTTTCCCGCAACACCAGCGTCGGCAACCTGCTCGGCCTTTGCGGCCTATCGGTGCCTTGCGGCTTCACTTCCAAGGGGCTGCCGATCGGCCTGATGATCAACGCCAAGCCGCGCGCCGAGGCCATGGTGCTCCGGATCGGCCACGCCTTCGAGCAGGCGACGGAGTGGCACCGGCGCACGCCCGACCTCGGCTGGGCAAGCTGATTGAAGGCCAGTGAGATGACCGAATTCCCGAACTGTATACTGATCGTAACGGCCGAAATCGACCCGGAGGTCGAGGCGGAATGGAACCGCTGGTACGACGAGATCCACCT
>PVBE010136142.1_pt1 | contig 15750 bp, 18 predicted proteins | sample 1631181 | NCBI WGS metagenome assembly PVBE01 (sample SAMN08397723, study PRJNA350692) | Marine metagenome, whole genome shotgun sequencing project. | isolation source: water | place: Pacific Ocean | collected 2012-04 | reverse complement strand
CAGAGAGTTTCCCAATAAGCAAGATGAGGACCTAATGGACTGGATTTCTATACTAATATTGGTCATTTTTGCGTTGTACGCTGCAGCTTGCGTGCTTATTACGCTTGTCGGATTACCCGGAACTTGGCTTATGGTCGCAGGTGCACTCGTCATTACATTGTGCAATCCACTTTGGAGCGATACGCTTATCTGGGGATGGGTAACCATCGGTGTTGTTCTTGGTCTTGCGGTTTGTGGTGAAATACTGGAAACACTTGCAGCAGGTCTTGGTGCAAAGGCAGGTGGAGGAACCAAGCGCGGAATGGTTGGTGCAATCCTTGGCAGCATGATTGGTGCATTCGTAGCAACATTTGTAATTCCAATTCCACTGGCTGGCACGCTTATCGGTGCAATCGTAGGCGCATTTTTTGGTGCATTGCTCGGAGAACTTAGCCACAAAGAAACTGTCCCTGCTGGAGAACTGGCGAGGTCCGCTACCGGTGCAGCCATTGGAAGAGTGCTTGGCATCCTAGGAAACACTGGAGTTGCAGCAATTTGTTGGTGTGTGTTACTTATTGCACCATTTGTATAGTAAGCATTGTCGTAACGCCGTTACGTGGTTAAACGTAATATTTCATCGACAGTTGTTAAACCATCCGCAACTTTTGCAAACCCATCATGTCGTAAGTTTTGCATGCCACGTTCTATTGCCAAGTTTCGAAAAGAAGTAATAGTTGGATTAGCTGCAATAGCATCTCTAAGTTCATCGTCCATAATCAATAGCTCATACACGCCCAAGCGTCCGCTATAACCACTTCCACGGCAAGTCGAACAACCAACAGAATGCGGTATTTGTTCACAATCGTATCCTTCAAGGAGTTTTGATTCTTTTTTGTTCGGCGTTTTCATTTGTGCGCACTTTGAACAAACTCGCCGTGCAAGTCGCTGCGCTAATACTCCATTTACTGCTGATGCAACAAGAAATGGTTCGATACCAATATTTATAAGTCGGGTCAGGGAACTCGGCGCATCATTCGTGTGAAGGGTTGACAGAACTAGGTGCCCCGTCATAGCGGCTTGTATTGCAACGCTCGCGGTTTCCATATCGCGAATTTCGCCAAGCAAAACAACGTCTGGGTCTTGGCGAAGCAGTGCGCGAAGAGCACACGAGAATGTCATATTAATTTTGTCGTGCACTTGGATTTGCGTAATTCCCGAGAGTTCGTATTCCACGGGATCTTCAACCGTTGAAATGTTTAGTAGCTTTCGATCCATTTCTTGTATTGATTAATAGAGTGTTGTTGTTTTGCCGCAACCAGTCGGTCCCGTCACCAAAATAATCCCGTGCGGTGATTCGATTTCGTGTTTCCATGCTTGTAGTGCTTCTTTACGAAACCCCAGTTCATCCAATCCAATCCGTATATTTCGATCGTCAAGTAAACGTAACACTACTTTTTCACCCTTTGGTGTTGGCACTGTTGACATACGAAGGTCTATTTTCCGACCCATGACTGTCGCGCGTATTCTTCCATCTTGAGGAATTCTCCGCTCAGCAATATCTAGATTTGCAAGAATCTTTAATCGACTTACTACAGCATTATGAATATTGTTCGAACATTGCTTTAGATCGTGCAACACTCCATCTATTCGATACCGTGCACAAGAAAACTCTTCGCTAGCTTCAAAGTGTATATCCGATGCATCTTCTCGGACCGCCGTCGTAATCATTTCACCAACAAAACGAACAACCGGTGAAGACTCTGCATCGTTTGCTTCTTCTTGTAAATCAACTTGCCTAGATACCGATTCTTCGTACAATATCTCATCCCCTGCGTCGAGTGTAGCACTATCTTGCGCAAGTTCTTCTAGTATATTTTGGATATCTCTATGTGTAGCTAATAGTCGCCCAACTGGTTCAGCAATCTCATTGCAAATATCATCAGTCAAAAAAAGTTCGTCAACTGTAGCAGATGCAATAAACACTTTGTCCTCTATTCGTATGGGTAAAACATCGTGGTCCTTGCACCAACCTAGTCCAAGTTTGTGCACAAGCTCCAAATGTGTGTTTTCCATCGTAAGTTTAGAGAACCCGAGTCCACAAATATCTGCAACTGCTTGTTGTACGACTTCTTCCTCGATACCAATATCAACTAAGATTGAAGAAAACGGTTTGCCTCGCGTTTTGCGCTGTAAACGAGAAACAAGTTGCACATCATCCTCATCAATACATTGCCGTTCCTCTAGGAGGGCAATTAATTTTTGCGAGTATGACTTATTTGGATTTTTTGGTTGTATACCTAGTGGTTTCATGGCATTGGTTCTCTATAAACAACCCCAAAACTTTCTACAAGATGGATTGTAAACCTCGTATCGCCATCTACATCATGCTCTGCAAGTTGCACAATTGCATAAGTTGATCCAAGCTCAACAATGTCCATCACTATTTCTCCATCTCTCATTAAAATACTATCGCCTTCTTGGTAAATAATTCCGTTTATGTTGGCCAAAATAGTTCGCCCAGTCATTACTGATTGTAGGGACAGGTTTTTAGCCGCATATTTTGCTGCATCGATATATTTTTTTCGTTCATTGTTTTCCTCAACCACCTCTTGATGTATCTTGGTAGAACCAAATGCGTGGTTTGACGCGAGCGGTTTTTGCCAACGATTAGAAGTACATGACAAGTGGCTCGTTAGCAATGTAGTTTCAACACTCCATACTTCTAAGTTTTCTTTTGTTTCTACAAGGTTCTCAGTTGTACACACTTGCTCCATTAAATAATGAGCGTCTGGTTCAGATGCTCCGGCAGATGATGGAATAAGGATACGCATCAGAACAAGCTCTATAAGCACAACAATTGTTGCGTAAAACACAAACAGAGTTGCAGAATTATATTTTTCAACTTTCTGATTGGTGGGTTTCATTCTGCTGCATCCTCTGTTGAAAACACAAGATGGATCACAAGCCGCGCTTCAACGCTTGTATCATCAACACGGTGAATATTCATTCTCTGAACCCTTGAAATACGTTCCATTTGCTCAAGGCGCTGAATTAAACCATACAAACTTTCAAATGCTCCGCTTACATTTAAATCGACTGGTAAAATTCTATATTCACCTTCGACATGTTCCCCAGATGTGGTCACCGACCGCACAACCAACCCTAAATCATTCGCAGCGTTTGATGCAGACTCTAGCCACTGATCTGCGTTATGCCGATGCGGAATCCTTTTTTTCGCCTGCGTTATTGAGTTATCTAACTGTTTAGTAAGGGTTTTTAATTCTCGATATTGTGCATTGACTTCGTCAAAGTGTGACAAATCTCTCGTGCGATCACGTATTTCCTCTGCGACACTCCGCACGACATTGTTCATTGGTCGGTAACCAATAGCCCATGCTGAAACGGGGACCGAGATTAATAGACCAATTAGTGCTAGGTGTCTTATTGGCACGTTCATTATTCAGGCCTCAGCACAAGAATTGTGTTTGACTCAACTTCCATTTGCATTGAGAAATTTCGCCGAGTAGTGTTCCCTTCTTGTTGGGCATACATAAGAGAAATATTCTTTAAACATGTTGATACTGACAAGTTGTCAATATAGGATGAAATACTGGCGTCATTTGGCGCAATTCCTAACAATGTTATCAATTCTGTGCGTTCTTCATTATCACCACCTACACGAACGCGTGTTTCGAGTCGTATATCATCTAATACAGTTTGTTCGGGTAATGCCTGCGTTATTTCCCATAGAATAATGGATCTAGGAACTCCATCAACAAGCAAATCTAGATGAGTTGCTGCTTCAATTGAATCTTCCATATTTTTTTGCGCTCGCACAAAAGTCGTCGCTCTTGTGTTGGCGTCATCCCAGCGTGCAGCAACACTTCCCCTGTTCTTTAAAAGCAATCGCCAATCGCTTAGGGTTGTTGTAAATGCAATTGCTGTTGCAATCGAAACGACCGCAACCAATAAAATTCCAATGCGAATTACACGTTTGTCTTCTCGAAGTGAATGAAACGATGTTGGCAAGAAATCGTCAAATGGGTGTTTCACGCGGCTCCCTCCAAATAATGAAGACACAAGCCGGACACTGTTGTCCATGACGGACCACTAGTATATTCGGGCGCCCCAGTAATCCACGCAGAAGGATCAGAGATGTAACCCAAGAGATTTAATTCTGATGCAATTGCTGCGCATAGTTCAGTATCGTTTGCTCCGCAGCCAGTAAAAATTATTCGGTCAACTGAACGATCTGGAAACAACGAATCGTGGTGCCTTAAACAGCGTTCCAATTCATCTGCATACTCTGTTTCAAGATCTTCGTTACTATCTTGAGTTTCTTGCAACCCCCTCGGAGTGTTTTCATTCCTTCTTTCAAATTCATCCTTTGGAACTGCTGCGAGTTGTAACAAAGTAGATTCAATTGTTGCTTCTTTAAGATCTTTATTATGTACTGACCGGAGCCCAATCCGATGAGCAAAAACACAGTTTGCTCCATGAGAAATCATTACCATTGATGAGTTCTTGCTCATATCAATTAGCATTGATGTTATTTTTTCATCACCATCACGCCTGTATAGTTTGTCAAAGGCGCGTACTGATGCGTAAAGTGGTACCGTTACTGCAATAACTCGTCCACCAGAAGTTTCCACCTTCTCAACTATCTGTTGAAGTTTCGTCCTTTCAATCCCAACACATAACAGTTCCTGTTTCATATTCCCACCAGAGCCCGTTGTTTTTACACACACCGATCGTATTTCAGCATTTTCCCATTCTGCATCATGTTTTTGTAAACATGAAATCACCTGTTGTTGTTCTGCATCCATCTCTACTCGTATATGCTGAACAAATACTTCCGATGGATCAATGCAAACGACACACCGCTTTCCACGAAACGATGCAATCGCTTCCTTAAGTCCACCGCAATCATCTGCACCAACCTCGAAAGCGTTTCGAAGCGAATGTTTGGGCGATCCATCGAGTTGCATCAAACGAATTACTTCGTCTCCACAATGAATTGCAATTGGTTGCGGTGAAACTTTTCGTGTCAACTGGCTAAGCAATCCCATTACGCTACCGTCGGCTCGTGAAGTACCGTTCTATATGAGTTGATGAATTAACTAGGTCTGCATGTATGGATTAGACCGGTAAATTGCTTGAATATGTGGGTTATCTGATAAAGCGGAATCGTTTGAACTCTGGAATAAGTGGCGGGGGCAACCAATATACTCCCCATGCTTTTCCAATAAGTAAATCTCTATGAACAACAAAAGGAGCATCATCTATTTGCGCAGCAACAAACTCGTCTGGATTGCCCCACAACCTGCCATCAAGCGAATAGGTACTGTTATCACCTGCCATCATAAATTGGTCTTTGCCTAGAAATGCAAGTTTATTGGGATGTGTTCCGAATCCAGGGGATCCTCTACGAACTAATTCTTCATTACCGGGTTTAGTTGGATTTTTCGTAGCCCGCGATGGTATTCCTCTTGGATCGTGTCTGTAATACAAATCGTGATCAACTTGTAATCTAGTAATAGAGAATGGAGAACCATCAAATTGCCACTCTAAACCTGGAGCTCCCCCACCACTTCCTGCAATATCTTCTAACGGCACAGACGAATCTGCGTTTGATGCAAATCGTATTCGTTCTTCAGGGCTAAAATTGTAGAGCAACTCCACAACCTTAGAGCCATTAATGAATAAAACCATCGACTGATCGAAGTGCCAACATTCCATACGAATTGGTTCGTCTGGCTTTATTGAGTTTATTTGTTCTTCTACGGATTTAACGAGCTCTCCTGCAAGTGTTGACATTGTGAGAGTTGCTTGAGTATCAGTAACCAACCAAACAAATCGGTGCTGCATCGCCTCTAACGTGAAACTTGTAACTAAGTCTGAGTTCGATGGAGTAATAGTTGCTGAGGTACGAATGTCTGAAAGTGGCTCTTGTCTTACCGTAGGCATCAACATGTTGTAAGGAAGCCAATCTTCAATCAGCATTTTGTTGTTATCCCAAAGCAAAACTGTTGGGGTGCTGCTATTGCAATACCAAGTTCTACCTTCTGTTGCCCAAGCATCTCTTGGTTTCGCAATCCAAGGTGAACCGCGCCACGGTCTGGACAATGCCAAAGAGTCTGTTGGAATAGAATCACTGTCTGAAACTTGGCGCCACAAAGATCGTTGAATATATTCTGGTTTCCGGCGAATTTGGAAAGGTTCGCTTGCTGTTTTAGTAAAAATATCTCCATCAGCAATCCAAAGCGTTTCGCCAGGAAGCCCTATAAGCCGTTTAATGTAGTTTGCCGAAGGACCTTGCGTGTCGGTAGGATTTTTGAACACAACAACGTCGTATCGTTCTGGTTCAAAGAAAGGATACAACGTCTTTAGCACAAGAACTCTATCACCACCTCGCGGTTCTAGTTTTTTTGCTTCTGCCATCGACAGTGGTATATTTCTTCCAAGTAGCGGGTCGGAGAACCTGTCTGGGGACACGGAACGTTTAGAATCAAAACCGACCGTAAAATCCTGCCCTGTCTGATCACTGTGTTTAAGAAGATGTTGCCCAAGTAGGGTGGGTGCCATTGAACCCGTAGGAATTACAAAACCCTCAACAACAAAACCGCGAAACACCATTGCTAAGACAAATGCAACAACGAGTGATTGAAGTGTTTCTATGATTCCAGTTTTTTTCTGTCCTGATCTCGGCATGAATTAGTCCTTGTCAGATCCACCGCTGCTTTTTCTTCTTCGGCGCCGGCGTCGTTTTTTCTTTGGTGCATCAGAGGATTTTTCGGCACTCTCTTTATTGTTGCCTTGTTTTGTTTTTTGGTTTTTTTTACGCTTATTCTTCTTTGGTTTTTTCTGTTTCTCTACCTCAACATGTTCAACTGTTTCCCACGGTCTAGGGCATGTTTCTGGGTCGCTTAACTCCTCAATAGGAATAGCCACTCGTCGATTGTCGTGTTCAAGTTCAACGAGCACAAGTTGAGTTAGTATTTTTCCATCTATAACAATACCAGCGCCTTCCGGAGTTCCCACTCTGGTTTTTTTATGTGGAAGGTTTTTCTTCAATTCCCTATACGTTTGATCTTCATACCTCAAACAACACATAAGGCGACCACAACGGCCGGATATTTTATTAGGGTCAAGTGTTTGCTTCTGTTGTTTTGCTGCTCGCATCGATACAGGTGATAGATTTTTCAAAAACTCTTTGCAACAACAATGTTGTCCACACTTTTCGTAATCTGCAGTAAGACGTGATTCGTCGCGTGAACCAACTTGCCGCATTTCTATTCGGGCTGAATAGATGGAAGCAAGTTCTGAAACAAGCGAACGAAAGTCGACTCTATTTTCACTGATGAAATAGAATGTGAGCAGTTCTTCACCAAGTATTGGTTCAGCATCTACAATATTCATTTCGAGACGATGTTCTTCAACAAGTTTCCTTGCCTTTTTAACTTGCTCGTCTATACGCCCTCGCAATTCCTCCGCCCTACGAATATCATCTCCTGTAGCAATTCGTATTACGCGTCCATTTGAATGAAATGGGTAGTTCTTGCCACCTGAATTTTCAATATAGTCCAACATCTCTGGGCGACTAATTGACTTTGAGCAACCAGAATTTTCGCATGTTGTTGTTAACATGGTGACAAGTTCGGTACCACGGTGCGTTCTGGCTACCAGTTTTGCGCCGCAACCTGCCTTTATTCCCCCCGCTTGTTTATATTCGCCAATCATACGCAGTGACCCAAAACTAACTACTAGTGTTTCGGGTGCTTCAACGCTTTCGAGTTGCTCCTCAAGTGTTAGCGCTGTACGTTTTGATGGATCTGCATCTTCTTCGAAGAGGGGAAGTGGTATTATGGGCATAGAAGTATCGCGTTACAAACAATCTCGCCTGTTTATTGGCGGCGATCGTCAAAAGTTTCAATGTCATCAGGTAGGTTATTAATACCTTCTATTGCCTGATCAATCGAAGGGTTTGTACGCGTTACCTCTGAAATTGTATCTTCTTTTTTGCCATGTTTGAGGTCGTGAAGCGATTTTCGTTGTCTCTTTGTAAATAATAATCGGATTGGGACCTCGCTAAAGGGCAATTCCTCTCTTAAGCGATTCATTAGATAGCGTTCGTATTGACCCTCAAACATCGATGGGTCATTCACAACAATGGCGATTGTTGGTGGTTTTATCGAAATTTGTGAGACATATAATAGTTTGGCTATGGTTCCGAGACGAGATGAAGGACCTCGGTCTTTCAAAATTGATTTGAGTACAGTGTTTAGTTTTCCAGTTGTTTCTCTATGCTCCGCCTGCTCCTTAAGATTAAATGCCATAGAAACTGCGTCGTTGATTCCCTTACCCTCGACTGCACTCATAAAGACAATTGGCGCGAAGTCTAAACCACGTAGTTCCTTCGTAATGTATTCGAGATAATCCTCTGGTGAAACAGAATCGTCAACTAAATCCCATTTGTTTACAACAATTACAGTTGGTTTAAATTGCCGCTGTAATTCCATTGCAAGTTTTTTGTCAACTTGAGAGATTCTGTCTGTTGCATCCACAAGTAACAACGTTACATCAGCTCGGCGAATAGATTGAAGCATTCGGCGATAGGCGTAATACTCTACATCGTCAGCAAAACTTTTTTGTTTTCGTACGCCTGCTGTATCGATTGCAGTAAATGATTTGCCGTCAATTTCAAATTGCACGTCAACCGAATCTCTTGTTGTGCCAGCAATTTCTGAAACTATGACTCTGTTTTCCCCTGCAAGAGTGTTTGTCAGTGATGATTTTCCAGCATTTCGTTTGCCAATAATTGCAAGTTTCATATCTGGATCTTCTTCGCGCTCTCCAGAAACACCTTCAAGCCGTTCCCAAATTTGATCTGTGAGATATTTCATTCCATGGCCACTGGTAGATGAAACGCAAATCGCTTCACCAAGGCCAAGCGCTGCTGCTTCATGCCCATGTGGCTCCCATGCCCTAGAATCTACTTTGCTTGCAACTACGAGTACTCTATTGCTCGCTCCTGAACGGCGCAACATTTCTGCAACGGTTTCATCGAGCGGTGTTATTCCAGATTGCGCGTCAACGAGGTAAATAATCAAATCTGAATTGTCCATTGCCTCTTTTATTTGAAATTCAATGTCAGAAGTAAGATCCCGAAGGTCCATCCCAGCATCATCAATGTGCTCCCCTTCGACAACATAAACTCCCCAACCACCTGTGTCATGGATTTCAGCAATACGGGATTCTGTGCCTTTTGGTGTTTTTTTAGGTGGCTCAATGTCCAAAACCACGCTAACGCGATCGCGTGTCACACCTGGCGTTGGGTCAACAATAGAAACTCGCCTTTTTGCAAGGCGGTTCAGCAGACTCGATTTACCCACGTTCGGCCGGCCAACAATAGCGATTCTAGGTAAGGACATTCCGACCATTGTACCAACACAGAGCCCACTTACCTAATTCGATTCCTAACCCCTGACCCCCGAAGCCCGGTGTCTGTCCCCAGTGGTCTGACCCTGAGTGTTTGGCCCCGAGTATCAGACACCATTATTGGGGTGGGAAGCGATATAATTCCTCCATGGTTGAGAAAACGCACGGACTGTTGGTGGTGATTTCAGGACCTTCGGGTGTTGGGAAAACAACGATTGTGCATAAGGTGCAAGAGACATTTAATGCTATTTTTAGCGTTTCCGCTACAACTCGACCAATAAGTAACTCTGAAACTGATGGAAAAGATTATTTCTTCATCACTCCCGAAGAATTCGATGCAAAAATTATGAATAATGAGTTCCTAGAACACGCAGAGGTTTTTGGATGTCATAGATACGGCACACTCAAAGGACCTGTAAACAAAGTGCTCGGTAATGGAAATATTATGTTGCTAGATATTGATGTCCAAGGTGGAATGCAGGTTCGAGACAATATGCCAGAATCTGTCAGAATATTTATTCTCCCCCCAAGTGAGTCTGAACTGCTTCGTCGGCTTGAAGCAAGGGGCAGAGATGACAAAGATTCGATTCAAAGAAGATTTCGTGAAGCGAAAAGTGAAATAAAACTTGCACAAGAAAGCGGTGCTTACGAATATTTCATTGTTAATGACAATCTTGAATTAGCTATTGCTGAAACAACTGCGATCATTAATACCATACGAAACAATACTGCAACAACCTCATGAGGTTTTTGATTGTATTCTTGCTCCTATTCGCTACACAAGGTGCGGTTGCTATTCCTGTTGACCTAATCGTAGCAAAACAAGCTGAGCCACTTGCTCCTAGGGGGGGTGTACTTATGGTGCAATTAATTGCCGAACAAAACGGTAATTTATGGCCCCGTAAACTTGATGTTGTTTTTGAAGGAGGAATTATCCGAGAAGGTTTTGTTGGTTGGGTTGACAAAAACCAAAACACATCATGGACGAGTAACCCGTACGTAATACGTCCAATTACAGAAAAAGATAATACCTTGTTACTCGATCCTAAGGATTCTTCAATTGGGCCGGTTCTCCTTGTTGAATTGCCCATTCGTGGCGATGGCTCCATCACGTTTGGTGGAAACACTATTGAGCCTAACTGGATAGATTTGCCCATTTTAAGCAATGATACGATTAATTATTCTCTAAACATTCCTGAGACAGGTATACATCTTCCAGAATGGAACCCGCTCGAATATTGGCGTTGGAATCTTGTTTCCTCTCACAACAATTTGCTCACCCCGCCTCCTTCCTTCCGAACTGAAGTTGAGCGCCTTGCTGCATTACATGGCTTCTATTTGTGGCAACTAGGATTTGATCGACTAACTAAGTGCAACTCTATAGCCGCAAATAAATGCAAGCACTTACTAACGAACACTGCGGTTGACGGTTCGTACGTGTTTGCTTGTTGGATTGTTAAACCGAGTTCGATTCATCACCTTCTCTCAATTCTACTTGACATGAAGTCTTCTTCAAAACAACTTGTCAAAAGAGTGTCGTGGTGGGTTAAAGAACAACAACCATATATTTACTGGTTAGAAAATGTGTATGGCGAATATGCTGAGGTTACAATTGCTAACCCCACATCTGAACCCTTCATTGCGTCAATTCTATGGAAGGGTGAAAAGGATCCATCCGTATCTGTTGAAGTGGATAAACGGCAAACGGTAAGGGTTCCTATTTCACGACCCATTCTTCTTGACCTTTCATTATTTGGTCCAACCAATCCAGAATCACAAGTGCAATTGCTATCAGTTGAATTTCCTAATCAAATCTACAACCTTCCTATCGTTCCACCAATCGTAACGGTCGAACCGCCATACATTCAATTTAAAACACTCCACCCACTCTGGAATCTACAAAACATACAACTTGGGGTTCCAACTATCGTTCACCCAAACAACCGCACAAGTGTGCAGTTAAGAAAGGTGTTTGGAAATTGGGAGTTGTTTGTTCGCTGCAAGGGTCTTTCAAAAAATAGTTCTTTGCCAGATTCGATTCGCTCAATACCACATTTACGTGGAATTGAAGCTGTCTCTATTTTACATCCAGATACAAACACAATTGCCTCGATTTCTCCAACCGATCAGAACGTGCCTGATGAAATGGTTATCCACCGAACAACTCAAGATGACGAGTGGATTGTTCGGATTATTCTTCCTGAAAACTGGACGTCTACTGGCTTATTGTCATTTTCGGTTGTAAGAACTCATGGAGACTCGCAACATGTCGAAACCGCTCCATTGCCATGCGTTCCGTGGAATATTCAACCCGCACCAATTGTTGTAGATTTGACTCGGTGGGACGAAGTTGCTCGGTTTCCAGCTCCAAGTAATTGACTCCAAGGGGAGTTTAAAATGTAATTTTTCCAAGGATTCCGATTCCGCCAACACTTTGGTAATCAGTCGATCGAATCATATTTCTCGATTCATCAATTACTTCAAGGTGTCCTCCAAAAACTACCCCACCTAAAAAGGTAACACGAAAAGATGGAGACATTTCATAAGTTGCTCGAAAGGTAAGTGGCCAAGAAGTTGCTTCTCCAGCACCGTTTGGGTTAAAGCCATCATCATCAAGTCGAAATCGGCTAAAGCTATATGAATAGCCAACACCAAACGACCATTGTTTGCGCGGTGTCCAAACCAATTCTAGTCCGGTTCGTGATCCAAATCGGGTTGATATATCACTTGTTAATCGCAGCGTATCGCTTAGTCTCCAGTCAACCACAAAAATTGGAAACAAACGTGGATCGTCGTGCACCTGACCAATGATTCCGGCACCTACGCCAAGTGTTAGGTTATTAGAAAACGAATGCACAATACCCAGCGTTCCCCCGCCCTTAGTATTCATTGTTGCACTGTCTTCATAACTCGAACGGACAATGCCTCCGAAGAACAACTTTGTTTTATCACTATAACCATGCGTCCACTGCACATCAAAATCAATTGTATTGATCGAGCCCCATGGATCATCATTACCTAAGCCAGATGTGCCACTAAAACTCCAGAAGTCTTTCTGGTATTGAAACCGAAACAATAAATCATCGTTGTCTGAAAATGGGACATTAACCCTTAATTCAACACCCGCATGTGATGAGTCTACGTCACCGCCGCTATCAATTGAAGATTCAAATTGTTTGTAAAAATGAAAATTAAGTGTCGTGTCATATGTAGTTGTTTCTGTTTGCTGGTCTGCTTGAGACAACATCAAACATGTCAGTAAAGCAATACCAATCATGGGATTATTCTCATTGAGTTGTTGTTGGGAGCGTTTCGATTAGATTTGTCAAAATGTCGCAGCAAGATATTGCTTCGGCATCTGCCTCAAAATTTAATATACATCTATGTCTAAGTGCAGGTAATGCGACGCTCTTAATGTCGTCGGTATTTACCTCTGTCCTACCCGCAAGTAATGCACGAACCTTGCCAGCAAGAACGAGTGTTTGCGCTGCACGTGGGGAAGCTCCAAAACGCAGATATGTTTTTACTTTGGGCGTGGCAAGTTGGTCGTCCGGATGTGTTGCCAGAACTATACGTACTGCGTAATCTTGTACTTCATTTGAAATGTTCACTTCGCGAATGATGTGCTGGTAAGCAATTATACTTTCCGCATCTAAGACACGATTCACTTCTGGATTGTGCCCGCTTGTTGTTCGATCAATTATTTCCATTAAATCTGAACGATTTGAATATCCTACATGCAACTTAAAGAAAAAACGGTCTAGTTGTGCTTCTGGAAGAGGATATGTTCCTTCTTGTTCAATTGGATTTTGTGTCGCCATGACAAAGAAGGGCTTTTCAAGTTCGTGCGTTTCACCACCAACGGTCACTGTTTTTTCTTGCATTGCTTCGAGAAGTGCAGATTGCGTTTTGGGAGTTGCGCGATTTATCTCGTCTGCAAGAACCATTTGAGCAAACAATGGTCCCTTACGAAACTCAAAATCTCGACCGCTTTCTGATTCAACTACAACAGTAGTACCCGTAATATCTGCTGGCATAAGATCGGGCGTAAATTGAATTCTTGCAAAATTGAGATGTAGGGCATCGCTAAGCGTGCGAATCAGTAAAGTCTTACCCAATCCTGGAACGCCCTCTAACAAGGCATGACCGCCAGCAAACAAACAGATCAATACACCTTCAACGATTTCGTCGTGACCAACAACCGCTTTTGCTATTTCGTTTCTTAACTTGGCATAATCTTCGCAAAATGTCTTTGCAGCGGTTTCACGTGAAATTGTTTCTGACGGCATGCGTATACGATAGCAAAAATTTGATTCGTTACGGGTCGGGTAGTCTTGTCTTTAGGGCGATTCTGTTTTTTGCTGATTCATCTAAAGAAACCTGTACTTGGGACTCTCTAATTTCAACATCAAGATAATCCTCTTGAAAACCGGTAGTCCTCAAGGCTGTTCGAAAACGATGTCTAGAACGATATAGCATAACTCTAATGCTTTGTATTTAAAAAAATCCAAGTAATCATGTTCGTACATTTGATTTGATCTGAAATTTTTCTCTTCCAGCAATTGCTTCCAAAAGTATTTCTTGTACAAGATCATCTGCAATTCCCCTGTCACCAATAAGATTGTACGCAAAGAGGTACACAGCATCGCCATGGTCATCAAGCCATGTCTCTAGATTTAAGTTATTTCCGTTTATCTCAGGCATACACCTAAGAAAGCACATGAGTGACTATCACACGGACGTTACTCGGCTTTTTCAATCATCCAGTATTCAATATCGATTTGAGTTTGACGACCAAAAACAGTAGCAAGAACTCGGACAACACCCTTCTCTGGGAAAATGTCATCCACTGTTCCCTCGTAACCCATAAACGGACCTTCTTTAACATTAACATGGTCACCCTTAGCAAATTCAAGTTTAACCTCGGCGACTTCTTCTGGGGCTTGTGAGTCGTACAACATCTTGTCGACTTCTTCGTCTGACATTGGGGTTGGTTTACCTGCAGTGCCTACAAAATCACCTACGCCTGTTGTTTCTTTAATCAAGAAAAAGACATCTTGAGAAATACGAGCATCAACTAATCGCATTTCAACAAAGATATATCCGGGATATAACTTCGTTTCTGTAATTTTTGTTTTGCCTGTTTTGGTGAGCGTTTTTGTTTTTTCAGTCGGAACCATAATTCGACCAACAAGATGATGCACGCCTTCGATTTGCACTTTCTTTTCAAGAGCGTTGCGCACAAAATCTTCTTTATTGGAGGCAACACGAAGCACAAACCAGTTCATACCCTCTTGAGTTCGAGGTTCCTCACCCTGCGTAACCTCTTCCGCAACTCCTGTGGTTTCTTCAACTTGAGGTGTTACCTCACTCGCTGGCTCAATATTTTGTTCTGTCTCTGTCATCGTGCTCCCTTAAACCCCTTACGTTGATTGCAGTACGCCTGCCCATTGGAAGAATGCTGAAAACGCTAAATCTGCTACTTGGCAGAAGAGCGCAATAAACAACGTTAATAAAATCACAAGAACCGTTGAACCCATGATTTCTCGTTTTGTTGACCAGTTTACTTTTCGCATTTCACCCTCAGTTGCAATCATAAAATCAACAAGTTTCGCTTTACGCCCGATGAGGTGATATCCAATGAAGCCAAAAATAACAACAACAATAACTGCAACTCCGCCTTGAATATAAACTGGCTCAATTTCCCCAATTTTGGCGCCACTAAGTTGATCCCAAAGCCAAATAACACCCATCATGATGAGGAGTCCAAAGCCAATAGCTGACATCAATCGCACCCAGTAGCCCTGTCCTTGTTTGTAAATTGCTACATTCATGTTGTTATCTTATTTCTGTGTTTCCAAAACACGCCGGGAGTGACTCGAACACTCAACCTGCGGATTTGGAATCCGCTGCTCTGCCAATTGAGCTACCGGCGTCCATGCACCCGCTCTTAGTCAAGCGGGCACGTTATTTACTTCCGCTTAATCTTATGAAGTGTGTGCTTGCGAAGTCGAGGGCAATATTTTTTGTAGCCCTCCTTTACCTTTTCGTCAATGCCACCCTTCACACGGATACTCGTACGATAATTCAAATCACCTGATTCGGTGCATTGAAGCCAAACATATTCTCTGTCGGTTGATCTTGCCATAGTGGTAAAACCTCTCTGACACGAATGTACACGTGGGGAGAGCGAACTCTCCCCACGCTGCATTCATGTTATTCAATAATCTTCGTCACAACACCGGAACCAACAGTACGTCCACCTTCACGAATCGCAAAGCGTAGACCTTCTTCCATAGCAATCGGCTTGTCTTCAAGGTCAATTGCCATTTG
>PVBE011777182.1_pt1 | contig 15752 bp, 16 predicted proteins | sample 1631181 | NCBI WGS metagenome assembly PVBE01 (sample SAMN08397723, study PRJNA350692) | Marine metagenome, whole genome shotgun sequencing project. | isolation source: water | place: Pacific Ocean | collected 2012-04 | reverse complement strand
GCAACACCCAGGGCCATGAAAGTCCAGGCAGCAGCGGTCACATACCCCACGGTACTGGATCGGTCAGCTGCTCCGGACGAGGCCGCACTGCGGATGTAGAGAACAGCAACTATTGCTACAACCACCGCCAATATTTGTACTAGATTCATCATTTACCTCCAGTAAGTATTCTCAGAAAAGTCATTCGACAGATAGCCTCTAGCCCGCAGCCATGTTGGCGGCAAATACGGCCAAGCCGGCAGCGATCACCGTGCCCAGAGCGATCCACAAAACCAGCTGCATTCTGGGCGCTTTTACAATGTCTATATGTGCCGTCAGGGCAGGAGGTAGCGCTTCAATTACAGCTAGCGCTAGGAAGGACGATATGATCTTGTCGGCCAACGACACGATGATATTGCTCGAGAACACCGCCACGACTAGCTGGTTACCCATCCCGACAAACGCTGCGGTCATGATGTCAGCGAAATGTCCTGTAGCGCCACCGAAGACGAAGACATAGATCGGGACAGCCATGAGAGTGACGAACAACGCAGTCAGTAGAGAGAGCAGGAAATACCTGGGGAATGTTTTTCCAAGTCCCCAACGCACTCCATAACCCCATACCAGAGCGCCGACTACGTTACATGCCGCAAATGGCAGACTGATCGGGCCAGTAATGAATCCCAGCACGGTGTTCGTCATTGCTCCTGCAAGTGCTCCCCACCAGGGACCGATTGTGATTGCCACTACTGCCGTACCAATCATATCCAGAAACATCGGAAGTTTCAAAGCATTATTGATGAAATTTCCGACTACGTTGAGTGCAACCGCCGCAGGAACTAATGCGATCACGAAAGTGGTTGGGACGCGGTAATTTTTGAACGATGTAACAGCCATAATAGTTTCTCCTTGTCTAGGCATGCACTGAGTGTGCTGCAACTTGCTTTCAAACGCTTTGATCCTGCTTGTCCCCGCATAAGCACAGATGATACTAATTGCCAGCAGGATATGGAGCTCTGGTTACATAGCTCACCTCCTCATTCGTAGAAACGTGCACGTGGACCCTACCGACGTCAGCCCCTCCGACCAGACCTGTAGCGAACTGGGAGCGCTGACAACAGGTCCCATTAGTTAGCTGTATCTCGAAATGTTGATTTGCAGTTGCTTTGGGCCGAATGCGTAGGGTAGAAGCTCTTCTATCGTAGTCACAGCAATATTCGTCTTGTCAGCGGTAGCCAGAATGACCTCAATGTCACATCCGGAAACCTGTGAGAACTCATAAATTACCTGCCGGCAGCTCCCACATGGACCAGCGGTTATCTCGCTTTTCTCGAAGTTATCCGAGCGTCCAGTGACCGCAATTGCAATAATGTCACGAGCCCCATTCGAGTTAGCTTTTCCGATAGCCATTCTCTCAGCGCATATTGTTGAGCCATAACCTGCATTTTCGACATTGGATGCCGAGAACACGGCTCCGCTTCTTGTCAGTACGGCAGCGCCCACAAAATATCTTGAGTAGGGATTGTATGCTGTCTCAAGGACAGCAATTGCGGCATCAACCAATTCATCTTGTTTCTGGGTGAGATTCTCGGCCGCCACGGTTTTCATTGCAAATGACACCGAGGAATCCAGGAAGGGTTGGAAGGCATTTACTTAGACAAGATGACCGTGTAGGCCTCGGACAACCTTAGATGCGCAACCTTTGCACTTGTTAGTATACACGAGTTAGTATACACGAGTTAGTATACACGAGTTAGTATACACGAGTTGTCAATCCGCTGCGCGAAGCGCCTGATCAAGATCACGAATAATGTCATCAGGATCTTCGAGTCCTACTGACACGCGAATCATGCCGTCACGAATACTCATTTGTTCCCGTCGTTCTTTTGGGATGTCTAGAAAAGCCATCGTAGCGGGTATCTGAGCAATGGTGCGGACGCTTCCCAAACTTGCCGCGAACGCGCACAGTTCTAGGGCACCACATACCTTGACTGCTGATTGGCTATCGTCTACTTCGAATGTAAGCATCGCGCCAAATTCGGGCATTTGTTCTTTTGCCGTCTGGTGCTCAGGATGAGAGACAAGACCGGGATAAAGGACTCTCTTGACCGTTGGATGATCCTCCAGATATGTTGCCAACGTCATCGCGGTTTTGCATTGACGTTCCATCCGCACAGGTAGTGTTTGCAGACCTCGTAGCAGCATCCATGCGTTGAACGGCGACAACACACCGCCTAGTTTTGTTAGTGATGACCAGCGCAACTCGTGCAGAAAGTCAACGGGAACACGTCCGTTCTTCACAGCGATGATACCGCCTATCACATCGTTATGTCCACCCATAAACTTGGTCGCACTTTCCACCACAATGTCCACACCCCAATCAAGCGGACGTATGAGATACGGACTGGCAAATGTGTTGTCACATACTACTAAGGCGCCATGCTCGCGAGCCAATTCAATAAGAGGAGGAATGGCTGCCACGCGCATCGTAGGATTGGCAATCGTCTCGAAATAAATAATTTTTGTCCTGTCTGTCAACGATCGTTCTACTTCGCCGATGTCTGCCGTGTCCACAAAAGTGGTTTTGATGTCGTAATCTGGCAGCCGATGATCGAACATTTCATGCGTGGAGCTGTAGGTCGTCCAATCAGAGACGATGTGGTCACCGGAACGAAGTAGTGCGAAGCAGGTGGTGTACACTGCTGCCATGCCGGATGCGACCGCCAGACAGCCGTCAGAATTTTCGAGCACAGCCACCTGTTCTTCCAACGCATACTCGCTCGGATTTCCACATCTACCGTATATGTTGACATTTGTTCGTTCACCGTCGACAATTTGTTGGTAGGTTTCCGTATCATACTGGAAATTGTTGGACAAATAAATCGGTGCGTTTAGAGATTTTGTTTCTGGATCTGGATCGTAATACACCGCTTTGCTAGCGAATGACAATCCGTCTTTGGTTTCCTGTTTCATGTCTGATCATCCTTTCTCTGAACTACAGGGCAATCTTCGACCATATTGGATACGCTATTACATCCCGCCTCTCGGCAGGAAGATACGATTTGGGCGGAAGCGCATGTTGGCTCCTATTGTCTACCGTTCTCGTATCGGCAGATACCTTCAAGTGCTATAGAGATGGCTCCTTCCCAAGCTTTTGTGAGACGAGTGTTCTCACTCTCATACTCCACATCAGCAGTGACTAGGTTTCCCGCCACTCCACATATCATCGCAGCTTTCAGTCCACGCATGTGAGCGATAGAGAGTATTGCGGCGCTTTCCATTTCAACGTTGAGCAATTTGTGCTTAGAGAGCATCTCGATCCAGTCAGGTGTTTCACCATAGAATGCGTCATCAATGGCATTCAGGCCGATGTGAAGCCTATAGTCATTGTTATCGCATAATTCTCGCCCAGCGTCTATGAGTGCATGAGTGAGAAAATGGTCCGCTACTGCGGGAAAACCGTCTGGGACGTAGAATCGAGTGGTTCCTTCATTACGCATTGACGCGGTATTGATGATGACATCACCGGTCTGGATCACCTGGAAGCAAGACGTATTTCCCCACGTCTCCCGGTTTCAGTCGAAGGTGATACTGCATCTTGCCTTTAGTAGCATCGGCTTTGTTTAGTGTGGGCATGTGATTATTGTTCCCCTTACTCTAAGTTACTAGATCGTAGTTCGTATACGTTTGCCACTATTTTATACAACAATGTTGGAGAATGTCTTAAGCGACAAAACCCGTTCCTTCACCGTATTCCGTCGGCAATTCAAGGGACCGCAAGCGCATTTGATAGACTGCCGAATGATGATTAATGTGATGAGTCCGTCACATTGACCGACATTTGCTATCAGTTGGGATACTCGTCCATCGTATCCTATTAAAACCCCGCTCATCATTGCAGCAACATTGTTTCATTTGCGGTTACAATAGTCTTGACGATGACTTTTCTGTCAAGGAGAAACGTCACAATGAATTTACCAATTGTTTTGGCCCTGGGCGGACTTGTGGGATTTGGTTTATCTAATTTTTTCTGGAAAATCTCCGGTATGAACAGAGTCTTTCCACCCAGTTTTATGATTGTTGAAACCATCTGTGTGCTCCTAGTTGCGATGGCCATGCATCTCATTTACCAACAACCTTTTTCTCTGTCGCCAAGAATGGCGGGTATTGCGTCACTAGCGGGTCTAAGTGCAGGTCTTGCGATTTTCGCAACCATGACTGCATTCCGTTTGGGAGGCGAAGCCAGCATTGTTTCGCCAATCACGAGCCTTGGGTTCGTGGTGGCGGTTCTATTAGCTTACTTATTTCTTCGTGAGTCAATCACGACGGCCAAACTCGTTGGTTTCGGTCTCGCCGTTGCCGCTATATTTCTTTTGTCTCGGTGAGCCACACACTTGTTTTCGTGAGGTATGGTTTGTCGGTATCAGAATCTTTTGTCAACAGGCCCCTCGGTTAATTTCAGAGAACAATCACAACTCGTTATCCAATCATAATATTCTGGGTGTGTATGATGTCAGTCTCACGACAATCTTGCCATCTTGTTGTCGCTTTCTTCTGCCCAGCAGCCCAATACTTTCCTGAGAACATATGAGTACAAGGTAAACCATAATATGCTGATGGTGGCAGCAGTTTTCGCTAGCGGAGAACGCTCAAATTGACACTACAAATCACAGCAATGATTTTCGTGCCCGGCTTTTCATGTGAATGGCATAATTGCTTGCTGTTGGGCTAACGTGACAAGAGTATTACTGCCGCCGCAGCAAAGCCCACCCCCAGCAGTTTCGGTGTAGTGATCGGTTCATGAAACACAACAAATGCTAGTATTACTGCCACTACCATCCCGAGATTTCCGATTGGGAAGATTACACTTCCAGAGCCCCCTAAACGGAGCGCGTACATTAAGGCAGTGACCGTTGTCAGTCCCAGACATCCGGTGACAACAGCCAGCCCAAACATTGGAGGAGTCAGTGTAAAGGTTTTGCCTTGAACCAGATGGATGCCAACACTTCCCAAACAGAAGGCGACACCCTGGATGAACAGAAAACTTGGGCTGTACGTTCCATTCGAAGTGCTGACCTGCCAGTTAAACGAAACAAGCCCTCCAGAAACAAGCGCTAGCAAAGCTAGCATTACCGGCATGTTCATATTTCTCTCCTGTATATCTCTTGAGTAAACATTGTTTTCATCTGCATGACTGACTACCTGAGGTAGTACTTTGTGCGCCGGACCCGTTCGCATATGATGTCGCAAACTCGCGATGAAGTCAACTGTCACGCATGCTGCTGTCGGGGAAATCTACCCCCTATGACCAGCGTTCACCATTGACTGAGGGTAGGATATTGATGTTATGTGATATATGCTGCAGCACAATGAAAACTCTTCACCGGGAAACTATAGTTGAAAGCGATGTCAGTAAAATAAAAGGACGCTAGAGTGGACGGCTTTATCCGCGCAGCACCGCATTAGGCTGACTGAGTATCGCCCAGACAAAGCGGGGCAGCGCCAGCATGCGCCGCCAGCGCCAGGGCTGCATGCACAGGCGGTGCAGCCACTCCATCCCCAGACGCTGCACCCATAACGGCGCGCGCGGGGTCACGCCGGCTACAAAATCAAACGCGCCGCCCACGCCTATTATCACTGGCACGCGCAAATCATCACCGTAACGGTCAATCCATAGTTCCTGCGTCGGCGCCCCGAAGGCGACCAGCAGGATGTCGGCGCGGGCAGCGCGCACGCGCTCGATAATTTGCGCGGCCTGCTCCGGCCGCGGGCCGCCCTCCATTGTCCTAATCTCGGGCAACCCATGATGCTTTCGTTCGAGAACAGCGGCCGCACGCGCGGCGACGCCCGGGGCCGCTCCAAGGAAAAACATGCGCCAGCCATGCGTGGCTGCGCACTCTGCAAGCCGCCCGAGCAGGGTAGAACCGGCCACGCGTTCGCGCAGCGCCACACCGCGCCACCGCGCGGCCCAGAGCAGGCCCTGACCGTCGGGCAGGCAGAGGTCAGCGTTCTGGAGCACGCGGCAGAATTCCGCGTGCGTCTGCGCCGTCATCACGAATTCCGGGTTGACGGTACAGAGCCGGCGGGGTTCATCGGCGGCGACGGCGCGCGCAATCCAGTCCAGCGTCTCGGCGTAAGTGACATCGTGCACCGGCACGGAGAGGAAAAGGTGGCGGCTTGGTGAGGGGAGGTTGCTCACAGTTGAAAGGCACGCTCCAGCACCGCCAGCGTCTGTTCGGCGGCGCGCTGCCACGGGAATTGACGGCAGCGCTGTAGCCCGGCGGCCACCAATTTCTGGCGCAGGTCGCTTTCCGCCAGCATGCGGCGGATGGCGGCCGCCAGCGCGGTCGCGTCCGCAGGCGGCACGGTCAGCGCGGCATCGCCGACCACCTCGGGCAGCGATCCGGCGCGGCTGCAAATTACCGGCGTTCCCGCCGCCATGCTCTCCAGCGGGGTGAATCCGAAGCCCTCGTATAACGAGGGCAGCACCAGCATGCGCGCTTTGCTGTAGAGCGCCGCCAGCTGTTCATGCGGGACGTAATCGAGAAAGCGCACGCGGCTTCCCAATCCGAGTTTTTCAACCTGCTGCAGAATCGGCGCGCTCATCCAGCCATGGCGGCCGGCGCATACCAGCACGGGTCGGGCGGGATGGTCGCGCAGCGCAGCCAGCGCCTCCAGCAGGAACGACAATCCCTTTCTGGGCTGCAAGGTGCCAACGTGCAGCAGGTAGTTCTCGGGCAGGTTGTCTAGCTCAGGGGTTTCGGCGGCCGCTGTGAAAGGGGCGGGGTCAAAACCCGGATAAACCACGCTGATGCGCTCCGGGTCAGCGTGATAATGTTCAATCAGGTCGTTGCGCGTGGTCTCAGAATCGGCGATGAGTTGTGTGGCATGGCGCGCGCTGTGGCGGGTGGACCAGTGCAAGTAGGCGCGCTGTCGGTGCGGGTGCGTGCTGGGGAAATGCAGGTAGCCGAGGTCGTGCACGGTGACCACGCTGGGCGCGCGGCAGAAAAGCGGGCGCGTGTGCGCGGGAACAAAAATGCCGGCGGGCGGGCGCAGCACCAACTCCGGTGCGAGGCGCAGATGGGTCCACAGGCGCGGAAAGGGGATGACGCGCTGCTCGATGTGCGCCGCTGCTGGAAAGAGTTCCGGCGACGGCGCGTCGCGGAAGTACAGCCGCCAGCGGTAGCGCGTCGGCAGCTGCAACAATGCGCGGATGAGATGAAGTGAGTACAACTCGGTGCCGGTGCGCTGCCGCACCGTGCTGCGGCTGGCATCCATGCCCAGTACCGTGGCCGGGCTGGCGGGCGGAGAGACAGCAGCGCTCACTGGCCGGACACCGACGGGTAAAATAGCGGGTGGCGGCGTATGGTCCATGCCTGCTCCGCGCTGATGATGAAATCCTCGACCACGCCGCTGCTCTGCCAGAACATGTAGTTGTCGGCGCCGGTCTGGACGCATTCGCTGTCCTCCACCTCGCCGCTCGCGTCTGCGTCGTATATCTCCGCAAGGCACTCGGGTGTGTCGGCAAAAAGATCGAAAAACAGCCCATCCGACTCGGTGGTGTGCGGCAGGCCGAGAAAGTGCGAGCCCTCGTGCACGATAGTTGCCCCGAGCTCATTATAATCACCCGCGTGCGCCTCCCACGCAATCACGCCACATGAGTTCAGCGAGCCCGGTGCGAACGCGCTGCCGGGGAGCGGCGCCATGCCGAACACCGGCTCTGGTTCGCCATCCACTCCCGTGAATATCTGGTACTCATCCACCAGCGCCATGTTCCAGGCGCGCGCGCTGCCAGCCCGCAGTGCCATGGCCTGACAGATTGCAGCCAGCGCGTTTTCATCGCTGCGCGCAAAGAGCGCTTTTTCGTCCGGGCTGGCCTCGAAGAAATTCAGCGCGCCCAGCTGCATCTCCTGCTGGTTGAGGATGCGGTCTATGGCGGCGCGGATATCCGCGCCGAGCCCTGTGCGCTGCTCGGGCTGGTGGGCCTCCGGAGCCTCGCTTAGCACCCACAAGTTCAGGTCAATTGCCTGCGTGCCCTGCGCCGGCCCACTGCGGATGACGGCGGCCGCATCGCAGATGGGCTGTCCGCGAGCGGTGGAAAGCACGATTTCATAAACTCCGGGTTGAAGCGGGCGCTGTGGCGTGGGCGGCAAATAGAATGTCAGTTCCCCTTCGCTGAGAAGCGGCTGCGAGAAATACGTGCTGCTGAATTCGGCACCGCTCGCCTCGCTCGACTGGTAGAGCAGCTCACCGTCCGGAGCGATGATTGAATCCACCACCACGATGTCATCGCGGGCGGCCGTCTGGGCCGAGAACAGCAGCGAGACATCTTCGGGCTGCACGGGCACGCGCGCGACCGCATCCGCGCCCAGCGGCCCGAATGGAAAGAGGCGTACATCGCTGCCGGGTGTTTCGGTAAATGCGCTGTCGGGAATGAGTCGACAATCAGCCGATGCCGGCAAAGCGCGATCTTCGAAATCGATCACTTTCAGGCTGTTGAAGGTTACGCTGTCGGGTTCGTCCAACGTCCAGCCGGCTAGTCCAACCCCACCACTGCTCAGCATGTCGTCCTCCACAGTGGTGAGCAGCAAATCGTTGGCGAAAACTTGGAAGCGGTTGCCCTGTACGTCCACGCGGATACGCTCTGTCAGGAAAAGCCCATCGGAGAGCTGCGGCGCATAGGAATCATACAGCACCTCCAGATCGCCGGGGATGACCCTGAAGACCATGTAATTGGCGTAACCGTCCAACGCGAAAAGATAGAAGTTCTCCTGATCTTGCACCCGAAAGGCAATGCCGATGAGCGTGTCGGCATGATTGCCGAAGGTGATTTCGGCGCTGATGGTAAGGTCGGCGGGGAAGGGGTACGGATAGGCGCTCAGTTGCAGGAATTCCGAATCGTTTATCTGCATGCCGAAGCCATCGGGGCCGTACTCTGCGCTCGGGTTAGTGTAAGTTTCTTGCGGTAGGCCGCTTTCCGCGTCGCTGAAGTCGTCCACGAACGGGAGTTCCTGCACCGGCACGGGCGTTGGGGTCGGCGTAGGAGTGGCGGTGGGAGTGAAGGTTGGAGTGGGCGTGTGTGTGGGTGTCGGCGTGGCGGTGGCCGTCGCCGTGGGCGTGTCAGTCGACGTGGCGGTGCGCGTAGCTGTCGTCGTCGCACTGGGCCGCAGGCCCGGGACAACATCGCAACCGGCGAAGCCGGTAGTCAGGATGCACAGCGCCGCGTACACGGCGGCGAGCTGTTTTTGAGCGGCCATTTACTACGAAAGGCTACCCGGTTTCCCGCAGTGCTGCGCGCAGCTGCGCCGCGGTCACCGGCCCCTCACGCAGCACTGCGGGTGGGTGTACGCTGCAATCCGCGATAGTGGATGGTTTTGCGTCGGAAGCCGGGCCGGTGTCGATTATCAGGTCAATGCGGTCGCCGAGCGCGGCGCGCGCCGCCTCGGCCGAGAGCGCAGGCGCTTGCCCAGAGCGGTTTGCGCTGCTGACTGCCAGCGGCCCGACTGTTTGCAGCAGCGCCAGCAGCCACTGATGCGCTGGCATGCGCATGGCTACCGTGACCCCCGGCGCAACCACGGCGGGGACTTTCGCGCCGCGCGGCAGTACCAGCGTGAGTGCGCCCGGCCAGAATGCCTCCGTGAGCGCCCGGGCTGCTGCTGGAAAGGAGGCCGTCAACCCATCCATGTCAGATATAGCGCCGACGAGGATGGGAATTGCTTTCTCCGCTGGGCGCGCTTTGACCGCGTAAAGGCGGCGTACCGCGCGGTGGTCGTCGTATTTTGCGCCGATGCCATATACCGTGTCGGTCGGGAAAGCAACCAATCCGCCCCGTTTTAGCGCGGTGGCTGCCTCGGCAAGTGCAGTTTCGTCTGAGGCCGATAGGGTCTGCATGATCGTGCTCCAGTGGATGCGTGGCTCTCAGGCGCAATTGATGCGTAGCAGCCGCGCTCGTCCAGCCAGATCGGGCAGCACGCAGCAATGCGCTTGCGGGAGACGGGCGCGCGCAAGTTGCAGTGCCGCCGCGCCCTGCGATGCGCCGATTTCGAGAAGCAGGCTGCTGCCGGGCAGCAGGTGCCGCCACGCGTTTGAGAGCAACCGGTCGATGACGCGCAGTCCGTCATGGCCGCCATCCAGCGCCAAACGGGGTTCGTGCTGCGCGACCGCGAGGGTGTTTAACTCCACGCTGGTAATGTAGGGCAGATTAGCGCAAATGAGATTGAATCTATCGAGGCCGGCGAGCAGGTCAGTCTGCACGCATTGGATGCGGGCACTTGCGCCATGGCGGCGGGCATTCTCGCGCGTCAGGTGCAGGGCCGGGCGCGATATGTCGCTGGCGGTGATGAGCGCGCGCGGCAGCTGCAGTGCCAGTGTGATCGCGATGATTCCGGAACCGACACCGACATCCGCGATGCTGAACTTGCCGCCCGCGAAGCGCCGCTGCCCGATGGCAATTGCGCGCTCCACTAGCAGTTCGGTTTCCGGGCGTGGAATAAGCGCGCGCGCGTCCACCCGAAACTCCAGCCCGAAAAATTCCCAACGCCCCAGCAGGTAGGGCAGCGGGCGGCCCGCGCCGCGCTGCTGCAGGCGCTGCCAGTAGTGCCGGCGCTGTGCGCCGGAAAGTTGCTTTTCGGGGTGCGCGTGCAGCCAGCTGCGCGGCACGCGCAGTGAGTGCGCCAGCAGGAGCTCGGCCTCCAGGTTTGGGTTCTCGGCGGGCAACCCGCGCGCGCCGTGGCGCAGGGCAGTGGCGACTGTGGCAGGGGTGCTCATGGGCGCTCTGTGCGGCGTTTAAATCCCGGCCTCGGCCAGCCGGGCGGCTTCCTCACGGGTGGCGAGTTCGTCGATGAAATCATCAATGTCGCCGTTTAGTACGCCTTCCAGGTTATGCACGGTTGTGCCGACGCGGTGGTCGGTGACGCGGTTCTGGGGGAAGTTGTAAGTGCGGATTTTCTCGCTGCGGTCACCGGTGCCGACCTGCGCGCGCCGCATGGCCTCCTCCTCGCTGCGGCGCTTCTCCGCCTCCATTTCGTAAAGGCGCGCGCGCAGGATTGCCATGGCGCGCAACCGGTTTTGCAGCTGTGAACGTTCGTCCTGGCACTGGACGACCACGCCGGTGGGCTGGTGAATAAGGCGTACGGCGGTGGAGTTTTTCTGCATGTGCTGGCCCCCGGCGCCGCCAGCGCGATAGACCTCCAGTTTCACCTCGCTCTCAGGGATGTTGATCTCCACCTCGTCCACCTCGGCCATCACGGCCACGGTGGCGGTGGAGGTGTGGATGCGGCCCTGAGTCTCGGTTTCAGGTACGCGCTGCACGCGGTGAACGCCGGATTCGTATTTCAGGTGAGAATAGGCACGTTTGCCTTTTATTTCCATGATCAGTTCTTTGTAGCCGCCGATGCCGCTGGTGTTAGAGGAGATTATTTCAGCGCGCCAGCGGCGGTTTTCAGCGTAGCGGGCGTACATGCGGTAGAGGTCGGCCGCGAACAGCCCGGCCTCATCCCCGCCGGCGCCGGCGCGGATTTCGACGATGACGTTACGCTCGTCGCGCGGGTCCGTGGGCAGCAGCATATGGAGGATGCGTTGCTCGAGCTTTTCGATGGCCGGGCGTAACGCGCTGATTTCCGCCTCCGCCATTGAGCGCATTTCGGGGTCAGCGAGCAGCGCCTCGGTCTCTTCGAGTGTCTGCGTGCTTTCACGGTACTGGCGCGCCAGCGACACAATCGGCTCGATGCGGGCGCGCTCCTGTGCGTATTCGCTCACGCGCGTGTAATCGCTGGCCATTTCGGGGTCGGCCAGCAGCTGGTTCAATTCCTCAAAGCGCGCTTCGATTCCGGAGATTTTTTTTAGCATGATTTTACGTTTATGGCAGAGTGGCGAGTTCGGCCCGATTGCTGTAACGCACGCGGACAGCGCTGGCTGCGACGGCTCTGTGACAACTACTTAGTGAATAAAGAACGAGAGCAACACCAGCACCAGAATCAGCGCGGACCCGAGCATGGCGATGCGCCTTAGGTCAGCGCGAATGTGGGCGTAGTCGCTGGGGAGCGCATCACGGGCACGGATGCGTTGCAGGGTGGGGTTGGCCGCCCTCGGCGCGGTGCGCAGGCTGCGGCGTCTTCTGCTCTGGCGTTTGCTCATGACGGAGTGCTGCCTCTCTGCGCTAAATGATACCTGCTGTGCGCGGTTTCGTACAGGGTGCCGGTGTGGGGTCGGCTGCGCGCGCCTCAAACAGCCAGCGGCCACTTTTGTCAAACCGATTTAGCGCTAGATGGAATCTTCCAGTTCGGCGAAGACCACAATGCGCTTGGTATCCACCAGATAGGGGTAGCAGGAAATCAGCGTTGCGGTGGGCGCGCTGGTGGATGTCATCACCTCCACCGCCGTGGGCTCCACCACGTCGCTGCCGGTGATGACATAGTTGAATCGCTCGCCCATGGTGTGGATTGTGATGGTATCCCCCGGCGCGAGCCGATCGAGATCGCGGAAGATTTCGCCGAAGATGTCGTTGTGCGCGGAGACCACCAGATTCCCGTTCTGTCCGGGACTGGCGGTGCCGATGTGCTGGCCAACGCCGCGCCGCAATTGTTCCCAGCCATCGCCCTGCACTACGGGGGCGTCGACATTGATGGCCGGGATGACTATGCGCGTCGCCTGTCGCGGCCCGGGGGTGGGGATGACCACCGCCGGCAGCGCCTGCACAAGGGGGCGCAGGTTTTCGGGAATCTCGGCGTCGTTCGGGCGCGCGCCGCCGAGGTCGGTGGGGGGAGTGTGGCCGCTGGGCAGCACGAGCACTGTTATCATCGGGGTGGGGGCGGCGGTGGGCGCGTTCTCCGCTGAAATCACCTCCTGCACCTCCTCGTTAATCGTCTCGCGTGCCTGCCAGAAGTCGTAGGCCAGATACACCAGGCCGGCCACGGCAGCCACTTCCAGAAACCAGAGCGCCCGGCTGGTCAGACGCCCGAGGCGCAGCCCGCGGCGGGGCGGGGACCAATCTGCGGGGTCGTCCGTGGTTACCTGCGCGCGCAGCGCCCGTCCTGTATCGCGGAACCCGCGCAGGCGCTCCTCGCGCGCGCGCTGTTTCTTTATCTTCAGAATGCGCTCAAGCTCATTGATGGAAATGTCGTCCACCGAGCGGCGGTCTTTCATCGCTACGCGGCCCTTCGCGCGACCGCGAAAACCTCGCGCTGGAAGAACCAGCGAAACGGCGGCCAAACGAAAAGTACCCACCGCAACGCAGCCAGCAGCGCGTGCTCATTGCGATTCTGGGGCGGGCTTTGCAGCCACACTTGACCCCGAAAGCCGGCCCTGCGCAGCGTCAGCCAAAGGCTCAGCGCGCTCTGCTCGTTGACGTGTACGTCCACATTGGCGGCCACGTTTAGCGCACGCGGGTTGGCCGGATAGGCCGCTCCTTGCCCGCACAAAACTCGGAAAAGGCGCACAAATGGATAGGCGTAGCGGTCGTACCACGCGTTCGGAGCGGTGTGCACTATGAGTAGGCCGTCGCGCTGCAGCACGCGCCGTGCTTGCTGCAGCGCCTGCTGCAGCTCCCATGGGAAGAGGTGCTCGACCACGTCGAACAGCAACACGCGGTCGAAATCCCCATCAGGAAAGGGCAACGCTTTCGCGTCCGCCCGGGAGACCGGAGTGGCATTCAGCGCGTTCCGGCTACCGTCCTTGCGGGCGATGGAAACGGCTGCCGGAGCGTAGTCCACCCCACAGGCGCGCGCGCCCAACCGCGCGCAATGGCGCAGAATTTCGCCGCGCCCGCAGCCCACATCCAGCACGCGCATGTCCGCGCTGACTTCCGCCAGAGCGAAGGCAGCCTGCAGCCGGCGCGAAAGGCGCTCGCCGCGTGTTTCGTTGAATTCGTGGAAGCCCTCGCAAGCCGCGCGGAAATATTCCTCGGTGTAAAGGTCGGGCGAGAGGGAGGGCTGTGTTGCGGGCGGCTCTGCCATCACTGAGGATTATAAAGGATTGCGGCGGCGAATCAGCTCGGCCGTAAGCGCCAGTTCAGACACTTTCATTGCGTTCATCAGCGCCAGATAAACGGCCGCCCCAATTGCTCCGGGTAGCAGCACGGCTGCCAGTTCGCCCAGCAGCTGGCCCGGCCAGTTTATCTGGCCCACGCCCCACTGTGTGGCCATAGTTAGAGCGGCCATCGCGGCAGCGGCGAGTACCGCTCGCGAAGTTGTGTGCCTCAGCCGATGCCCGCGCAGGCTGCCGACGCGCCGATGCAACAGCAGCAACATTGTCAGTGCGTGAACGCTTAATTGAATGGCATTAGCAATGATGAGGTCACTGAGCCTCATTGACCGGAAAAGCGAGGGCGTCAGCGCTACAACCAGATAGACGAAGACGCCCACCAGACCGACAATGGCCGGCGTCCATGCATCCTGCCGCGCGTAAAATGCGTTAATGAGCGGCAGGTCTATAGCCGCGGCGATGATTCCTAGCAGGTACAATCGCAGCACCATCGTCGTCATTGTGGTGTCGGCGGGAAGGAAATCGCCGTGCTCGAAAATCAGTTCCACCACCGGCCGCGCCAGCACGAAAAGCCCCACCGTGGCAGGGATGATGAGCACGAGTACCAGTCTCAATGCGTGCGCCAGTGTGGCCAGAAAACCCCGGCTGTCCTCCGGCGTAGACCATCCCGCCGCCTGCCGTGCCAGCGTTGGCAGGATGGCGACGGAGATGGCGGTGGAGGTCAGCCCCAGCGGGAACTGCATCAGCGTGGTGGCGTAATCCATCCAGGCGATGCTCTGGTCGCCGGTGGTGGATGCCAGCCGGTATGAAATTGCGCGGCTAACCATATCCACCAGCAGGCCGAGAACAATGGGAAAGTATAGCCGCGTGATGCGGCTCAAGGCCGGATGACGCCAGTCCAGAACCGGGCGCAGCTGCGTGTCGCGCAAACCGGGCAGCTGCAGCAGTACCTGCAGCGCCGCGCCTGCCAATAGACCGGCTGCCATGGCGCGCACACCGAACGGCCGCGCGAAGAGGAGCGTGGCGGCCACGATGCCGAGGTTGAAAATCGCCGCGTTGAATGCGGGCAGCGTGAAGCGTTTCAGTGAATAGAGCAGCCCGGCCAGAATGCCAGCGAAGTTCAGGAAGAGCATGGCCGGCAACGTCAGGCGCAGCAGGCTGGCGGTCAGGCGCAGCGTTGATGCGCTCATGCCACCGCTTACCACCCATGCGATCTGGGGTGCGAACAACTCCCCTAGCAGTACTAGCGGGGTCATCAGAGTGACGCAAAGCGTGAGCAAAAAGGAGGCGATCAGCCACAACTCGGCCCGTTTCTCAGGGCGGGCATACGTGCTGAAAACGGGCACCAGCGCCGCGCTGACCATGCCGCCCGCCAGTAAATCGTAAAACCACATCGGAACCTTTGCAGCGATGTTGAAAGCGCTGACTAGGCCAGTTGCGCCGAAGAAATATGATTTTGCGATATCGCGCGCCAGACCGAGCACGCGCGAGACGATATTTCCGGCGGCGATGATTGATGCCGCCCGCGCCACGCCCACCATTTCCGCGGGAGGCGGCTCCGCGCTTGGGGCAAAACCGGATGTGCTGCTAGGTGTGGAGGGCATGGGCCCGGATGTTTACAACAGTTCCTTGACAGACTGAGCGACCGGGAGGGTCATCCCATCCGCCTGCAGCAATTCCGTTAAGCTCGCGGCGCGAATATGCTCGAGCGAGCCAAAATGCCTGAGCAGCGCTTTGCGCCGCGCCGGCCCGATGCCCGGCACGCTGTCCAACCGCGAGGCTAGGCCAGATTT
>PVBE012385227.1_pt1 | contig 15754 bp, 16 predicted proteins | sample 1631181 | NCBI WGS metagenome assembly PVBE01 (sample SAMN08397723, study PRJNA350692) | Marine metagenome, whole genome shotgun sequencing project. | isolation source: water | place: Pacific Ocean | collected 2012-04 | reverse complement strand
TTTTCCCGGCCACCACCACCATTGTACTTGCCGACCATTTTGCGAATTTCATCATCGATCTCGCTGGGCGGCACAAAACCGTCAAGTTTTTCACATTCCCGACATGACGATAGCTGTTCTCCGCGACCCTCGGTCGTCACGAGCATTCCCGAGACGGCTACCATCAAACCGGTCATCAGGATGTTTCTCCTAATCACGCCATTCCCTCCCTGCTTTCTACGTCTTTCCGCGTCTTAACCTCGGTCTCAGACAGCTCACCAATATTGATTTGCGACGCTGTTCCAAGTCCATCCGGACAATCATGGCCGCTCGACCGAAACTGGGGTTGTCCAAGTCCGCTTAAACGGAAATGGCTGAACCGGCCGCGGCCAACGTTTCGAAACTCCCTGTGTTACCAAAGCGGACGCGGTGAGCGCAGGTGAGCCCGAATGCGGATATTTGCCTTGGGGAATTCGCCATCCCTCCGCGTTTGGACGCGCCGTCAATCGGTGAGATCGGCAATATTCGGCGGCCAGACGATTTCAAACCGCTCGAACACGGTTTCGATCGCGTCGCGCATCTCGAATCCCTCACGTCGCGCCTGGGCCGAAAACTCCTCCCGGTGGGTCGATAGCCACCAATCGCGCGTTCGGTCCCCTTGGCCTCATCCCAGGCGAAGGCGTCGTCGACATCGCTCAAGGGCTTCACAGCGACCTCGGTGGTACGCCAGATGCACTTGGGCCGTCGTCTGCCGCCGCCGCCGAAATCGCCTGCTTGCGGCACCGCCTCGACTCCCGTCGCATAGTCGCGGAGCAGGGACACGGTCGCGCGCTTCTTCCCCGATATTACGAGTGCGGCGAGTTCGTCGGCCATCGCGGCCGTATCACCAAACGCCACGGCCGTGTATGCGGCGCCAACTTTGCCGATTGCCGTTGTGAACGCCTCCCAATATTCATTCGTCGATGGCGTTTTTTCCAAGCCCATCCGGGTTCCTCCGCGACTCGAAGCGCGCAAATTTGGTGAGGCGAGATTAGCGAGGCGCGATCCGGAAATCCACGTGGCGAAGGTGTGCGTGGGACTTCCGGTGTAGGCTAAGGCCGGTGGTGCGCCGGGCGCGCCGGACTGGTCCGCATTCATGCTCCCAGCCGGCGTCGGGGCCACGATTTCTGCGCTATCCCTGGCGTGTCCGGATGGGGTTGCCAAGCGGACGGGTGGCAACGGCGACAGATCATGAAATAGGACCACGCAATGGGCGATATCAGATCCCGACTCCTGAAACAGGCCGACGACAGCCGCGACCGCGTGATCGGCTTCCTGGGCGATCTGGTGCGCGCGCAGCGCCAAGGCGAGGCCGCGGTCCAGGCGCTGGTTTCGGCGCGGATGGCCGACATCGGCTGCACGATCGAGGACCTCACCTACGATCCCACCGGCATCGTTCTGAAGGACGAGTTCGCCTCGGAGCTCGTCATCAACGCCGGAGAGCGGGTGAGCGTTATCGGCCGCTATGGGGGCGCTGGCGGCGGGCGCAGCCTGCTCATGTTCGCCCACCCCGACGGCGAGCCGGTCGCGCGGACCGAGGAATGGACGCATGACCCTTTCGCCGCCGAGATTGACGCCGGGCGGATGTACGGCTGGGGTGTCGCCGACGATCTGATGGGTGTCGCCGCCGGTGTCTCGGCGCTCGACGTCATTGCCGCCACCAAGACGCGCCTGAAGGGCGAGGTGATCATGGCGAGCACGCCCAGCAAGCGCCACGCGCGTGGCATCACCGCCGTCCTCAACAACGGCTACGGCGCGGACGCCGCGCTTTATCTGCATCCGGCCGAGTCGGGCGCCGGGCTGGGCGAGATCAAGGCGTTGTCGTCGGGCCAGCTCATCTTCCGCATCCGCGTGACCGGCCGCCGTCCCGACACCACCGAGCCGGGTCACGCGACGTTTGCGCATCTCGCGGTCAATCCGATCGACAAGGCCGTCGTCCTGCACCAAGCGCTGACGGCGTTTGGCGAGGCGCGCGCCGAACGCGTCCACCACCCGGTTCTCGATGCCGCCGTCGGCCGCTCGACCAATGTCATGGTCTCGGGCATCCAGTGCGGATTCGAGCGCTCCTTGACCCAGTTGTCGCCGGTCTGCGAACTCGGTGGCGCGCTATCCTATCCGCCGAGCGAGAAGCTTTTGGACGTACGGGCCGAGGCCGAAGCTGCGATCAAGGCGGCCATCGCGGTCGACCCCTGGATGAAGGACAACCCCCCCGAAGTGATCTGGCTGTCCGGCGTTTCCGGCACCGAGATCAAGACCGACCACCCGCTCTACCGGACCGTCAGCAGTGCGATCACCGAGGTCACGGGGACGGAGCCGTCGGTGAACCCGATGCACACCTCGAGCGACATCCGCGTGCCGTTGGTGCAGAAGGGAATCCCGACCGTCGGCATCGGCTCGTTGAGCGGCAATCTGGCCCAGAACGGATTGCTCGACGAATGGGTCGATGTCGCCGATTTCGTCAATCTGGTCAAGGCGACCGCCGTCATCATCGCCGAGTGGTGCACCAGTGCTTAAGCAGGCGCCGCTCCACCGCCGATCGGCCGACCCCGGTTCGGGCCTAGGGATGGACCGCCAGACGCGCTATCTTCGAAGGCGAATTTGAGCGGAGGATCGGTATGGCGGCAAGGCGTGTCCTACTCCTGTCGGCGCTGTCGGCGATGGTGATCGCGGCGGCGCTGTTTGCGGGCCCGGCGTTCGCGGATGCCATCGACGGAACCTGGTGCAACGGCGACGGGCGCAACATGCAGATCAATGGGCCCCGAATCGTCACCCCGACCGGCGCCGATATTCTCGGTCAATACTCGCGGCACGCGTTTTCCTACGCGGTGGGGCAAGCCGACGCGGGCGCGACGGTTTCCATGGTTCTGGTGAACGAGAGCACGATTCATCTGCGCCGTGACGGCGGCGCGTCGCGGACGCCGCCCGAGGCCTACGAGGTCTGGCGGCGGTGCGAGGTGATCACCCGCTCGCCGCCCGCGCGTGGGTTGCCGAGACCGTCCTGACGCGCGCCGACGCCCGCCGGCCTCGCCGAGCGCGGGCCGCAATCCGGATCAGCGGGCCTGCGAATCCAGCATGATCGTGACCGGACCCTCGTTGACGAGGTGGACCGCCATGGTCGCGCCGAAAACGCCTGTTTGCACCGCAATCCCCAGGGTCTCGAGGGCAGCGCAGTACCGGCCGTAGAGCGTCTCGGCGGTCTCGGGCTCGGCGGCGGCGGAAAAGCTCGGCCGGTTGCCTCGGCGGACGTCGGCCGCGAGCGTGAACTGACTGACCACGAGGGCGCTTCCGCCGACGTTCAGAAGCGACAGGTTCATCCTTCGGTCCGCGTCCTCGAAGATGCGTAATTGAGCGGTCTTTCGGGCGAGAAAATCGGCGTCATCGTCGTTGTCACCGGTCTCGACGCCCAACAACACCAAAAGCCCCGGGCCGATCTCGGCCACCGGCTGCCCATCCGCCGACACGCCGGCCTTCGCCACCCTCTGCAAAAGTGCCTTCATATACGGGACCCGACCCGATGGATTCACGCCCCGAGACTAGACCAGATCGTGATCGGTCGGAACGGCTTAGGGCGATCCGCCGACCACGTGAATCTGGTCTACATTATGAAGATCGAGCGGATTCATGCGTTCGATTTCAACCGCGTCGCGGTTCCAATCAAACGCGATCCGCTCTGGCGCGCGCGCGCATCGCGGAACCCCGCGGGCTCGGGCGTTTCTCCGCGTTGTAGGCAATCTCGGATCGGGCGAGAGTACACTCCGACCAGATTGGATCAATTTGCCCCACCGAAGGCCGGTTCCAATTGCTCCGTGGCGTCGCCCGAGCATCTTTGCCGATGCCCCACATCGCACATCGCGCATCAACATGCGAAGCACGCCTAGCCCCGGTGCAAAATAACTCCGCTCATATGGTTCAATCTGGTCGGGGTGTGCTCTACCATCACCCGCCATGGTTCCGTTCGAGACCGTTTTCGAGGCCGCGGCGACGCGGGCCGGGGGCGCGGCGGCGCTGGAAACACGCATGCCGGTGCCCAAGTCGGCGGCCGAACTTCGGGGCGTCGACGACGACCGCTACCTTTCGCTCATGTCGCGGCGCGTGTTCCGCGCGGGCCTCAAGCAAAGCCTTGTGGACGCCAAGTGGCCCGCCTTTGAGGACGCGTTCATGGGTTTTGACCCGAAGCGCGTGCGCGCCATGAACGACGAGGCGTTGGAGGCATTGCTCAGCGAGAAGCGGCTGATCCGCCACGGCCCCAAGATGCGCGCGGTGATGAGGAACGCCGCCGCCGTCTGCGCGTTGGCCGAAGATACCGGCGGCGTCGGCGCCTATCTCGCCGATTGGCCGGCGTCTGCGATCGTCGGTCTTTGGGACGACATCGCCAAGCGGTTCACGCAGATGGGCGGCCGGTCGGCGCCCGTATTCCTGCGCATGGCCGGCAAAGACACGTTTCTTTTGACCGACGATGTGGCGCGCGCGCTCGTCCGTTGGGGCGCGATCGAGGGGGAGCCGACGGGAAAGGCGGGGCGCGCCCTCGTTCAGGCGGCCTTCAACCGCTGGGCCGAAGAGAGCGCGCGCCCGCTGTCGCAGATCAGCATGGCGCTGGCTCTTTCGGCGGGTTGAACCCAAGGGCCTTTGTGAGCGACTCAAGAAGGCCCTTGGCAGGCGCGACCGCGTGGCCTTCGCCGAGTGGCGCGAGAGCCAAGGGGCCGGACGGCCCCGCCCGGCGTTTGAGGGAACCAGCCATCGGTCGTTCGTAGTGACCGATGGTATGCGGCGGCCTCTCAGCGCGGCGGCGCGCGCTCGAGATGCTTTGCGATCGCCGCGGCCATGAACGACGGATCGGTTCCATAGGGAAACAGGGTCACGAACGCGCCGTCGGGCCCCATCAAATACGTGATGGAGGAATGATCGACGGTGTAGTCGTCGGGGCCGGTCGAGTCCGGCAAATATAGCTTCCGCCGGTGCACCCGGTAGGCCCGTGCCGCACCGCGGACCTGGGCCTCGGTGCCGGTAAGGCCGACCAGCGCCGAGTGGAAGTGCCCGACGTAGGAGGCAAGAGCCTCGGGGGTATCGCGCGCCGGATCGACCGAAATGAACAGCGGCTGCACGTGCTGGGCCTGTTCGCCAAGCGCGTCGAGCGCGTCCGCCATCGCCGTGAGGCCGGTCGGACAGACGTCGGGACAACGGGTGAACCCGAACGCCACCAGGAGAAACCGTCCCAGGAAGTTCTTGTCGTTGCGCGCGCGGCCCTCGTGGTCGATCAGGGTGAACGGGCCCCCAAAGATGACGGGAAACGCGGGCGCGCCGGCCTCGCCCCCGGCGGCGTCCGCGTGGACGATTGCCGCGGTGGCGACGGAGGCAAAGGCCGCGGCCATCGCGAGGCGGGCGAAGAAGCCCAAGGTGCTGAGCGCCCTCACTCCTCGGGTTTGAGACCGGGTATTCCGAAGACGCCGTCTTTTGCGATCACGCCCTTGACCGCGGGGTCGTGACGAAACCACTCGGACGCCTTGTCGGCGCCGTATCTCTCGCCCCAGTCCTTGGAGAACCAGTTGGCGCGGCTCCACTCTCCGTCCGGGGCCAGGCGCTTGAACTGGAGCGCGAACAGGGGCATGGCGGGATCGCGGATGAGAAGTCCGTCGGCGACGATACGCTTGCCGCAGAACGAGATCAGGTCGTTGGCGGCGCCGGCGAAAGCATCGAAGTTCTTCGCCGCCAGCAGCAAGGTTCCGTCGTCTTGCAAGAGGCCGAGCTGGCGCTTGCCGGCGCCGCACCGGCCGGGCAATCGCCGGTGAGCTCGCAAAGGATGTCGACGACCGTCGCCTCGATGCGCGCGACCTCCTCGTGCTCGATACCCCACTCGTCGGCCGCGAAGGCCGCGCCGACCCCGAAGGCGAACAACGCCGCGAAAATCGCGCACAATCCTTTCATTGCCTATTCTCCGAACGGCTGGATGCCGTACTCGTCGTGGGTGAGGGTGACGATTCCGTGGTCGTCGGCCACCTGGGTGACGATCAGGTAGCGGACCCCGTCGCGCTCGTAGAGATCGCCCTCGGCCGTCACCTTGTGGGTCTGGATGCGGACGATCCCCGGGTTGGCGACGGACGTGTCGTCGCCTTCGACCTTGAGGATCACGTAAAGATTGCCGTCGTCGTCCTTGATGCTGACCGGGATGCCGCCAAGCGCGCACCAGACGGCGCACTGGTGGTGCGCCGTGCCAAGCGCAAACATGATTTCGGTGACGTAGCACCAGGTATCCACGATCTCGCCGGTGACTGTGACCCGGCGCGCCGCCGCCGCGTCCGCGGCCGAAGCGATCGCTGCCATCAGGACCGCCGCGGCAATGGCTCTTAAGCCCTTCACGTCCCATTCCTCCTCGTTGGCAATGCCGCTCTGGCGTCCCGTCATTCAAACCCAAACGCGCGCTCACCGCACTTCACATTCTCGTTGGCGGCTACGTTGTCGGCGCCGTGCGGCCGGGGCCGGGACTCCATTGGGACTTTCCAGCGCGCACGTTGCGGGCCATCCTGAGGGCGAGCGTAGCTTGTCGGAGGCGAAGACGAACCATGCGATACCTGAGCACGAAGACGCGCGCGAACGCGGTCCCGATCGTAGCCCTTGGAAAGGACGCGCTGCCGTCGTGGGTGAAGCGGCAGCCGAAACCCCTTGCAAACTGGATCCGCAGGACGCGGTTTACGGCCGAGCCCGGCACGATCTCGCTGGTCGCGGACAGCGCCGGCGCCCTCGCGCGGGTGCTTTTCGGGACCGGACCCTCAGGCGCGCCCGCGGGCGAGGACATGTGGGAGTGGGCGTCGCTTGCGGCGCGCCTTCCCGAAGGGCTCTACCGCATCGAGGAAAGCTCGGATCCCGCGCGCGCCGAGCGGGTTGCGCTGGGATGGGTGCTCGGGACCTACGCGTTCTCGCGCTACCGCGACGACCGCGCCCGGTTCGCGCGTCTGGTGTGGCCCGAGGGCGCGGATCGCGCGCACGTCGAGCGCACGGCGCGGGCAATCTTCCTTGCGCGCGATTTGATCAACACGCCGGCCTCCGACATGGGCCCGCGCGAGTTGGCGCAGGCGGCCCGGGCGCTGGCGCGCAAGAACGGGGCCAGGTGCCGCGTGATCAAGGGCGACGAGCTGATCGGTGAGAACTATCCCGCCATCCATGCGGTCGGCCGGGCGAGCGCGCAAGCCCCGCGCCTGATCGACATCCGCTGGGGTGGACGCCGCGGGCGTCCGAAACTCGCCCTCGTCGGCAAGGGGGTCTGCTTCGATTCGGGTGGACTCGATCTCAAGCCGGCGGCCGGCATGGCGCTGATGAAGAAGGACATGTCGGGCGCCGCCCACGCCCTCGCTTTGGCCGGGATGGTGATGGAAGCGAAGCTCCCCGTGAGCCTGCGGGTGCTGGTGCCGGCCGTGGAGAACAGCGTGTCGGGCGATGCCTTCCGCCCGGGCGACGTGGTCGCGACCCGCAAGGGGACGACGGTCGAGATTGGGAACACCGATGCCGAAGGACGGGTCATACTCGCCGACGCGCTTTTCGAGGCGGCGTCCGAGCGCCCCGATCTCATCATCGAGTTCGCGACGCTGACCGGCTCGGCCCGGGTCGCGCTCGGAACCGAGCTGCCGGCGCTCTTTTGCAACGACGACGCGACCACCGATGCGCTTCTCGCCCATGCTGCGGCCGAGGGCGATCCGCTCTGGCGCATGCCGCTCTGGGAACCCTATCGCGACAAGGTGAAGGGTAAGATTGCGGATCTTACCAACGCGCCCGAAGGCGGTTACGGGGGTGCAATCACGGCGGCGCTGTTTCTTCGCGAGTTCGTCGACCCCCGCGTCCCGTGGGCCCACATCGACTTCATGGCCTGGAATCTTGCCTCCAAGCCAGGCCGGCCGGAGGGTGCCGAGGCCATGGGGCTGCGCGCGGTCTATGCGCTGATCAAGGACCGCTTCGGTAAGTGATCGCCAGATCGCTGCCCGCGGACGTGGAATCGCTCGGGCCGGGCAGAAGCCGAACCAACGGCTCGAGCCCTAACGACCCGGGATTGCCGCGAACCGCCCGACGCCGGTAGAATTGATCCGGAACCGAAACGATCGGGTATCGGCGTGGGATTCGACCTCGATGACATGGAGGCGCTGGAGCTGTGGCGGCGGACGCTTCTCGCCGGCATCCATCGGTCCGCGCCCGACCTTTCCGTTCGCCAGACGGCAATTCTGCTTTGCGTCTATTTGACGCCGCCGCCGCATACCGTGCGCGGCCTGGCGGCGCGTCTCAAGATTTCCAAGCCTGCCGTTACGCGCGCTCTCGATACCTTGAGCGGGCTCGGCGTGCTGCGGCGCAAGGCGGACGAGAACGACCGCCGCAGCGTCCTCGTGCACCGCACGGTGGCGGGCTCGGTTTACTTGAGCGAATTCGCCGAGACCATCGTCGCGGCCGGCACGGGGCTGGGTTCCGAGAAAAGTCCGGGTTCAGACCCGGGCGCGCTCTTTTAGCCGGGGGCGGCGAAAGCGGCCGAGATAGGCCGAAACGACGCCTTCGATCGGCGTCGCCTCGAGTCCGAGATCGGCGAAGCCCAGCGCGCCTGCGCCGACCACGTTGTCGGTCCTGAGCATCGCGATTTGGTCGCGCGTCAAGAGCGGCACGGGCAGCTTCTCCAGGAACCAGGCGTAGAAGTTCGCGAGCCCGAGCGGCACCGGACCGAGAAGGCGCTGGCGCCCGGTCTCGGCCAGGACGAGTTCCATGATCTCCTTGAAGCTGAACACCCCGAGGCCACCGAGTTCGAACGTCTGGCCGCGATGGCGAGCGTCGTGGAGCGCGCGCATGATCGCGTCCGCGACGTCGCCCACGTACACGGGTTGCACGCGCGGGCCTCCGGCGCCGTACACGTCGATCGCGATCCCCCGCTCGCCCTCGCCGAACTTGACGCGCGGGATGAGCGCGCAGCCGAGGACCGGCAACACCGGTGTGTAGCGCGTCATCTCGGCGAACAGGTTCAAGTACCGGTCCTCGGGGCCGACGACCACGCTGGGGCGCAGAATCACCGCGTCCGGATACGCCTCGCGGACGGCCTCCTCGCCCGCGGCCTTGGTGCGCGCGTATTCGGAAGGAGAGCGCGCATCCGCGCCGATGGCCGAAAGGTGGACGAACGCGCGCGCACCGGCTTCGCGCGCCGCTTGGGCCACGTGGGCGGCGCCTTCGGCGTGTACGCGCCGGAACGTTCGCTGGCCGCGCTCGTAAAAGATGCCGACCAGATTGACGACGGCGTCGGCGTCGGCGACCGCGCGCGCGACGGAATTGGGGTCGGTGACGTCGGCCGCGAGTGGAACGATCTGGCCCACGTCTCCCATGGGTTTCAGGAAGCTCGCCGCCTCCGGGTCCGTAACGGCGACGCGAACGACGTCGGCCGTGGCGACAAGGCGGCGGACGAGGTGGCGCCCGATGAACCCGGAGCCGCCGAAAACCGTGACTACATTTCGGTTCATCGCGTCCCCCTGTTCGACCCGATGGCGAACGGCGAAGCCGGCGCCACCGGGCCCGGGCGGTACGACTTCGTTCACGCGTTGACGAGCGTTGCCTTACAATGTCCCCGCCGATCCCGTCAATGTCTGATCGGTGTCTGATCGGTGTTCGATCCCGGCGGCGATGCCGCGCCCGCGCCCGGCCCGGCGGTTGACACGGGCGGCGCCGGGCGCTAACGACAAGCTCCGCCCGTAGCGCACGGGCGGGGGTTCCTTTCCGCAGTTGCCCAGGTGGCGGAAGTGGTAGACGCGCAGGTTTCAGGTACCTGTGGCCGAAAGGCCGTGGAAGTTCGAGTCTTCTCCTGGGCACCATCCTTTCCGGAGCCCGCCGCGCGATCGGCCGGGCGCCGGTGGCGAAGAAGGGTTTCGTGAGCGCGAGCATACCGTCGATCGAGCTTCACAGCGGCGATCTGCCCGAAGGGATCGGCTTCGCAGACTGCGTCGCCGTCGACACCGAGACGCTGGGGCTGAAGCACGCTCGCGATCGCCTTTGCCTGATTCAACTTTCGGCCGGCGACGGCACTTGCCATCTGGTGCAGTTCCCGCAAGGCGATTACGACGCTCCCCGCCTCATGGCCCTCTTGCGCGACCCCACCGTCACCAAACTGTTCCACTACGCCCGGTTCGATATCGCCGTTCTCAGCCGTTACCTCGGCGTCACCTGCGCGCCCGTCTATTGCACCAAGATCGCGTCCAAGCTGGTGCGCACGTACACCGACCGCCACGGTCTCAAGGACCTGTGCCGCGAACTTCTCGGGATCGATCTGTCCAAGGACCAACAGTCCTCGGACTGGGGCGCGGCGAAGTTGAGCCGCGATCAGATCCGTTACGCCGCTTCCGACGTGCTCCATCTTCACGCGTTGAAAAGGAAGCTGGACGAGATGCTCGTGCGCGAGGGGCGCGCCGAACTCGCGAGCGCGTGTTTTCAGTTCCTCGCGACCCGCGCGCGGCTCGACCTCGAAGGCTGGGCCGACGAGGACGTCTTCGCCCATTGACGACCGTCCCCAATCCTGGAAAGAGCCTGATTCTATTGACCCTTTAGGCGCGCGGGCGCATACTCGCCGGGCTTGGAACGAACGCGCCCCGGCCGACCGCGTGCCGACGGGGCCAAGGCGGGGCCGGCCGGTCTTCGCCATCCCGCGCGTTTGCCCTGGCAAAAAGCCATGGGCGCGACGACGACGGAGCATATGACGATCCTCAAAGCCATGCCTTCCGGCGATTCCGTGGCCCCCGAGCCCGAGGATGGTTCGGACATCGGTTCCGCGCGCCGCGTCCTTTCCGTCGAGGGTCACGGACTCGCGGCGCTGGCCGCCAGTCTTGGAACCGAGTTCGTCGAGGCCCTCGACGTGCTCTGCCAAGTCAGCGGCCGCGTCGTCGTCACCGGGATCGGCAAGAGCGGCCATGTCGGACGCAAGATCGCGGCCACTTTCGCTTCGACGGGAACACCGGCGATGTTTGTCCATCCGGCCGAGGCGAGCCACGGCGATCTCGGCATGATCACACCCGGCGATGCGATCCTGGCGTTGTCGAACTCGGGCGAGACGAGCGAGCTGGCCCATGTGGTGGTGTATGCGAAGCGGTTTGAAATCCCGTTGATCGCGGTCACGAAAAAGGGCGATAGCGCGCTCGCGAAAGCGGCGACGGTGACCCTCGTCGTTCCCGACAGCGACGAAGCCTGCCCCATGAGGCTGGCGCCGACCACGTCGACGACCGTCATGATGGCGCTCGGCGACGCGCTCGCGGTGACATTGTTCGAGCGCAAGGGATTCACGGCCAACGACTTCCAGACCTTTCATCCGGGTGGTGAGCTCGGCCGCCGGCTGGTCCCGGTCGCCGACATCATGCACGTGGGATCGGAGGTTCCGCTTATCGACGGTGACGCGCCGATGGCCCAGGCCTTGGTGACGATGACCGCCAAGCGGTTCGGCTGCGTCGGCATCGTCGCCACCGACGGCCATCTGCGCGGAATCATCACGGACGGTGATTTGCGTCGTCACATGGGTCCCGATCTCGTGGGCGTCCGCGCCGCCGACGTGATGAACCCGGACCCCAAGACCATTCGCCCGGGCGCGCTCGCCAGTGAAGCGCTCGGCGTTATGAACGCCCGCACGATCACCAACCTGTTCGTCGTCGACGACGCACAGGTCCCGGTCGGCATCGTCCATATCCACGATTGCCTGCGGGCTGGGCAGGATCGCCTGTCATGAATACGGGACGGACACCGCGGACCATAGCGGCGGAGAAAGCTTCTCGGCGCGCGCCCGGCGCCAGCATATCGCGACGACGCATCGGTTCGGCGCGCCCACGCCAATATGCGCCCGGTCACAGCCGGTTTGTCGCCATGATGAAGCTCTTGCTGCCGATGACGGCGGTGGCGCTGATTACCCTGGTGGTGGCGTGGCCGCACTTCAAGATCAACGATGAGCGGTTCCGCATCGGGTTTACCGCCCTCAAGGCGCGCGAGACCGAGAACCCGAGCATGATGAACGCACGCTACCTCGGGATCGACGATCGGGACCGGGCGTACTCGATTTCCGCCGACATGGCCAAGAGCCAGGTGGGCAAGGGCGACGTCGTCGAACTTGAGATGCCGAAGGCGGACATCACGTTGCAGGATGGTACGTGGCTCGTGCTCACGGCCGAGACCGGGGTCTACACCCGAGAAACGAAGACCCTGAAGCTGACCGGCGCGGTCAACCTGTTCCACGATTCCGGTTACGAAATCCGCACGAGCAGCGCCGACATCGATCTCTCGCAGAGCGTCGCGGTAGGCGACGAACCCGTCGAGGGTCACGGACCTTTCGGCGAGCTGAAGGCGGAGGGATTTCACTTCGTCGACAGCGGCAAGGTCATCACGTTTTCCGGCAAGGCGAAACTGGTCTTTTTCCCCGGTATCGGAAAGCCGAGTTCTTGACGCGTGCCCGACCACGCCCACGGCGCGCCCATGCCTCGTCTCGCGCCTGGGCGCGAATCGCGGCGTGCTGCGCATTCTGTATTTGCGCGCCGGCGCTCGCGCAGGGCCTCGGGTTCGGGGGTGGCGATTCGGACGCGCCGATCGAGGTCGACGCGGCCGACGGGATCGAGTGGCTGCAAGACCAACAGGTCTTTACCGCTCGGGGTGACGCCGTCGCCGTGCGCGGCGACGTCTCGGTGCACGCGGACCTCCTTCGCGCGTATTATCGCAATAAACCGGACGGCGGAACCGAGGTGTGGCGCCTGGACGCCGAAGGGAACGTCCGCATCGTCGCGCCCGAGGAGACGGCGTACGGCGATAACGGCGTCTTTGACGTGGAGAACGGCGTCTTGGTGCTGAGCGGCCCCAAGGTGCGGCTGGTGACCGCCGAGGACGAGATCATCGCCGACCGTCAGATCGAGTACTGGGAGAAGAAGCGGATGGCGGTGGCCCGCGGCAACGCATACGCGATCAGGGGCGAGCGGCGGTTGCGGGCCGATGTACTGAGCGCACATTTCCGTCCCTTTGAAGGGAAGACGCGGGTCTATAAGGTGGAGGCGTTCGACAACGTGTACGTGGTGCTCGAGGACGACACCGTCACCGCCGACCGTGCCATCTACAATGTCGAGAGCGGAATCGCGACGCTGACCGGATCGGTCAAGATTACGCGCGGCGAGAACCAGCTCAATGGGTGCGTCGCGGAAATCGACCTCGGATCGGGGGCGAGCACGCTCAAGGGATGCGAGGGCGCCGGGAAGGGCGAAGGCCGCGTGCGCGGCCTGATCGTTCCCGACCAAGTAAGGAAAAAGTAAGCTCCTCGACCATAGAGTCGGGGCATCGTAATGGTTGAACCGCAAACACCCGCAAGCCGAAACGACGCCCCTGGCGGCGACGCAGGTCCGAAACTGGTCGCCAGCAACCAGGGCCTCGTCGCCAGCAACCTGGGCAAGCGCTTCAAGAAGCGTCCGGTCGTCCGCGGCGTCACCCTCTCCATCCAACGAGGCGAAATCGTCGGCCTTCTCGGTCCCAACGGCGCGGGCAAGACGACGTGCTTCTACATCATCACCGGGCTCTTGGCCCCCGATTACGGCAACGTCATCCTCGACGGCCACGACATTACGGATCTTCCCATGTACCGCCGCGCCCGGCTGGTAATCGGCTACCTGCCGCAAGAGGCGTCGATCTTTCGTGGGCTCACGGTCGAGGGCAACATCCGCAGCGTCATCGAGGTCACCGAGACGTCACGCGAGAACCGCGAGGGCGTCCTCGAGGCCCTTCTGGCGGAGTTCTCGATCAGCCATTTGCGCCGCACCCCTGCGCTGTCGCTTTCCGGTGGCGAGCGCCGGCGCGTCGAGATTGCTCGGTCCCTGGCGTCGGGGCCCCACTTCGTGCTTCTCGACGAGCCCTTCGCCGGCATCGATCCCATCGCCGTCGGCGATCTGCGCGATCTGGTGATGCATCTCAAGGACCGCGGCATCGGCGTGCTGATTACCGATCACAACGTCCGCGAGACCCTCGACATCATCGACCGCGCGTACATCATTCACGACGGAATGGTGCTCATGGAAGGTTCGCCGTCGGATATCGTCGGCAACGAGGACGTCCGACGCGTGTACCTGGGCGACCAATTCCGGCTTTGAGGCCGGTGCCGAGCGCACATGGCGATCTCTCCCAACCTCGAGCTGCGACAAAGCGCATCGCTGGTGCTGACGCCGCAGCTGCAGCAGGCGATCAAGCTGCTGCAACTCTCCAGCGTCGAGTTGCTCGCCTACGTCGAAGAAGAGCTGGAGCGCAATCCGCTGCTCGAGCGCGACGACGACCGTGGCGACGACGAAGCGCCCGTGTCCGATATCGCTGACGCGGCTGGCGGCGCCGACGAGGGGCTGGACATGGACTTCGACAACCTTTGGAACGGCGACGGCGTCGACGGTTCCGCCGTCGGCGCGGACGATTTCGAGCGTGCCGGCGCGTTCGAGGAATGGGGCCGCCGCGGCGGTTCGTTCGACGGCGGCGAAAGCAACCTCGAACAGATGGTCTCGGGCGCGGATTCGCTGCGCGACCACCTCCTGAACCAGCTTCACGTGGAGCTCGACGACCCGGTCGACAGACTGATCGGGCTGCATCTGATCGACATGCTCGGCGAGGCCGGCTACGTGATCGGCGATCTCGACGTGCTCGCGCGGCTCCTCGAGTGTGAAGTGGGGCGCGTGGAACGGACGCTTGCCAGGCTTCAGGAGTTCGATCCCCCCGGGGTCTTCGCGCGCAATCTCGCCGAGTGCCTTTCGGCGCAATTGCGCGACCGCGACCGCCTCGATTCCGCCATGCAGGCGATCCTCGCCAATCTCGATCTGGTGGCCAAGCGGGACATCCGGGCCTTGCAGGAAGCCACGGGTTGCGACGCCGAGACGCTCACCGAGATGGTGACCGAGATTCGCACTCTGGATCCCAAACCCGCCGTGGCATTCGACCACGCCGTGGCCCAGCCGGTCACGCCCGACATCCTGATGCGCGCCGCGCCCGGCGGCGGCTGGATCGTCGAGCTCAATCAAGAAACACAGCCGCGCGTGCTGATCGACAATCACTATCACGTGCGTGTCAACCGTGGCGCGCGCAACAAGGAGGAGCGGCACTACATCGCCCAGTGTTTCCAGTCGGCGAGCTGGTTGGTCAAGTCGCTACACCAAAGGGCGACGACCATCCTCAAGGTGGCCAGCGAGATCGTCTGCCAGCAGAGCGCCTTCTTCAACAAGGGCGTCGAGCACCTTCGGCCGCTGGTGCTTCGCGACATCGCCCAGGCAATCGAAATGCACGAGAGTACGGTCAGCCGCGTGACCACCAACAAGTTCATCGCCACGCCGCGCGGGATCTACGAGCTCAAGTACTTCTTCACGCCGTCGATCAACGCGGTCTGTGGACACGTCGCCCATTCCGCCGAATCCGTGCGCCACCGCATCAAGTCCGTGGTCGAGGGCGAAGCCCTCGACCACGTGTTTTCCGACGACCAGCTCGTGCGGATCCTGCGAGACGAGGGCATCGACATCGCGCGCCGGACGGTGGCCAAATACCGCGAGGCGATCGGCATTCCGTCTTCGGCCCGGCGAAGGCGAGAAAAGTCCAGTATTTTCTGAGATTTAGGGGATTTCAATCCGGCCGTACCGCGCGACCGGGGAGCCTCGGAATACGGCGCTCGGGCGTGTTGACTCCGCCGAAGCGCGGGACTAGGGTCCCCGCTTCTTCCGACGAAGGGAACGCGGACGGTTGCAATAACCGTGTC